>Ga0102946_1000574_pt1 | contig 12757 bp, 11 predicted proteins | sample SalPon2A_A_D1_MG_FD_78209 | JGI IMG/M metagenome (GOLD analysis project Ga0102946, IMG submission 78209) | Soil microbial communities from South San Francisco under conditions of wetland restoration - Salt Pond MetaG R2A_A_D1_MG | ecosystem: Environmental > Terrestrial > Soil > Wetlands | place... | reverse complement strand
GGCCGAGAACGGTGCCCGGGTGCAGTGGGCGGGCGCGGGGCTGATGCTGCCCTCGCGCCTGCGGGTGCCCTCCTCGATGCGCTGGGTGGCTCAAGAGCTCCTTGGTGAGCCGCGCTACCGGCGGCGAGCAGAGGCCATCGCGTCCAGCGCTCCGTCGGGCACCGGCGCCGAGCGCGCCTGCAGGGCGATCGAGGAGCTGCTCAGCCCCGGCTGACGCCGGCTTCGAGAGGGCAGCTCAGCCGGCGAGCGGTATTGGCGGGCTCAGCGTTCCCTGCTTCATGCCGGCCTCGTATGGAATCGCGCAGTCGCCGCCACGCGCCTTACCCGAGTACAGAGCTCGATCCGCTGCGAGCAGCAGCGAGGCTCCGTCGATGCAGTCCTCTTGATCGAGCGAGGCGATCCCGAAGGTGATCCGGATCGGGGCGCCTGCGGGGTCGCGGACCGATGCGATCCGCTCACGCAGCCTGTCGGCAGCCCCGACGGCCGCGTCCCCGCCCGTTGAGGGCATCAGGATGGCGAACTCCTCACCACCGAGCCTCGCGACGGTGTCGACGCGTCGTGCCGATGCGAGCAGCGTCCGGCCGATCTCCTTGAGTGCCTCGTCCCCGGCCCCGTGCCCGAAGCGGTCGTTGAGGGCCTTGAAGCGATCGATGTCACCGAGCGCCACCGCGAGCGGCTCGCCCGTCCGCCGGCTCCGCTCGAGCTCCCGCCGGAAACGCTCGTCGAAGCCGCGCCTGTTGATCAGCGCGGTCAGCGGGTCGACGCGCGCCAGCCGATCGAGGCGCCCGACCAGCTCGTCCACTTGGCCCCGCACGATCTGGGCGGCGAGCGCCGTCCCAGCTACCGCCGCGACGATCACCACGGAGCGGACCGCGATCGCCTCGGCCCCGATCCCGATCGCCGCCGAGGCGGCGGCGTAGGCGACCGCGGTGGTGACCACGACGATGCCGGCCGTCGCGCGACTGAAGAAGTAGCCGGCGAACAGCGCCGGGAGGGTGTAGAACACGCCGAGGACGACGGCGGCCTCGGTCCGATCGCCACTGAGCGCGATCGCGGCGGAAATGATCAGAATTCCGCCGAAGATGAGCAGCGGAGACAGCCAGTCCTGCTTGAGTCGGCTCGAGATCAGCATCGCCGCTCCGAAGACTGCCTGGGCCAGGCAGAGCAACCAGTGGTTCGTCGTGTCGCCGACGATCTGTGGCGAGATCAGCAGGATCGCGGCGGTGGCAGCGGCCCCGGCGAAGAACAGGTAGGCGCCGACCGTGCCGATCAGGCGCGGCGGCGTTGTCCTTGACGCGATATCGGATAGATCTGTAGGCATCCGGCACATCTACCTATCGGCCGATTTCCAGGCGCGCATTAGCGATAGGGTCGGACCGTGTTCACGGGCCTGAAGGGAGCGAGTTGATGGGTAGGTGGGGAGTGCTCGTCGTCCTCGCGGTCGCGCAGTTCCTGATGGTGCTCGACCAGGCGGTGATGAACGTCGCGATCTCGCAACTGGTCGAGGACTTCGATACCACCGTGACCACGATCCAGGGCGTGATCGCGCTCTACGCGCTGGTTATGGCAGGGCTGATGCTGACCGGCGGCAAGCTCGGGGACCTCTGGGGCCGGCGGCGGGCGCTGCGGATCGGCCTCGTCATCTACGGGACGGGGTCGGCGCTGACGGCCGTCTCCTGGAGCGTCCCGTCGCTGCTGGTCGGCTGGTCGATCCTGGAGGGAATCGGCGCCGCGCTCGTGTTGCCCGCCATGGTCGCGCTGGCGGCGAGCACCTACAGCGGCCAGGACCGGGCGATCGTCTACGGCGTCCTCGGTGGCGTAGCGGGAGCCGGGATCGCGGTCGGCCCGATCCTCGGCGGCTGGGCGACGACCGAGCTGACCTGGCGGGTCGTGTTCGTCGGCGAGGTCGTGGTAGCGCTCGGGATTCTGCTCGGCACGCGGCTGATCCACGAGCCGCGTCCTGAGGGGAAGCCGCCGTCGCTGGACTGGGTCGGCTCCGTGCTCGCTGCGCTCGGGCTCTCGATCGTGGTCTTCGCCGTCCTGCAGGCGAGCAACTGGGGCTGGCTGCAGCCGCAGGCCTCGCCGATCGAGCCGTTCGGACTGGCGCTGACGCCGTTCGTGGTCGCGGCCGGCTTCGTCGTGCTGGCGGGGTTCCGCGCCTGGCAGCGGCGACGGGAGCGGCGCGGCGAGGACCCGCTCGTCCATCTCGGCCTCCTGAAGATTCCGATCCTCCGGGGAGGGCTGGGCATGCTCTTCGCCCAGAACCTGATCCTGATGGGCATCTTCTTCACGATCCCGCTGTATCTGCAGATCGTCCAGGGGCTGGACGCGCTCGATACCGGGGTCCGGATGTTGCCCGCTTCGGTGGGGCTGTTCATCGCGGCGCTGGTCGGCTCGCGGCTCGCCACGCGCTTCGCCGCCCGCCCACTCGTCAGGATCGGGCTCGCGATCACCTTCGTCTCAGCGCTGATGCTGCTGGGAACGATCGAGCCCGAGCTTGACAACGGCTCGTTCCTGTTGGCGATGGGCGTACTCGGCGTCGGCATGGGCCTGGTCGTCTCCCAGCTCGGCAACGTCGTCCAGGCCGGCGTCTCCGACAGCGACCGCAGCGAGGCGGGCGGCCTGCAGTTCACCGCACAGCAGCTCGGCTCCTCGCTGGGAACGGCGCTGCTCGGCGCCGTGGTGATCACCGGCCTGCTCGGGGCCTTCACGAACAACATCGCGGATGACGAGCGGGTCTCGGCGGACATCGAGCAGCAGGTGGGCGTAGCGATCAGTGCCGGCGCCAGCTTCGTCGCCTCCGAGGAGGTCGAGGCCGGCGCGAACGACGCCGGCCTCGACGGCGCCTCGGTGGACGCTCTCGTTGAGAACTACGAGGACGCGCAGCTCTTTGCCCTGAAGCTCGCGTTCCTGTTCGCAGCGTTGATCACGCTCGGGGCGCTGCTGACGACCGGCAACCTGCCGGTCGCGCGCTTCGACGAGCTGCAGTCGGGTCCGGACCCACCGGCCGCGCCGACCGGTTGACGGACCACCGTGGGGCGCAGACAGCATCGTGAGGAGGACGAGCACCGCGGGGAGCGCGCCGCCCACGCGATCTACGGATCGATCATCGTGCTCGCCGTGATCGTGGCCGAGCAGGACTCGGGCGTGACGGCGTGGCAGGCCACCGCTTCAGTGGTCGGCGCGGCGGTGGTCACGGCGCTCGCCGAGGTCTACGCGAACTACATCGGCGCGACGATCCGCGCCCGGCGACACCCCAGCTCCGCGGAGCGGCGCCTGATCGAGCGCAACGTGATGATCGGCTTCGGCACGGCGATCTCGCCGATCGCCTTCTTCATCCTCGCCGACCTGGACGCCATGTCGCTGGAGACCGCGTTCGACGTCGCGATCTGGTCCGGGGTCGGGATCCTCGGCGCCCACGCAGCCGTGGCCAACAGGCTGGCCGGCTTCGGCCGAGGCCGGAGCCTGCTCCTGGGCGCCGCCTTCGCGCTCCTGGGCGCGGCGCTGGTGGGCCTCAAGGCCGCCGTCTGAGCCCGCGCCGAGAGCTCCGGGGGTGGGACTCGAACCCACAACCTAGCGGTTAACAGCCGCTCGCTCTGCCGTTGAGCTACCCCGGATCAGGAATCAATACACCGGAAGTTTCCTACCTATGAGGCGCCCTCCGTGGCCGTCACTTTACCGGCAGCGAGCGAAAGCCTCCCTCGACCTCGGCATGGCAGTTTGCGCAAAGCAGCACGCACTTGGCGGCTTCTGCGCGAAGCACCTCAAATGAACGGCTGAGGCCGTGTGCGGAAAGCCCGAACGATTTCTCCTCAGGATCAAGATGGTGGAACTCGAGAGCGCCCGGCCATCCGTCGTAACCACAGGCCGCACAGCAGCCACCCGCCTCCTCGACGAGGCGGAGCTTCGCGCGCCGGCGCCACTCGGCCACCCGAGCCTGCCGGCACTTGCGGCATCGCGTCCGCCCGCTGTTCTCGATCACGAACGTCGTCCAGCCGTGCTCCCCACATTGCTTGAACAGCGTCCGCTGGCCGGCCCCGAGCCGCTGATCGCGTTCACCGCGTCGCACCTGGATCGGTGAGGGCAGGCAATGCTGCTCGATCCAGTACCGCACGCTGCGCTGGCTCCGGCCAAGCCTCCGCGCGATCTCGCGCACGGGCAGACCCTGCTCGACCAGGGGGCGTAGCTGCTGCTTGCTCAGGCTGCCACGCGGACTGTGCTTGGCGGCGCCGTTGGCCCTGAGGCCGTGCTTGCGGAGCCAGTAGGAGATCGTGGACGGATGCTTCCCACTCGCCTCAGCGATCGAATCGAGCGACATCCCCTGATCGAGGTATCGCTTGAGCAGCTCCCGGTCCATGGCGCCCATCCTCCCAGCCTGGTCGGACGGAGAAAGCGAACGTATGTTTGTGCCGCCGACGGCGGCGCTCAGCCGCTTCGAGTCGCGATCGCGTCGGAGATTCGGGCGCGTTCGCGGTGGAGCTCGACCGTCTCCTTCGACTGCTCGCCGCCGTCCCGGCGCAGGTGATTGATCTGACGGTCGAGACGGGCGCGTTCGAGCATCAACCACGACAGCTCGATCGCGGCCTCCTCGGCGGGCTCGCGCTCGGCCTGCATCGTCAGGCGGCTGATCTCGGCGAAGAGCTCCTCGTTCTCGCGGGGCAGCTCCGCGAGGGGGTCGCGCAGGTGGTCCCTGAGCCAGGGGAGGGCGACGCGCGCGCGCTCGCCGACCAGGTGCTCCTCGCTGAGGCGCTCCAAGTACTCGGCCCCGGTGGCCGGGCTCGCGATGCACATCGCCAAGAACGCATCCTCGCGACGCTCCTCGGTGGTCGGGCGGCGCCTGACGGCCGGGGCCCCACCTCCCCCCTCCGGCCCTGGATCACCGTCGCCTCCGGCCGGCTCCCCCTCTCCCGAATACTCGGGGCCGGGGTCGCCGCCCTCCGACCGGGGGGCTGGGAGGGGAGCACGCTGGGACGCGGCTGGTGGCGCCGGCGCCGGCCGCGCCCCGGCCATCCGCCTGCCGACCATCCCCGGATCGGTGTCGAGCGCGTCGGCGATCTCGGTGACGAGCTCCTGCCGGGTGATCGTCTCCCCCATCCCCGCCAGCACCGGCACGACCTCGTCAAGCGCGCGGTCGCGGCCCGCCGGGGTCTCGAGCTCGCCGTCGGCGAGGATCGCCCGGGCGTGGAAGACGGGCAGATCCACCGCCTCGGCGAGCAGGCTGCGGAACCGCTCCTCCCCGCGCTCTGCCGCGAGCATCTCGGCCGGATCCTCGCCCTCCGGCATCCCGCAGACCAGCAGTCGCAGCTTTCCCGCCCCGCTCACCCGCTGCGCCCGCAGCATCGCCTCGCGCCCAGCGCGGTCGGCATCCAGCGCCAACACGACCTCGCCCGCGTAGCCGGCGAGCAGCTTGAGCTGGTCGGAGGTGATCGCCGTGCCCATGACCGCCACCGTCTCCTCGATCCCGGCCTGGTGCAGGGCGAGCACATCGGTGTAGCCCTCGACGACCACCGCCCGGCCGCCGCGAGCGATCGGCCCGCGCGCCCGGTCAATTCCGTACAGCGTGCGGCTCTTGCGGTAGAGCTCGCCCTCGGTCGAGTTCTTGTACTTCGGCTTCTGATCGGCGGTGGTCGCTCGGGCGCCGAAGCCCACCGTGCGGCCGCGGACGTCGCGAACCGGGAACGTGATCCGCGCCCGGAAGGCGTCGTAGTAGCCGCCCTTGCGCCCCTTCTGGACCAGCCCGACCGCCTGCAGCTCATCGATCGAGAACCCGGCGCGCTGGCCGGCGACGACGATCGAGTCCCACGCGCTCGGCGCGAAGCCGACCCCGAAGGCGCGCAGGGTCTCCTCCCGCAACCCCCGCCCCGCCAGATACGACCGCGACTTCGCCGCCTTCTCCGTCTCCCAGAGCGTCGCCTCGTAGAAGGCCGCGGCCCGCTCGAGCGCCTCGCCGAGCCGCCCGCGCCGGCGACGGCGCTCCTCGGCCTGCGGATCCTCCTTCTCCCGCTCGACGTCCACCCCGTAGCGATCGGCGAGCGACTCGACGGCGTCGGGAAAGCTCAGCCCCTCCTTCTCCTGCACGAACTTGATCGTGTCGCCGCCCGCCTCGCAGCCGAAGCAGTAGTAGAACCCCTCGGCCGGCTTGACCGAGAACGAGGGCGTGCGCTCCTCGTGGAACGGGCACAGCCCCACGAAGCGCTCCCCCTGCCGTCGCAGGTCGGTGTGCGCGGAGACGACCTCGACGATGTCGGCGGAGTCCCGCACCCGCTCGATCGTCTCCGGCGTGAACAGGCTCACAGCCGGGACTCCTCGGGGAGCGCGATCTCCCGGAACGTCTTGATGCAGAAGCGGTCGGTCATCCCGGCGACGTAGTCGACGACGGGCTGCAGGTCCCCCTCCCCGGCACGCGCGGGGGCGCCGTTCGGGATCTCCCCCGGATGCCCGAGGTAGTGATCGAGCAGGGCGACCAGCGTGCGCTGGACCCGCTCGTGCTCGGAGCGCGCGTCCGGCCCGAGGTAGACGTGCTCGAACATGAACTTGCGGAGCCGCAGCATCGCGCCGCCGATCTCATCGCTCTGGGTGATGTCGCCGCTCTCCCGCGAGCTCGCGACGATGTCGCGGACCAGGGTGTCGATTCGCTCCGAGCCGCTTTCCCCGAGCGGATCGATGAGCTCCCGCGGGAGCTCATCGGGGTCGAGGATCCCCGCCCGGAGGGCATCGTCGATGTCGTGATTGATGTAGGCGACCCGATCCACGAGCCGGACGATCCGCCCCTCCAGAGTCGCCGGCTTGGTCGGCCCGGTGTGGTTGAGGATGCCGTCGCGGACCTGCTCGGTGAGGTTGAGCCCCTCCCCGCCCCGCTCGAGCGCCTCGACCACCCGCAGCGAGTGGACGTTGTGCTTGAAGCCATCCCCTCCCCGCTCGCGGATCGCGCCGTCGATCACCTCCTCGCCGATGTGCCCGAACGGAGGATGCCCGAGGTCGTGCCCGTAGCCGATCGCCTCGGTCAGGTCCTCGTTCAGCCCCAGCACCCGGGCGACGTTACGCGCGATCCCCGTGACCTCGAGCGTGTGGGTCATCCGGGTCCGGTAGTGATCACCCTCCGGCGCGATGAAAACCTGGGTCTTGTACTTGAGGCGCCGGAACGCCTTCGAGTGCACGATCCGGTCGCGATCCCGCTGGAATGGCGTGCGGTGTGGGCTGTCGGGCTCGGGCCGGGCGCGGCGGGCCGGATAGGAGCGCGCGGCCTCGACGGCCAGCTCTCGCTCCTCGGCCTCGCGGGTTCGCTGTTCGAAGGGATCGTCGCGCACTCTCAAGAGAATATGGGCGCGGACCGCGACGACTCTCCCCCCCAGCGGCTCGAACCTCAGGCCGCCGTGCGCAGCTGCACATGGGCGTGATGGCTGAGCAGATCGCCGATCGCTCGCTCGACCTGTCGCAGGCTCGCGGGCTCGGCCGCGGGAAGCTCGGCCAGCGGCCTACCGAGCGCCTCGACCATGAACTCGTGGGCATCGTGAGAGAGCGCGAAGCCGCCGCCCTCGCAGGCCGCGCAGACGACGCCCCCCGCGGCGCCCGAGAAGCCGCTGATCCCCTCCGCCTCCCCGCAGCGCGCGCACGAGGCCAGCTCGGGAGCGAAGCCCGAGGCGAGCGCCAGCTTCAGGCGGAAGGCGAGGCCCGCCGCCGAGGGCCCCGCACCGGCTGCAGCGCCCGCGCCCTCGGCATCGGCGGCGGCGCCCGCGTCGAGCAGGTCCAGGTAGCGGCACAGGAGGTTGAAGGCCGGGCGATTGGGCTCGACCGAGTCCAGCAGCCGCAGAACCGCCTCGCAGGCCCGCGCGGCGGAGCCGATCGCGGGGCCGCTCGCCCGCAGGTTCGGATATCCGCACACGGTGGAGGCGCCGGTCACCGTGAGCAGGTCGCCGCGCCCCTCGTGCAGCAGCAGATCGAGCCGGAAGAAGGGCTCCAGGCGACCGCCGAAGCGCGATCGCGGCTTTCGCGACCCCTTCGCGATCGCGTTGACCCTGCCCCGCTCGGCCGTATACAGGTGGAGAATCCGGTCGGCCTCTCCGTAGCGGATGCTGCGCAGCACGATCGCCTCGGTCTTGAGCTTGCCGGCCACCCTCCCAGAATGATGGTCGGCGCGGCGGATCGGCGCCCGGGTCAGGCCGGGTTTGCCGAGCGGATCGCGTCGCGGATCGCGGCCGCGGTGACGGTAGCCCCCAGCGTGCCAACGCTCAGCACCCGCCACGAAGGCGCGCCTTCGGCCCCGGCCCCGCCGCCGGAGAGGCAGAAGGTGATGTCCCCGTCGAAGGGCGTGTAGACGGGGTCGATCGCACGCGGCACGCCCGCCGCCGCCATCCGCGCGACCTTGTTCGCTGCGAGCTTGTCGAGCGCGGCGTCGGTGACCACGCACACGAGCGTCGTCGAGTCGCGCGACTCGCCGCTCGCCCACGCGGGCGGACCGGGCATCGAGGCGATCAGCTCGGCGCTGCTCGGGCCCTCGCCGCCCCCGACCCTCGGTCGCGCGAGCGGCGTCCCGTCGGCGTCCACGACGTCGCCGGTCGCGTTCACGACGGCCAGCGCCGCCACGACCTCCCCGGTGCCGAGCTTCGCGGCGGCGTACCCCACGCCGCCCGGCGTCGCGTGCTCCCGGCCGCCCGCCTTGGCGACCGCGGCGCCCGTCCCCGCGCCGACCCGTCCTCGCTCGGGAACGTCGCTCGCCGCTGCCTCACAGGCCGCGTAGCCCTCGGCTGGACCCGGGCGAACGGAGGCGTCACCGGCGATCAGGTCGTAGATCACCGCCGCCGGGACGAGCGGCACCAGCCCGCCCGGGGTCGCGTAGCCCCGCCCGCGCTCCTCGCACCAACGGGCGACCCCGTCGGCCGCCGCCAGGCCGTAGGCGCTGCCGCCGGTCAGCAGCACCGCGGTGGCCTCCTGAGCGTTGGCCAGCGGGGAGATGATCTCCGTCTCGCGGGAGCCCGGGCCACCCCCGCGCACGTCCACGCCGCAGGCGGAGCCCTCCGGAGGGAGCACGACGGTGCATCCCGTCTCGGCCTCGCGGTCGGTCCAGTGGCCGGCCGTGAAGCCGGCCGGCAGCGGCAGCTCGGCGCCGGGCCCGCTCACCGGCGCTTCGCCTCCGGCCTCGGGCGCGGGCGCCGGCGGCGCCGAGGCCGCCGCCGCAACCGGATCTGGCAACTCGGGCAGAAGTAGGTGGAGCGGCCGCCGACCACGATCCGGGAGATCCGCTCACCGCAGCGCGGGCAGTCCTCGCCCTCGCGGGTGTGGACGAGGAACTCGTCCTGCATCGACCCCTCGTCGCCACGGGCGTCGCGGTAGTCGTCGATCGAGGAGCCGCCGTTGCGGATGCCGAGCTCGAGCGCATCGGCGATCCCCTCGCAGAGGTCCTCCGCGTGCTCGGCCCGCAGCGAGCCGGCCGGCGAGAGCGGGTGGAGCCGGGCGCGATGGAGCGCTTCGTCGGCGTAGATATTGCCGATCCCCGCGATGTGCTTCTGATCGAGCAGAAACGACTTCAGCGGGGCCGTCCGGCCGGCTGCAACCTCGAGCATGTAGGCGGGGGTCAGATCACCTGAGAGCGGCTCGACGCCGAGCCGCTCGCCGAGATAGGGCTCCAGATCGCCCGGGCCGAGCAGGGCGGCGTGGCCAAACCGGCGCGGGTCGGTGAACCGCAGCGAGCGCCCGTCGTCGAGCGCCAGCTCGGCCCGCAGGTGGCGCTCCTCCGTGGACATCTCGGCCTCGTAGATGCGCTCCCCGCCGAGCCGCTCGGAGCCGATCACCAGGTTGCCGGTCATCCGCAGGTGCATGAGCAGAGTCGAACCGTCGTCGAGCGCGATCAGGATGTACTTGCCGCGCCGGCCGATCGCTTCGATCGTGCGACCCTCGACGCCCCGTGAGATCACCTCCGGCGTGGCGGGCCTGCTCCACCTGGGATCGTGGATCTCGATCCGCTCGATCCGTCTCCCGCGAACCTCGGGCTCGAGCTGGCGGCAGACGGTCTCGACCTCGGGTAGCTCGGGCACACCCCCCTTCTACAGGAGGGAGGACCGGCGCGACCCCTCCTACTCGCCCAGTCGCGCCCGCGGATGGGTGTCGAAGTAGACCTCTTTGATCTCGTCCGCCGAGAGGTGGGTGTAGATCTGGGTGGTCGAGACGTCGGCGTGCCCGAGCATCTCCTGCACGGCGCGAAGATCACAGCCACCGGAGAGCAGGTGAGTCGCAAAGCTGTGGCGGAGGGTGTGTGGGCTCATCTTGTCCCCGAGCCCGCCCGCGCGAGCCCGCCCGCGGATGATCTTGTAGAGCCCCTGCCGGCTCAGCGAACCGCCCCGCTGATTGAGGAACAGCCCCCGCTCGTCGCCGTCGTTGGCGAACGCGGGGCGCCCGTCGCGCAGGTAGCGCCGGACCGCGGCCCCGGCCTCCCGGCCGAGCGGCACGATCCGCTCCTTGGAGCCCTTGCCCCAGGCGCGGAGAAAGCCCTCGTCGAGATCGACGCTGCCGAGCTCGAGCCCGACGGTCTCCGAAGCGCGCAGGCCGCATCCGTACATGACTTCGAGAATCGCCCGGTCGCGTAGGTCGGCGGGCTCGGCCCCCGACACGCTCTCGAGCAGCTTCTTGACCTCCGAGTAGCCGAGCACCTTCGGCAGACGGCGGCCCTTGCGGGGCGGCCTGAGCTCCGCGGTCGGATCGCCCTCGATCAGCTCGCCGCGCCGGAGATGGCGGTAGAAGGAGCGCAGACAGGCGGTCTTGCGGTTGACGGTCGCCGCCGAGGCGGGCGGGCGATCGTCGCCGTCGCCCCGGGCGAGCTCGGCGAGAAACTCGGAGATGTCGGCGGACTCGACGTCGGTCGCATCGAGCGAGCGGCCGGCCAGAAAGCTTCCGTACTGGAGCAGGTCGGTGCGATAGGCGGCCAGCGTGTTACGGGCGAGACCCCGCTCGAACTCGAGGTACGCGAGGAAGTCCAGCAGGAGCGCCTCGAACCTCGCGCCGGGAGCGGCATGGGCGGGGGCTTCGGCGAGCGCGGTCACGGCCCCCGGTTTCCACACCCCTAGGCCGGCCCCTGCCGGTGCAAGCGGGCACCCGGCGCCCGGCGGAGCCGGCAGGGTGCTCAGGTGGTGGCGATCAGCTCGGCGGCCACCGTCCCGGCTGCGAGCGGGGCCGCGAAGAAGAGTGGATCCTCTTCGAGGTCGCGTCCCATCGTGCGGCGCGACAGCTGAGCGGCCCCGTATCCCGCCAGATCGACCTCGACCGCGCAGAGCTCGTGACGCTCTGAGCAGGCCTCGGTGAGCTCCGCCAGCCCCTCGCCCACGGCTCCGGCAGGGTCGCCGGGCGAGCCCCCCGGCTCGATCTCGGCTGGAGCGGCGACCCTGACCCCCGCGAGGACCAGATCGAGCACCGAGCGGCTGTGGTGGCTGAGCCCCTGGTGGCGAGGGCGCGGATCGCTAATCGACATGCGGGGCGAGAAGACCGCCGGAAGGCGCAGCGACAGGGCCGCGTGGAGGGTGTCGAGGGCCGCCAGCCCACCATGGCCGAGCCGGGTCGCGGAGCCGAGGATTCCCGGACCAGGCCCGGCGATCGCCAGATCCCAGCCAAGGCGCACGGCCGCCGCGTGGAGGGCCCCGGTGACGCTGATCGCCTCGTGGTCGCCCCCGTAGGCAGGTGCCGCGCTGACCGTCTCGATCAGGATGCCGCGCTCGCGGAGCGCCGCCACATCCCGTGAGAGCGTGGCCGGAAGCGCCGCTCCGGCGGTCTGCACGAATCCGATCCGGGCGCCGGGGCGGGCGGCCGCGGCAGCCCAGGCCGCCGGGGCCAGATGCCCATGTAGCGGCACCACGAGCACGGGCATCTGGCGTGCGGGCCTGAGCTCTACCTCCGCCGGCGCCTCGACGGGATCGACGGGGTGCTGCAGGGAGGTGTAGTTGAGCTTCATCACGTGGACGCCCTCGGGCGCCTCGCCGGCCTCCAGCCCCCGGGTGAGGTTGACGTGGACGATGTCGAACCCGCCGGAACCGAGCTCGAGATCCAGCGCTGCGGTGTTGACGACCACCTCGTCCCCCTCCTCACAGGGGCCGACGAGCGCCGGATCGGCCCAGGCGGGGCGCCGAGCGCCCTCGATGTCGACCTCCAGCGGCTCGGCCGAGACGACGACGCCGCGGCGGAGCTTCAGCACCGAGCGGCCGCCTCGTCGACGACGCTGAGGCAGACGGCCAGCATCCGCTCGAGCTCGCTGCGCGCGACGCTCTCGTCGGCCGTGTGGTTGTCCTTGGTCCCGTTCGCCAGCAGCAGCGCGTCGAAGCCGTTGAGCCGGAAGGCGTTCGCGTCGCTGCCGCCACCGGTCGACCGCTCCACCGGCGTGACCCCCTGCGCCTCGAGCGCCGCCCGGGCGACCTCGAGCGCGGGCTCCCGGGGGCCCACGCGATAGCCGCGGAACAGATCCCGGATCTCGATCTCCACGTCGCAGCCGTGCTCGCCCGCCGCCCAGTTGCAGGCGTCGACCATCGCCACCGCTGTCTCCTCGGCCCGCTGATCCTCCACACCGCGGGCCTCAGCAACGAGCCGGCAGGAGCCGGCGACGACGTTCGGGGCGGTGCCGCCCTCGATCATCCCGACGTTGGCCGTGGTCTCGTGATCGAGCCGTCCGAGACTCATCTCGGCGACGGCGGCGGCCGCGGCGGCGATCGCGCTGCGCCCGGCCTCGGGCGCCAGGCCGGCGTGCGCCTCCACCCCGGTGAAGTCGGCGATGAGCTTCTTG
>Ga0102946_1000573_pt1 | contig 12760 bp, 12 predicted proteins | sample SalPon2A_A_D1_MG_FD_78209 | JGI IMG/M metagenome (GOLD analysis project Ga0102946, IMG submission 78209) | Soil microbial communities from South San Francisco under conditions of wetland restoration - Salt Pond MetaG R2A_A_D1_MG | ecosystem: Environmental > Terrestrial > Soil > Wetlands | place... | reverse complement strand
TCCACAGGGGAACTTGACGGACCGCGGGGACAGTCGGCCGGCAGAAACAACGCACCGCCCACCCGTCTCGTCTCCATTCGAGCTTACTGCGCTCGCTGATCCGTACCGGAGCACCGACCGTAGCCGAGGCCTTTTCATGGCAGACACCGCAGCACCGGCCGCAGAGGCCGCAGAGGCGCTATCCAGCGCAGACATCGACCGAGTCGCGAAGTTCACGCGAGAGCCGATCCTGCTCGAGGGCGAGGAGCCCGCCGACGTCGCTCCCGGGACCGCGCGCAGGATGGCCGTCGACGCCGCGCTCGCGGAGCTGGACGGGGGCGCCGAGCACCCGTCGATGGAGTGGCGTCAGGACTTCTCGCTGCTGCTCGGGCTGCAGCGGGTGCTCGACGAGGACCCGCCGACGCTGAAGGACGGCGCGGAGCTCAACGCCCACCAGGTCGACGCGCTCTCGGGAACGCTGGCGGCGCTGACCACCGAGCTCGAGAAGCCCGGGGCGAACGCCGCCGGCAACGGCTTCCGGATGAGCGAGAACGGAGCCCCGGCCTCCGAGTCCGCGAGCGGCAACGGCGACGCCACCGCTCTCGACGTCGAGGAGGAAGAGGAGGACGTCGATGAGGAGGACGAGGGGGAGGAGGACGAGGACGAGGAGAACGGCGAGGAGGAGGAGCCGCTCGACTGGGACGAGGGCTCCGAGGAGGACGAGGACGCGAGCGGCGAGGCCGCCGACGACCCCAACGCCAACCGGCGCTTCTGGTTCGAGCATGCGACCGGCGCCGGCAAGACCGTCGCCGCCGTGGGCTTCGTCGAGGCCTCCCGGACCGGCGGCATCCTGATCCTCACCCACCGCCGCAACCTCGTCGAGCAGTTCATCGGCGAGATCTCCGACCGCGGCTACGCCGATCGGCTGTCGCCGCCGCTGATGCGTGACGACGACCACCCCTACGGCCCGGTCACGGTCGAGACCTACCAGTGGTTCGTCCGCAACTCCGGCAACGTCTCCGGCGCCTACTCGATCGTGATCTGCGACGAGGCCCACACGGCGCTCGGCGAGAAGACCAGCGCCTGCATCCGCAACTGGCGCGAGCCGGTCTATATCGGCATGACCGCGACGGGCGCGCTCATCGCCCGCCACGTCGCCGACCTCTTCCCGACGCAGACCTCGCGATTCGATCTCGCCCAGGCCGCGCGGCGCGGCGTGATCGCGCCGCTGCGCTGCATCCGCATCCCGCCCGGGCCGGGCGTCCGCACGCTCGCGAAGGTCCCACTGCGCCGCGGCGAGGTCGATCAGGACTTCGACCAGGAGGAGCTGGCCAAGGTGCTCGACCAGGGGCCGTTCAACGTGGCGATCGCCGACCTCTACCAGTCCCGCTTCCGCAAGGTCCCGGGAGTCGTCTACACCGCGGGCGTCAAGCACGCCAACAACGTCGCCGAGGCGATGCGCGCGGTGGGGCTGAAGGCCGAGGCGGTCAGCGGCGAGACGCCGAAGCGGGAGCTGACCAGGATCCTCTCGGCGTTCGAGCGCGGCGAGGTGGACGTCCTCTGCAACGCGATGCTGCTCGCGGAGGGCTGGAACTCGCCGCGGGCGACGATCTGCATGCACCTCGCCCCGACCGCGTCCAAGCGCATCTACCAGCAGCGCGTCGGTCGCGTCACCCGCCGCAACCCCGGCAAGGAAGCCGGGCTCGTCATCGACTTCGTCCACCCGGCCACCCGCAACGACGAGAGCATCATCACCCTCCACAGCCTCCTCGACCGTCCCGTCTACCGCGGCGGCGCGATCGTCGTCGGGCCGGTCCGCCGCGGCCGCGGCCGCCGTGTCCGGGTCGAGAAGCGCGTGATCCCGGTCAGCGCCGACTCCGACAAGCGCATGGAGATGCTCGAGCGCGAGATGTGGCGGATCGCGGTCGAGCGGCTCGACTACTCCGAGCAGCACGTCTGGGCCGCCCTGGCCGGCGCCCGCGTGCAGCCGAACTCCTGGCGCAAGGCCAAGGCGATGCTTCAGCACGACCAGGCCAAGGAGCTGCGCCGCCGCTTCCTGCTCACCTGCATCCAGCGCAACCGCTCCGGCCAGCTCAAGCTCAAGGCGCTCTCGGAGCTGGCGGCGACGGGCGAGGCCGAGCCGTTCGACGAGGCCATCGACATGGTCGGCACCTGGCAGCGCGACCAGCGCCGGGCCGGGGTCCGGGTGCTGCTTCAGGCGCTCGCCGAGCGCCGCATCGGGCGTCGCGACCAGGCCCAGGCCTGGGTCTGGCGGCTCGCCGAGTTCACCCGCGAGTGCCACGAGGAGTACGCGGTCGCGCGCTGGCCGGAGACCAAGCGCCTGCTCGGCCTCTTCGTCAACTCATCCGGCCGCGCCCACGGCAAGAACGCCCGCCGGCTGGTCCAGGCCAGCAAGGGCCAGGACCGGAGGCTCGCGGTCGCGCTGTTGGCCGCCGCCGTCGCCCACACGCCCGAGGCCGAGGAGGTGCTGCGCGGCCAGCGGATGCGCATGGCCCGCAAGCCGTCGGCGGTCGCCCGCGAGCTGCTCCGCAACCTGCCCAAGGGTGGCAAGAAGCGCCGGCGCCGGCGCAAGGGGCGCGGCGGGGACGACGGGGGCGAGAAGGGCAAGTCGGGCGACCGGAGCAAGGGCAAGGGCAAGAACAAGGGCAAGGGGCGCGACCGCTCGGGCGCCAAGGGCAAGGGCAGCAGCGGCGGCGAAGGCGGCGAAGGCGAGGACAAAGGCAAGGGGCGCCCCCGCGGCGAAGAGCGCGAGGGCGAGGGCGGGAAGAGCGACTCCGAGAGCTAGGCGAGCGCCGCCGCGCCGCCGCTAGAGCAGGCGCAGGTGCACCTCTCCCGAGCCCAGCGCGGTCGTGGTCCCATCCTCGCCGCGGACGATCAGGTTTCCCTTCTCATCGATCCCCTCGGCCGTTCCCCGGCGGTCGAGCCGGTCGGGGCCGCCCTCCCACGCGATCGGGCGGCCGCGCAGCGCGTCACGGGCGGCGAACGCCTCGAGGACCTTCTCCGCGCCCGCCTCGACCCAGCGGCCGAGCTCCCTGTCGACCGCCTTGCGCAGCTTGTTCGGCGTCGCCCGGCCGCCGAGTGAGGTTGCCGGCCACCGGAGATCGTCGGGGAACTCGTCGTCGTCGATGGCGACGTTGACGCCCACGCCGATCACCGCCCACTCCGGCGGGCGCGCCTCGATCAGGATCCCGCCGAGCTTGCGCTCATCGACCCAGATGTCGTTCGGCCACTTGATCCGGCAGTCCCCGCCGCCGACCGCCTCACAGGCCTCGCAGACCGCGACCGGGGCCGCGAGGGGAAGCAGCAGATGGCGCAGGTCCAGCGGGCGCAGGATCGCCGAGTAGAGCAGCGCCGAGTCGGGCGGCGCCACCCAGCGCCGGCCCTGCCGCCCGCGCCCCGCGGTCTGGCTCGACGCGGTGACGACGGTGCCCGAATCGGCGCCGTCGATGGCCAGCTCGCGGGCGCGCTCGTTGGTCGAGTCCGTCGTCTCGTGGTGGATGTGCGGCCGGCCGAAGCGGACGCTCACGGCGCCGGCTCCAGCTCCAGCTCGTCGCCGGTCCCGATCTCGAGGTCGGCGGCCGCGCTCCCGCGGTTGATCGCGATCGCCATCCTCCCCGAGGAGTCCTCGTAGAAGAGGAAGGCGCCATCTTCGACCTCGCCGAAGGAGCTCACACGCAGCGCGGTCCGGCGGCGGGCGCGGGATCCGATCGAGACCTTGGTTGCGCCGGCGAGCGGGTGGCCCTCGAGGTCGGCCTGAGTGAGGTCGAGGGTGATGTTGCCGAAGCCGTCGATCCGGTCGGCGTGGCCGTGGGCCCGGTGCTGCTCCATGCGCGGCCGGGAGATCACGTGCCGCTCGAGCTCCCCGGGGTCGATCTCCGTGCCGGCCTCCCCCAGCTCCGCGCCGGAGGCCAGCCGCGCCGCCACGGGAGCGAACAGATCGCGGCCGTGGAAGGTCGCCGACGCCGGCTCGAGGCGGAACGGGGAGGCGCTGATGTCGACAGCCTGCTCAGCCCCGCCGAGCGCATCGACGGCCGGCGGCAGCAGGCCGTTGTCGGGCCCGACGAGGAGCTGGCCGTCGCCGGCCGTGCGAACCGCCACCGCCCGCCGGGGGCCGCCGACGCCGGGATCGACGATCGCCAGATGCACGCCCACGGGAGCGAAGGGCAGGGCGTCGGCGAGCACGGCCGCGCCGCTGCGGGTGTCGTGCCGGCTGATCCCGTGGGTGATGTCGATCACCTGGGCGCCGGGCGCGATCCGGGCGATCACGGCTCGGCAGACCCCCGCGAAGTCATCGCTGACGCCGTAGTCGGAGAGGAACGTGATCGGCAGCGGGGTCATCGGCTCGAAACTTAGTCGGGGTCGCGCGGCGGCCGTCCGGCTATCGATCCCGTGCGTCGTCCACCAGCGCCGCGAGCAGGCCCTCCGGGTCGTGGCGCTCGGCCTCCACGTGCACCTCAATTCCGAGCTCCCGGGCCGTGCGCGAGGTGACCGGCCCGATCGATGCGACCCGGGCCTGCTCCGGGAAGCGCTCCCCGACCGACTCGGCGAAGTAGCGCACGGTCGACGACGAGGTGAAGGTGACGTAGTCGGCGGCCTGGGCGGCCTCGATCGCCTCGTCGCTCGCCGGCTCGCGCACCGTCTCGTACAGCGGGACCACGTCGACCTCGGCGCGGCGCTCGGCGAGCGCCTCCGGAAGCACGTCGCGGGCCTCCGCCGCCCGGGCGATCAGCACCGGGCGGGAATCGACCTCGACCTCGGCGAGCGCCTCGATCAGCGACTCGGCGATCGACCGCGGCGGGACGATGTCGGCGATCACGCCGCGGGCGCGCAGCTCGCGCGCGGTGCCCGGGCCGATCGCCGCGACGGTGGCGTTGGCGAGCGCCCGCGCGTCCAGGGCGCGCTCGGCGAGCGCCTCGAACAGAAGCCGCACGCCGTTGGGGCTGGTCAGGCAGACGAGCGCGTAGCTATGGATCGCCTCGATCGCCGCGGCGACCTCGGTCGTGTTGATCCGCGGCTCGATCCTGATCGCCGGCAGCTCGATCACCTCGGCGCCGAGCCCGGCGAGACTGCGGGCGAGGCCGCTGGCCTGGGCGCGAGCGCGGGTGACGACCACGCGGCGGCCGTGCAGCGGGCGCCGCTCGAGCCAGGCGATCGCCTCCCGGCGCGCGGCGACCGGGCCGAAGAGCAGGATCGAGGGCGGGCCGAGCCCGGCCTCGGCGACGGCGCCGGGGAGCGAGGCGGTGGTCGCGACGACGGCGCGCTGGTCGGGGTGGGTGCCACGCTGGACGGCGGCGGCGGGCTCGTCGGGATCGCGCCCCGCCTCGATCAGCGCGGCCGAGATCCGCGGCAGGTTCTTGACGCCCATGTAGAGGACGAGCGTCCCGGGGAAGGCGGCGAGCGCCGGCCAGTCGATCGCGCTCTCGGGCTTCTCCGGATCCTCATGCCCGGTGACGAACGCGACCGCGGAGGCGTCCTCGCGATGGGTGACCGGGATCCCGGCGTAGGCGGGCGCCGCGATCCCGGCGGTTACCCCGGGAACGATCTCGAAGCCGACCCCGGCCTCGACCAGGGTCTCCGCCTCCTCCCCGCCACGACCGAAGACGAACGGATCGCCCCCCTTGAGCCGGACGACCGCTCGACCGGCGCGCGCCTCGGAGGCGATGCGCTCCTGGATCTCGGCCTGCGGCATCGCCACCTCGCCCGGGCGCTTGCCGACGTAGATCAGCTCCGCGTCGTCCCGGGCGCCGTCGAGGGCCCCGGCGGGGATCAGCCGGTCGTAGAGGATCACGTCGGCGGTCTCGATCAGCTCGAGCGCCCGCCGGGTCATCAACCCCGGATCCCCCGGCCCGGCGCCGACGAGGTAGGCGATCCCGGGCTGCGCGCCGGGGGAGGGCTGTGGGGAGTCGGTCTTCACGGGCGGGACGATAGGGCTCAATCCGTGCCGCTCGCCCGGGCCAGGATCTCGCGGGCACCCGCTGCCTCGAGCTTGGCGACCAGCGCATCGGCCACCGCCACCGGCTGGTCGATGTCGCCGACGATGGTCTCGCGCACGGACTCGGTCCCGTCCGCGCTGCCGGCGTAGGCCACCATGCTCAGCTCCTCGCCGCCGCGCACGCAGCTGACTCCCAACGGCGTGTCGCAGTCGGCCTCCATCCCGCGCACCACCTCGCGCTCGGCGGTCAGCTCGACCAGCGCGAGCGGATCGGTGATCGCCGCCGCGGCGAGGCCGGCGCGCTCATCGCCCGCGCGCGCCTGGAGGGCGATCGCGCCCTGACCGGCGGACGGCGTCATCTCCAGCGGGCCGAGCGCGAACGCGATCTCCTCGATCCGGCCGAGCCTGCGTAGCCCGGCGGCCGCGAGCACGAGGCCGTCGTGCTCGCCCTCGCCCAGCTTCCGGAGGCGGGTGTCGATATTGCCGCGGATCGGCTCGACGACCAGGTCCGGGCGCAGGGCGAGCAGCTGGGAGCGGCGGCGCAGCGAGGCCGTCCCGACCCTGGCCCCCCGCGGCACCTCTTCGAGCCCCTCCGCCTCCCCGACCCAGACGTCCGCCGGAAGCTCGCGCGGCGGGACCCCGACCAGGTCGAGGCCCTCGGGAAGCTCGATCGGCAGGTCCTTGGCGCTGTGGACGGCGAGGTCGACCTCGCCCTCGAGCAGCGCGCGCTCGATCTCCCGAACGAACCGCGACTTGTCGCCGCCGCCGTGCTCGGGCTCGCCCTCGTCGCCTGACGTCTTGATCGGCACCAGCTCCGCCTCGCCGATCGCCTCGGCGACCACGCCGGCCTGCGCCAGCGCCAGCGCGCTGCCGCGGGTGCCGATTCGCAGCGGCCCGCCGGCGGCGGCGGTCACTGACCCTGGCCGCGATCCTCGCGCCGGATCGGCGTTACCTCGGCCTGCTCGGAGCCCTCCGGCTCGGTGGTCGCATCGAGGCCGAAGAGGTTGCGGATCGCGGCGATCTGCAGGTAGGCGTCCTCCGAATCGGCGGAGCGCTTGAGGCGCAGCGTCGGCTCGTGGAGGATGCGGCTCGCGACGGCCCGGGCGAGCGCCTCGATCCGCTCCCGGTCCTCATCGCCGACGTCGCGCCAGCGACCCGCGTTCTCGTCGAGCACGCGGGCGACGATCCGGTCGGCGTGCCCGCGCATCGCCGCCACGGTCGGGAGCACCTCGAGCGAGTCAAGCCAGCGCTCCAGGCGGCTCAGCTCCGAGCTGACGATGCGCTCGGCGCGGCGGGCCTCGGCCTCGCGGCCGCCGGCGTTGCGCTCGGCGATCGTCTGCACGTCGTCGACGTCATGGATCCCGACCGCCTCCACCTCCTGACAGGCCGGGTCGATGTCGCGCGGAACCGCCAGGTCGATAAACAGCAGCGGCCGCCCGTCGCGCTCCCGCATCATCAGCTCGAGCTCCTCGCGCTCGATGATGTGGTGAGGGGAGTTGGTCGAGGAGACGACGATGTCCGCCTGCGCGAGCTGGGAGGGCAGCTCGTCGAAGCGCACCGCGCTGCCACCGAAGCGCTCGGCGAGCCCGATCGCCCGGTCGTAGCGGCGGTTGGCGACGAAGACGGCCTCGACGCCCTTGGCGGCGAGCGCCTTCGCCGTCAGCTCGGCGGTCTCGCCGGCGCCGATCAGCAGCACCCGCCGGGAGCCGAGCCTGCCTCCCAGCGAGCGGGAGGCGAGCTCGACGGCGGCCGACGGGACCGACGTCCCGCCCTCGCCGATCCGGGTCTCGGAGCGGACCCGCTTGCCCGTCGCGAGGGCCCCGCGAAAGAGGCGGTTGAGGATCGGGCCGGTCGCGCCCTCGACCAGGGCGAGCTCGTAGGCGCGCTTGATCTGGCCCTGGATCTCGGCCTCGCCGAGGATCATCGAGTCGAGCCCGGAGGCGACCTGGAAGAGGTGGCGGGCCGCGTCGATGCCGCGGCGGGAATAGAGGCTCTCGACCAGCTCGGTTGGGCGGATGTCGCTCTCGCGGGCGAGCGTGGCCAGCGCCAGGCTCTCGGCCTCGACCGGGTCGGTCGTCACCAGGTAGATCTCGCTGCGGTTGCAGGTGGAGACGGCCGCCGCCTCGGCGATCGGCTCGGCCCCGCGCAGCTCCCCGAGCACGCCGGCCGCCTTCCCCTCGGTCAGGGCGAGCCGCTCACGCAGATCGAGCGGCGCGGTCTTGTGTGAGACGCCGAGGGCGAGCAGCTCGCTCATTCGGGCCCGTCCCCTTCGGCCGCGCGCCGCTCCTCGCCGCGGCGCTCGGCCAGCTCGGCGAGCGATTCGATCTCGCGGGAGAGGTGTCCGAGCCGGATCGCCATGATCGCGACGTAGACGATAAGCAGCACGACGAACACGATGTAGGCGGCCGCGACGTACTGACCGGCTTCGTCCAGGGGAAGGGCGGGCATGCTCGCGGGCTCCTAGCGGGCCGCGGCGCCGGGAGCGATCCGGGCGGCCGTGCCGGTCGGGGGTGGGCTGTCGTCGAGCGCGCGGCGCAGGCGGCTGAGCTGCCCGCGCGTGCGCTTTGCCGTGAGCTCGAAGCGTACGAGCGTGTACCAGAGCAGGCCGATCGCGATCAGGCAGATCCAGAAGACGAGCTGCATCTTCGGAGGCAGGCCACCGTTCGCGGTCGCGAAGGTGCGCGGGTGGATGAAGGACTCGGCGAGCCGGACCGCGATGAAGTTGAGCGGCACGAAGGCGCCGGCCGTGACCGCGAAGACCGAGGCGTAGCGCGCCTGGCGGTCCCGCTCGGGGATCGCGTAGCGGAGCGGGTAGTAGGTCGCGTAGAGCAGGAAGACGATCAGGAAGCTGACCAGCGTCGGCTCCCGCCACTCCCACCACACTCCCCAGGACGCCTTCGCCCAGATCGCGCCGGTGATCAGGACCGCGACCCCGAAGATCACCGACATGTGGATCGCGACGTAGGAGCGCGCGTCGTGCACCGGGTCGTTGGTCCGCAGGTAGCGGATCGCGTGCACGCCGCCGACGATGAACCCGACGAGCGCGACGATCGCCAGCGGCACGTGCAGGTAGAAGATCTTCTGGATGAAGCCCTGGTCGGCGTCGAGGGGCGCGTAGAAGAAGACCAGGCTGAAGCCGACCCCGAGCAGGAGGGCGGTGAGGATGGTGATGTTGCGGAGGCTGTTGCCTTGCATGCCGTCCCGCCGCCGGCGGGGCCCGGGGGCCGCTACGGGGTCAGTCCTCGAGCAGGAAGTCGAAGACGGCGTAGCCGATCAGCAGGAAGACCAGATCGTACAAACCCAGGACCACCAGCCACTGCGTGAAGTCCGCATAGTCAGGGCCGCCCGCGGCGAGCAGGCCCTGCGCGGCCCCGGCTGCGGCGATCATCAGGGGAACCAGCAGCGGCAGCAGGATCAGCGGGGCGAGGAGATCACGGGCGCGGGAGTTGGTCGCGATGACCGAGATCAGCGCGCCGGTGATCGCGAAGCCGGCGTTGAGCAGGATCAGGACCGGGATCAGCGGCGGAATCCCACCCCAGTCGTCGAGGAAGAAGAGGCCGAAGATCGGGATCGCGACGATCTCCAGGGCGGTCAGGTACGTGATCAGCGCCGCGGCCTTGGCGAGGAACAGGGCGGTCCCGTCGATGGGAGCCAGCCGGATCGCCTCGAACCCACCCTGCTCGCGCTCGGCGACGAACAGGCGATTGATCGCGAGCAGGGCCGCGAACAGCACGGTGACCAGCAGGACGCCGGCCGCGAGCCCGCCGTCGAGCGTGGTGCGATCGAGCCCGAAGCGGAAGATCACGTAGATGGTCGTCGCGAACAGGACCATCGCGGGCACCGACTCGAGCGTGCGGAGCTCGACCCGCAGGTCCTTGAGGAGGACGATCCGCGCCGCGGCGAAGATGCCAGGCGGGCGGCTCACGAGGACGGCTCCGGGTCGAGGGCCGCGGCGGCGGGCCGGGCGCGCTCGGAGAAGACCGCATCGGCGGCCCGCTCGTCGAAGGCGCTCGCCGGCCCCTCGTAGGCGAGCCTGCCGTCGCGGCCGAGGGCCAGCACCCGGTCGGCCCCGGCCCGCGCCGAGGCGAGGTCGTGCGTGACGATGACGCGCGTCCTGCCCTCCCGCGCGCCGATCAACGGGGCGACGGTGGCGGCCGCATCGGGATCGAGGTGGGCGACCGGCTCGTCGAGCAGGAGCAGCTCCGGCTCATGCAGGACCGCCCTGCAGATCGCCAGGCGCTGGACCATCCCCGCCGACATCTCCCCCACCCGGGAGTCGGCCCGGTGCTCGAGACCGACGGCGGCGAGCAGCTCGGCGATCCGGCCGGCCCCCTGCCCGGGCAGGCCGAAGAGCCGGGCGTGGAAGCGGAGGTTCTCGGCGGCGCTGAGCTCCCGGTAGAGCAGTGCCTCGTGGCCGAGGTAGCCGACCCGGCCGCGGAGCCGCCAAGTCTCATGCGGCAGCGAGCTGCCCAGCACCCGCACCGCGCCCTCGCTCGGCCGCAGCAGCCCGGCGAGAATCCGCAGGAGCGTCGACTTGCCCGCGCCGTTGGCGCCGACCACGGAGAGCGTCCGCCCACGATCGAGGCCGAACCCGAGCTCGCGCAGAGCCCAGCTCTCGCCGTAGGCCCGGTAGAGGCCCTCGACCGCAAGCGCCGGCTCATCAACTGCTGTCTCGGCGGCGGACACGGCTTGGACGCTAGCGCCGCGGGGGTCACCCGAGTCTTAGCGCCTACCTAGCCGAATCTCAGGTTGCTCTCAGCCTGCCGCCCCAGGATGCATGCCAGTCAAGGACATCAGGCTGGACTCGAAAGAAAGGACAGGAACGATGAGAGGAAAGATCGCAATCGCAGCAGTCGTCGGGGCGCTGGCCCTGGGCGGCACCGCCGTGGCGGCGGGTGGCCCGGGCGGAATGTTCGGCCCCGACCGCCAGGAGGAGCTGGCGGCCGACCTGGCCGAGCAGCTCGACGGAGTCAACGCGAACGAGGTCGGGAACGCGCTCGACGCCGTCGCGGAGGAGAAGCGCGCCGAGCATCGGACGCGGATGGCCGAGGGCATTGCAGCCGAACTGGACGGCGTCAACGCCGACCAGGTTGCCGACGCTCTCGCCAAGCACGAGGAGCAGATGCAGGCCGAGGCCCTGGAGCGACTCGATGAGGCCGTCGAGAACGGCGACGTCACCGAGGAGCAGGCCGACGAGATCCGCGAGCGGATCGAGAGCGGCGAGGGTCCCGGCCACGGTGGTCCCGGTGGTCCCGGCCACGGTGGTCCCGGTGGTCCCGGCCACCACGGGCCCGGCGGTCCGGGTGGACCCGGCTTCGGTCCGGGCGGACCGGGCGGCCCGCCCCCGACCGGTGGCGAGGACGGCTCCACAGAAGGCGCCTCCACCACCCCGGGACAGGTCGCACCCTCAGCGGCCTGATCCCACCACCCCGCTACCCGATCGGGACGGCGGGTCGGCATCTAACCCCGGTCGCCCCCCAGGCGACCGGGGTTCTGTCGCTGTGGATTTCAGGGCCGTTTAGGGCTCCGGCCTAGCGTTGCCCGCATGCCGCACCGCCGATCGAGACGCGCCCATGGACTCCGGACGTCGGCCCTGCTGGGCGGCCTGCTCGGCGCGATCGCCGTCGCCGTCGCGGTCCTGCTCGCCGCCTCGCCCGATGAGTCGGAGGAGGTGCGGCCGGCCGCCTCGACTCACGTGGAGCGCGGGACCAGCGACGGCCGGGCCCCGGACCCTCGAGGCGCGGAGCGAAGCCCCGAGCCGCGCCCGGATGCGATCGAGTGGCGCCGCTCGAAGGCGATCGGCAGCCACGCCTCCGGGCGGCTGGTCCGCGGGGTGGCGCTCCCCGCCGAGGGCCGTGAGTGGGCGAGCTGGGATCCGATCCTCAAGCGCCGCCCGAACCGGGAGTGGCGCCGCTGGGGCACCGACCGCCTGGTCCGCACGACCCTGCGCGTCCTGCGCGAGTTCGGCCGCGTCCATCCGAGCGCGCCGCGGGTGGCCGTCGGGGACCTGAGCCGGCCCGAGGGCGGCGACTTCGGCCCGCAGTTCGGCTCGATCGGCCATGCCTCCCACCAGAACGGGCTGGACGTGGACGTCTACTACCCGCGGCTCGACGAGCGCGTGCGACCGCCGAAGCGCCCCGGTCAGGTGAACCTGAAGCTCGCCCAGGACCTGGTGGACCGGTTCGTCGCCGCCGGCGCGGAGAAGGTCTTCGTCGGCCCGAGCCTCGGGCTGACCGGCCCGTCAGACGTAGTCGTCCCGCTGGTCCACCACGACAACCATCTGCACGCCCGCCTGCCGCTCTGAGCGGCAGGCCGCTCGCTACCGTGCGGCCCATGGCCGAGGAGTTCAGGTACTGCCCGCTCTGCGCGACCGAGCTCGAGCTGCGGCCCAGCGAGCCGCCCGATCCGCCGCGGCAGACCTGTCCCGCGTGCGGCTGGGTGCACTACGAGAACCCGACGCCGACCGTGCAGGCGTGGATCGACCGCGACGGCTCCTACCTGGCGCTCGAGCGCAACCAGGATCCCGAGCGCGGCAAGTGGAACATGCCGGGCGGCTTTGTCGAGCCGGGCGAGGGCGGCCCCGACGCGATCAGGCGCGAGGTCCGCGAGGAGACCGGCCTCGAGATCGAGGTGGTCGGGCTGATCGGGATCTTCCCCTCCACCTACGGCGGCCCCGAGGGCAAGCCGATCTTCGACGTCGCCTACCGCTGCCGGATCAGGGACGGAACGAGCGCCGAGCTCGAGATCTCCGACGAGTCGGGCGAGGCCCGCTGGTTCCCCCTGGCCGAGTTCCCCGAGCCGGCCTTCCGGGGCGAGCAAAAGGCGCTG
>Ga0102946_1000572_pt1 | contig 12774 bp, 7 predicted proteins | sample SalPon2A_A_D1_MG_FD_78209 | JGI IMG/M metagenome (GOLD analysis project Ga0102946, IMG submission 78209) | Soil microbial communities from South San Francisco under conditions of wetland restoration - Salt Pond MetaG R2A_A_D1_MG | ecosystem: Environmental > Terrestrial > Soil > Wetlands | place... | reverse complement strand
CTTCAGTTTAAAAGGCCTGATAACTGCTTAAGCATAATCAGGCCTTTTAAACTGAAGCGATCAACTAACAACTTACGAGCCATATTGCCACAAACCATCAAAAACTGAACTGGCTGGAAGGGCTCTGACCCCAAACCTCACTGAAATCACCTATCAGATAAAGTTGCCTTCACCGATATTCCCTGGTTTGTTGATTGCATACTTTACGGGGAATTCACGATAAAGCGCTGTTTCGAGGGTTAATGAAAGTTTTCTGTCTATACTGTCTATAAGGCACTGCTTTATCTTTGCTACGGCAGTCAGGAAAATACAAGGAAGAGGCGAATGGAATCTCATAACGATCACGGAGTAGAACATATACCGGATACAACCTTTGTCATCCCAATTCTTGACAAGAGAACACTGATACGATTTCGCAATGGGATTCGCCAGATCGCCCGGGAAATGGGATTTTGGCGCGGGATTAAAGAACCGGTAAAACAGGCCAATCTCGACCTCGAATACCTGAGGGAGTTGGCCACGATATCTCGGCACATGCTGATCGGAAATCCGCTATCCCGGACTCAGCTTATTTGCGAGTTCAACATGATTATCTCGAGAAGCGCCGAGGAAACTCCCCGTGCACCCTGCAGTGATAAGGCAAAGGAAAAATCTTCATCCGACTGCTTTGCGCCGACGGTCAACCTGACGGCCTTGTTTGATATTCTGCTGGCCGGAAAAATCGTTTATCGCGGAGACGAAAAACGGTTTTCACAATTCAGCGAAGCAATTTCAGACACATTCGCGCGGGCCATAGCCTTGCCCCTTTTTTACGCACAGGAGACCGCCGCACTGGTAGAGGCTGACAACTCGAATCCGAGCCTTGAGCACGCGCGCGGGGCAATTATCGCCTTTGTAAAAAGCCTGGCGCAGGGCGAGCGCGTAGTGTATCCACTGGCCACGGCGTATCGGCTACAGATTGATGCGATTCACGATTATTGGAACGAGGCGACTGTCGTTGACGCCGTTCTTGATATGATCGAGAGTCACGGTCTCCCGGTCGATCAATTGAGCAAATTCGAGGTTGAGGCGGGCGAATCGCTGGACATTATACTGGCACGCGAAAGCAAGCTCGAATTAGATGACTTGATGGTATTGCTGTCGCCTGCCTACTACCGGGCAAAGATTCTCAAGCTCCGGAAAAACGTCGTAACCATCGAATTGCCACAGGCAAATCTCAATAGCCGACTACTGGTGCTTACCAAGCCACGTGGCAAAACGCTCGAAAAACTCGAGAAAGCGTCGATGCAGGCACACAAGTCTTTTCCGGACATCTGGGGAACCTCGTCGCTGGGCATGATCCCGTTTAACCGCTGGTCCTTTCCGGACATGGTAGAAGATTCGGTAGAAATCACGGTTTACCCGCCAACCACCTCCTTGCAGGTAAACCTGTTCGATCAAAAGGGAAACCCGGCTGGCAATCGACCGCTGGCGATCGGCGAGACTTATCGAGTGCAAGTGCTGCCGGTGGACAACTGTAGTAATCCCAATCCACCCTTCAAAACTAAATTTGATCTCGGCAAAGCCCGGACCAGGGACAAGGAAATCAATATCGTTCCGGAAAAGGCCGGTCGCGGCACCATTGTGATCAAATTACCTAATGTGGATATTACCCAAGGTGTCAACGTTCTGCCGGTAGATCCCGGTATTTTCGACGTGATTGACGATCTGGTCGATCAGGAATGTGATCCCGATTCAGACGAGGCATGCCGGGTTCGAGGCAAGTGGGAACCGGTCATTGAAAACGCGCTGGAGCTGGTCGGCGTGCACGCGGTTTTACTGCATACCGGCAAGGTATTGTTTTATTCATTTGATCACCGCACAGTAAACAATGAGGGTAATCTTAAGAAATGGTTCAACAATCCCAACCTGGGTTCCTACCAGATATGGAACCCATCGACGGGTGAGTCTGAAGCCGTCAAGCCGGTCGGCAGAAATGTGTTTTGTGCGGGCCAATGCCAGTTACCCAATGGCCATATCCTGGTCGCCGGTGGGCAGGATGGTGCCGGCGCTGTCGAACTTTCAGAGGAATACGATAAGTGGCTGGCGGCCGGCGGCACGCTGACCGTTCTGATTCCTGGTCTCGATATCAACAACGGTTCGAGCAAGGATTTGCATACCTACGACCCCGTCAACGATTCCTGGACGCGCTGGCCGGACATGGCAGAACATCGCTATTATCCGACCTGCGAGGTGCTGCCAGATGGCAAGGGCCTCGTGGTTGCCGGATTGTCCAACCTGCAGCGTTTCATCGCCTCCGGGGCCAACTGGCACCAGGTCGACTATTTCGAAACCTACGACTTGGATCGTCTAAATACGGGGGCCGTGCAGAGGGGGCGTTTCCGCTCTGCAGACCAATACCCGATTATCCGATTACTCCCCGGATCCCGATTATTATTTACCCACATCCACAACACCACTTACCTGTTCGATATCGATTCAAAAGCCTGGGTACCAGGTGCCGAGTTCACGCCACCTGAACCGGTTGGTCGCTGGACTTACCCTATGCAGACCGGACATGTACTGCTGCCTCAACACGAGGGTGAGGCAGCACGAATATTCATCAGTGGTGGCAGCGAAGAGACCAATTTTGACTACAATTCGCGTTCCAATGCGCGCGCGGTGCGGCGTGGATACATCTTTGAGTTCGACAGTGAAAACCCGGCCCGCTCACGCTGGCGCGAAACTACCGGCAGGCCGCACGTGGCACGGCTTTTAAACGACCACGTGCTGCTACCTGATGGCACCGTGTTCCTTGTGAATGGAATCTCGGGCGGCGCTTCGTCCGGGCACAATCAGGCGCCGGTCATCCAGTGCGAAATTTTTGATCCCGAAACCGAAACATTTACCGAGGTTGCGACTCCGGATACGAATCACCCGCGCGGCTATCACGCTACCGCATTGTTGTTACCCGATGGCCGGGTAGCCATCGCCGGACACACCAAGACCTACAATCAACCAGTCATCCCTGATGACACGTCAATCCAGGTATATGAACCTCCATACTTCTGCAAGGGCGAAAGACCCGTGGTTGCCAGTCCCGACGAATCCTGCGACTACGGAGAGACGGTTACGCTGGAAGCGCCGCAACAGGCCATCACCCGGGCGATGCTGGTTCGCCCTGGTGGCGTGACGCACACCGTAGACATGTCACAAAGAGGTGTCTGGCTCACAATAGAGCATGGCGACGGCAACATTCGGTTCACGTTGCCCACAGACCGTTCTTTGGCGCCGCCCGGATACTACATGCTGTTTTTCCTGAACGAGGCAGGGGTGCCTTCAATCGCCCATTGGATACACCTGGGTCGAGAATTTTACGAAGTAAGCTCAGATAGCGACTGTCCCGAGGACTATAGCTTCGAATCGCCCCTGTTCCTGGGCACGATCAAGGATCACCGAACGGTGAACATCGAGCATAACGGCGATATCTACGTAGACAAGATCGAGCAGCATTGTAATGTGCGCCTGACCAGCCGCTGCGGTTCCATTCACATTGACGAGAAAATCGACCAGCACTGCTGGGTTCAACTGTCAGCGCGGGACAGTGTACGTATTGGCGAAAAAGCCGATCAACACTGCATTGTCAATATCGATTGCGGCGGCGACGTCGTATTCGGTGCGCGCCGTGGCGGCGATGGAAAAATTGATCAGCATTGCCAGGTTAATGTCCACACTCGAAACGGTAACCTGACCCTGACTAGAAAGGTAGACGCGAACAGTGCCCTGTACGCTCGCGTGGATAACGGAGATATTACTATTCGCCAGAAAGTGGACGGGCACAGCGTCTGCATGCTCTATGCACCGAATGGGGACATCAGCATTCTCGAAAAGGTTGGCGGCGATGCGCAGGTACACTGGGAAGCCAATAACTTCACTTGCCCAGATACCAGCGAAGGCGAGATCTTTCGATTGTGAGGCGTGACAATTGATGTTCACCGCAAGTAAAAGTAATTGGGGTCAGAGTAAAGTGCCAGAGTAAAACGTTATCACTGGGGCTTTTACTCTGGCACTTTACTCTGACCCCCAAAACTCTGACCCCCAAAACTCACCCCCATCCTCGCGGTTTTTAATCATTTCTTAATCAGCACAAGCACCAATTGCACAGATTGCGCCAGGTGCAAAAAGCTATAATAAACGTGCTGCAATAACGGCAAATTGCCAAGGAAGCGAAGATGTTAAACAGTAAGTTCATACCGGCGGCTTCAATCGCCCTGCTGGTCGTTGTCACCGCCTGCACGACACTCGACCCGTACACCCGTGAAGAAAAAACCAGCAATGCCACCAAGGGTGCGGCGATCGGAGCGGCTGCCGGTGTGGCAATCGGCCTGATCAGTGGCAGCAACTCCAGCGAGCGCAAAAAACGTGCCCTGATCCTCGGTGGCGCTGGTGCCCTCACCGGCGGCGGGGTGGGCTATTACATGGATCAGCAGGAAATGAAGCTGCGTCAGCAACTCGAAGGCACTGGCGTTAGCGTTACCCGCATCGGTGACAACATTACGCTCAACATGCCGGGCAACATTACCTTTGCGGTGGACAGCGCCGATATCAGCTCGGGTTTTTACGCGGTGTTAGATTCCGTTGCGCTGGTGCTCAAGGAATACGACAAGACACTGGTCGAGGTGGCCGGTCACACCGATAGCACCGGCACGGAGCAACACAACCAGCAGCTTTCTGAGCGGCGTGCCGACAGCGTGGCCGCCTACCTGGTCTCACGAAAGGTCACGGGTGAGCGCTTGATAGTGCTGGGCGCCGGTGAAGCGTATCCCATTTCGAGCAATGAAACGGCGGCGGGGCGTCAGCTGAACCGGCGCGTGGAGATTACCATTGTGCCGTTGACGGCCGATTCCAGTTAAAAGTTAAAGGGTGCGGGGCAAATTAAGTGGGCATGAAACATATCTATCGGGTCCCATTAAGTTACAACCATTCAATGGATTTTGACCGGTACAGGTGAAGGAGACCGTCTACGGAAATCACTGGTGAAGTAATTTGGCGCCGCCCAGTCCCTCTTTATCATTGTGATATGAGGTCAGCTCCGTCTTATTCCCTGAGCCCTGAATCCTTTTATTCGCAAGGCATGGGTTCCGTAATATCGAGTTGGGAGAGCCCGGCGGGGGGCAGCGTCGTGACCCGGTTCTCCGCTAGCCCTTCTGCCCGGCCCCAACAATTTCCACGTGCATCGATGCTTGCACCGGGTGCATAAATCATGATCTCGGCATCGCCGTTATTGACGATGGTGTTACCGCGCAGCACCACGTCATATTCACTCTTATCCACCTGTCCTTCTTTTAAAAAATCCAGGTCGCCAAACTCGAGCCCGGAACGGCCGGCACCTTCGATTCGACTTTCCCTGATCCTTAGCTGGTACACACCCCTGGCCGGCGGTTGGTCTTTCAGGAACTGTGACGCGCCCAGCCAGACGTTGGCGGCCACATCTTCAAAGCCACTGACCGCACCCGCATTGCGAATCGTGCTACCTACGATATCCAGTGATACCCTTGCCCGATCGGCCTGCGACGGATCATCCGGCGGCAGGTTAATAAGTGACCCTTCGACATTCATCTGTCCCGCACCCTCGATCAGCGAACTACTGATGCTGATGCTGATCTCGGAAGGGCTTTGCATGACAGCCCCTACGATGCCGTCCTGACCCGTGGGGCCGCTCACAAACCGGTTGATCCGGGCGTTTGCATGGGCGCCGCCGCTGGCGACCACCATCACATTACGTCCCGACCGGCTCAGACGACCCTGAACTTCAGAATCGGAGACCTCAAGTTGCACCCTTGCCTCAGAACCCTGGGATAACGCTGAGATACCAGCATCGAAGAAGCCGATTCTCGAACCGCCCTCCACTTTTGTGTGGCTTATAGATAGCGAACTGTGCGCAGAACCCGATGTGACCGAGGCGATACCGAACCCCGCAGCCCGGGTGATCTGCGATGAAGTAATCGATATATCGGCCGCTGCCCTGCCCGATGATTCCGAGTGCACAAACACCATGCCGCCATGCGGCAATGAGCCGGGAAGTGTCGGGTAAGCGGCATCCACAAACGACTCTGACCCATTTGCCCCGTTTACATCCACACCGTCAATACGCACCCCGGAAGTGTTGACCCCATAGATTCCGCTCGCATACGGGTTCTCTATCCGCAGGTTCAAAACGTGATTGCCGCCGGCGAGCACAATGCCGCAGCCACTATTGCGCTTCGGGTCACTGTTGGTAAGAACAGGCTTGCGTCCGGACCCGGAGACACCAACCAGGTGCTGACCTGTTTTGAGTGCAAGCCCGCCCTCTATCGCGGCGTCACCCGGCAGCAGAATAATGGTGTCTCCGTCCACGCTTTGGCGTTCAACTGTTGCGGATGAGCCAGTAGGATTCGCGGCACTCTTACCATCGCCGGTGGCCCCCGCTTGCAGGAACCAATCACCCTCCGGCGTTGCGGCGTGTACAGACGTTGCCGCCAGCAGACCTGTGACGAGTAATGTCACGCAGGTTGTGGCTTGACGGGTGCAGTTACTCACAAATTGAATAAGTCGTGTCGTGGCAAGTGACCCCATTACCTTAACCTTGTCATTACAGCGGCCCTTTCCCGCATCTGCCAACGCAACTGGCGCTGCTTTTCCAGGGCGGCCCGGAATCCCGGTTCGTTTCTTAAACCATCAAAAACCGGATCCCACTCGTCCCATTCATGACGTCTGCGGCCGGCTTCAACCGCCTTTTCATACCAATCAATTGACGCCTGGCTGTTTCCCCGCAAGGACTCGGTTGCCGCCATAATCCATCGATAAAACCAGGCTTCATGACCGTTGCTGATGTTTTGCAGCGCGCTTACCGCCGCCTCGTCCAGTAACGCCCGGGCATTGTCTTTTTTACCGCGCAACAGCAGTAAATGGGCAAGCCGCAGTTTTGGGTAGGGTTGCGATGCGTCAGCCAGGGCGACGGCCTTTTCCATGTATTCCTGCGCGCGTTCCGGGTCGCCGGCGGCCAGCTCAATATCACCTGCCCGTTGCCAGCTAAGAGCAATCCCGGGAAGAAGCGTGCGCATACGCGCCGAATGCGACCTGGCCTGCTCATAGTCTCCAGTGAGCAAAAAGTGCAATGAAAGACTTTCCTCGCCGGGATAGGAGACCGGCACCTCGACAGATGCCCGCGTCGACAGGCGGTCAGCCTCATCCTGCAAGCCCAGGTCGCGGAGGTAAATTGACAGCCGTTCGGCGCCGAAAGCACGTTCGCTGTCGCGCAGCTGGTAGCGCACCGCTTCATCCCATTGACCCAGCAGATGGTAGATTTCGGCAATATTGAACAACGTTTCATCATAGCCCGGGTTCAGCTCAAGCGCCTTCAGATAGTGGTTGAGGGCATGCTGGTAAAAACCATGGTGGAAACTGCTGATGCCCAGGGCCTTGTATGCCTCGGGCAGCGAGGGGTTAATGGCCAAAGCCAATTGAGCCTGCTCGATGGCCTTGGCGGCCCATTCATCACCCGCGCCATAGGTAGCTGAGCGCATTGCATAGGTGTTTGCGATACCCGCCCGCGCAAGGGCAAAGCCGGGGTCAAGTTCAATGGCGCGCTGGTAGAAAGCCAGTGCGGTTTCGTTGTCCTGGTTGGTCCAGCGCCGGTAATGGTCACGGCCCTTCAGGTAGGCATCGTAGGCCGCGGCGCTTTCGGTAGAGCCGCGCTGCAAGGCCTCGACACCGGCTTTTGAAACAGTCGCCTTCAGTGATGCGGCCACCTGTTCGGCAATGCTGATTTGCATCTCGGGGAGCTTGGCCAGGCCGATGTCGTAATTCTGCGCCCAGTAGTGCTCCTCGGTGAGTGCGTCAATCATCTGCACCGTCACTCGCAGGTCGTCGCCAAAGCCTTGAATACTGCCTTCAAGTACGATACCCACATCCAGCTCGCTTGCAATCTCGGCGATACCTGATCCGGAATTTTTATAAGGCATCATGGTGGTGCGGGCGATGACGCTTAGGCCATCAATCTGGGCGAGTGCAGAGGTAATGTCCTCGGTAATGCCATCAGCCAGGTACTCGTTATCCTGCGCCTGGCTAAAATTATCAAATGGCAGGACGGCAATTCTTTTTGCCCTGGCATTTTTCTCAGCGAGCTGTGCCGGCACCGGTGTATCGAGTTGCTGCAACCGCAGCATGAGACCACCGGCAAGTACCGTGATGATAACAATGGCCGCAACAACGAGGCGGCGGCGGGAGCGGCTTGCGGCAGGTATTCCCCCAGCCGGTTCATCCAGGCGGGTCACCGTGGCGATCAGCCGGTAACCGCGGCCCCGGACAGAAGCCAGGTATTTCGGTTCAATGCTGCTGTCGCCCAATGACTGGCGCAACAGCTTCACACGTTGTTTGACCGTTTCCTCACCCACCACCACCTTGCCCCAGACCTCGTTCATCAGGGTATCGGTATCCACCACGTTGGGCGCATGCCTGGCAAGACACAGAAGCAGGTCGAAGGATAGCTTGGGCAGATCAATGGCGGTCTTCGCACGAAATACGCTGGCAGTGCCGGTATCCAGTTCGATATCCCCGATCCTGAAGCGCTCCGTTTTGCCTTGGTTTGGATTCAAATAATTTTCCGTTACGAAAGGGCTTATCGATGTGAATACTGCATGGATTGTACACGTTAAGAGGCAAATTCACCGAACCTTCACCAAAGCTTTCCGCCGGCTTCAGGTTGTGGCGAGCGTTTGCAGACATGCTGTAAACCCGATTTAAGCAACGACAGGAACAGCAAGATGATTATGAAAAACAGCGTGTCCAAATATTCAATAGCGGTATTGTTTACCCTTGGGATGGCCTCCATGGCGCACGTCGCCACGGCCGAAGAGCCACCCATGCTTGTCAATTATGGTATCAACGGCAGCTGGTACGAGCCCGCAACCTCTGGCCAGGGACTGGTGTTAGACCTGGTCCCTACCAGCAACCTGCTGGCGGCTTACTGGTTTACCTATCCATTGGAAGGAGGCGTGCGCGAATGGTACCTGGCCACGGGAGACATCAGCGGCGATCGTGTGGATTTCACCATTTATCAAACCGAAAACGGAGTTTTCGACCAGGTCAGCCAGGTCGAAACCAACGCGGTGGGTAGTGCGACGCTGCATTTTTCCTCGTGTTCACAGGCAAGCTGGAATTTCACGCTTGAAACCGATGGCATCAGCGGCGAGATTCCCCTGCAACGGATTGCGCCCGATTATCTTTGCGAAGAATTCCTCGCGATGGCCAATACCGAGGTCGTCAGCCGTTCGAATGCCTGGGTGGATATCCGTGGCGAGTGGCTGTTCGAGGGCTGCGTCAACCTGGAAGACTCGGATTCGCATGGTAACGAACAATTCATATTCACCGACACGACCGTTAGCCTGCGCATAGACCGCTATAGCCAGCCCAACTGCCAGGGTGTGTTCACTCAACAGGTAATGAACCTCGAGATGCAGCGTATCGATAAAACGCTGGCCCTGCTTGGCGGCAGCGAGGTCATTGCCAACCGCTTTGTCATGACCGATACCACCAGCGGCGCGGAGATCAGGCAATTGATCTACGTGGATAACAGCGGCCCCTTGCAGTTACTGACCCACGGGCTCCTTGGAACCACCACCGACAGCGAAGGGTTTCCCGCCGAGTTGCCTGAATTGTTCTTCGCGCGCGTGACCGGCAACCCATGAAAAGGCCGGCGCATAACTCCACGCGCTGGAGACGGGTACACATCAGGCTCCTGTTGTTGAGCCTGTTGATGTTCGCTTCACTTCAGTCCCAGGCAATTGTCATGCGACACGACGTCGATCAAGCCGGGTACCTGTCGAGCTTCGAGGCGTGGCCTTCAACCGCATACTTTCAACTGGCCGGGCGTTTTGGTAACGGCACGGGAACCCTCATCGCACCGCGCTGGGTATTAACCGCAGGGCACGTCACCCATTACCTTAAAGCCGGGGATTCGGTCACCATCAACGGCGGCGGTTACGTGATCAGCCGGGTTATTTCTCATCCCGATTACGTGCTGTACAGTCCTGACAACGATATCGGCCTGGTCGAACTCGAAACACCGGTTGATTCCACTGAAGCAGCCCGGCTTTATGCGGACAAAGACGAGGCCGGGCAGATCGTCACGTTTGTCGGCGCCGGGAGACCGGGCAACGGTCTGACCGGCCAGCAGGGCAAGCCCGGCGTTATCCGGGCAGCGAGTAATCGCGTTGTAGAAGCGCGGTCCTTATTGCTGGTGTTTACATTTGATGCACCGCCCGATGCGCTGGCCCTTGAAGGCATCAGCGGCCCCGGTGACAGCGGTGGCCCGGCTTACCTGCGTAAAGACGGTCATGTCTACTTGCTGGGTGTGAGCTCGTTCCAGGGTGAAAGCGAAAGCGGGGTCGAGGGTGTTTACGGCGTAAAGGAATTCTACACACGTATATCCGCACATCTGGATTGGATCAGCTCAATAACGGGGAGTAAAAGCCTCCGGTGATAAGGTTTTACTCTGACCCTGTAACTCTCTCAACTTACAAGCAATCAGTTTAAAACAGCCTTACCCTTATCAGGCCGTTGGGCGAATATTTGCATTCAGCCTGAACAGGTTTCCGGGATCATACTGGTCTTTTACTTTTAACAGACGTTCGTAATTGCCCTGGTAATTACTGTTGACCACTGCGGGCTTTTCATCCCCAACTTCGTTGGTATACCAACCATAGGTGTATTTCTCCATGGCCGACCAGTACTTGCGCAGATAGTCCACGTAGGATTCCCTGGATTCTGCCACCGGCCAGGATACGGCACACACCAGGTTGGCCAGGGCATATCGGTGCGGGAAAGCGGTTGCATCTGCTGCAACGCGGTTTATAGCGCCACCGGAGTGCTGGAATAACAGGAACAAGCCAAACTCGGGCTTGAAACCGTTGGCCATTTCATCGATCAGCCCCGCCGGTATTTTCTCAACGAATCCACCCTTCAAATATTGCCCCTTAACCCTGGGTTCAGTGTTGTCAAAGGCCTGCTGGACAGCGGTATAGTCAACTGAAGCGATGGTGTTCTGAAACGCCGTACCCGCTTTTGCGATGGGTGCCAGTACTGAATCGGCTTTTTCAACAGAGCCTGAGTAACAGGCATGCAGTATCACAACACCGTCACTACTACCCGGTTGGGATAAGGCAACAAAATCAAGATACAACTCTTCCGGACAACTGGCTGCATATTCGGAATAAAAATTGAGGACATTTTTCATTTCAGATAGCGGGAACATGACATCGCCGGCAATCACTTTTCGACTCATTGGGTGCAGCTTGAATTCGAAGTTGGTGACGACACCAAAATTTCCACCGCCGCCACGCACACCCCAGTACAGGTCCGGATTTTCCTCTGCATTGGCATGCACTAACTGGCCATTGGCGGTTACCACGTCTACGGAAACCACGTTGTCGAGCGCCAGTCCAAAGCGCCTTGCCAGGCGGCCAAACCCACCACCGGTGGTCAGGCCTCCAACACCGGTATGTGAAACCGTGCCTGCCGTGGTTGCCATGCCCTGGGCCATCGATTCATGATCGAGATCACGTAAAAGACTGCCCCCGGCCACATGACAGGTGCCTGCAGGCAGGTCGACACGCGCCCCCCGCATCTGCGACAAATCAATTTGCATTCCACCCTCGCAGGTAGATTTTCCAGACGGGCTGTGACCACCACATTTGACTGCCACCAGCAGTTCATGGGCATTGGCAAAACTGACGGCTGTGCGGACGTCGGCAGCACCACTTGGTTGGACAATCAAAGCCGGGTGACGGTCAATTGAGGGGTTTAAAACATGACGCGCCTTATCATAACCGTCGTTACCCGATAACAGCAGACGCCCAAGCAGCCTTTGCTTCAACTCCTCGAGTTCGGATGGCAGAAGGCTGACCTCAGCACCCATGCCAGTGACCGCATGAATTTCACCGTTGACCTGGCTCATGCTTTCCAATGCGGCGAGTATGTTGCTGGAGAGCCCAACACCCATCGTGGCTGCGGCAGAGTTATAGATAAATTGGCGTCGTTTCATATAAAGTCTCCAAGGTTTTGGTTCTGATTATTTGAGCTTACACTTAAAAATAGTCGACATTTTCAGAAATGGCTACCTGGTCTCATTAAAATTACAAACAGTCAGTACAAAGATGCGTCCAACTGAAGAAGCGGGTTTGCTCTTATAACAGGAAATACCAAATGATCAAAAAATGGATAGCGGCTATCAGCCTGGGTGTACTCTTATCTTTAAACTGCAGTGCAGGTGTCGTGGAAAAGGCATTCAATGGACTGGAGTTCGGTGTAACACCAGCCTTGGCGATCGAACGTATCGAAGGGCACTGCGAAAGTATAGAGACGATTAATGTCGAACCGCCTGTGATACCGATTGCACGCGAACGTGAAACGCACGTGCTGTGCCGGAACTACAAAAAAGACGAAGGGCCCGGGACAGACGAAGGCCACGGCATCAGTGAAGTTGTTTTTGTGTTTGGAGACGGCTCTCTTGACCTTATCGAAGCGCACGGGGGTGTGGTTGCGTCCTTGTCGGTGTTTGCGGGTGCAGAGCCACAAGAGTTCCTGGACTTTGCGGTCTATTTCGAGGACATGCTGTTAACCAACCCCGTCGCAGATGTCGCCTGGTTACTGACACCGAAATCGCTGCATCCACACATGTTTCTGTGGCACAACCCCGTGCTCACAGCCAACGCTACCCGCGAGTTCAAGGCCTCGGCTGCCATACCTGCAGTCCTT
>Ga0102946_1000571_pt1 | contig 12799 bp, 13 predicted proteins | sample SalPon2A_A_D1_MG_FD_78209 | JGI IMG/M metagenome (GOLD analysis project Ga0102946, IMG submission 78209) | Soil microbial communities from South San Francisco under conditions of wetland restoration - Salt Pond MetaG R2A_A_D1_MG | ecosystem: Environmental > Terrestrial > Soil > Wetlands | place... | reverse complement strand
TAATAGCAAGTTGCTTTTGGTTGATGAAATGAATCACACGTTAGGAAGTGTACAACCTTGGACTAAAAACGAAATGCCAAAACACTTAGCTTACGTAGTTAAAAAAAGTATTTCATTTTTAAAGTGATCCTTTTAAAACCAACACAGGAATTTCACTTTTAAAATCGGTTTTTTTAACCGTATTAGTGTCCCAAAGTTTACTAAAAAAGCCATATTTCCGTTTAATTACACACAAAAAATCGGGTTTAAGCTCTTCAAAATAGGTTTGAGCTCCCTTAAAAATAGTTTCATTCTCAGTTATGTGTAGTGAGTTTTTAACAGTTAAAAAATTAGCATTAATTATTAAATCTTCTTCCTTAATTTTTGGTGTTTTAACCTGTACTAAATAAATATATGTTTTAAATACATTTTTAATTTCAACTAAAGGAAGCAAAACATTTTTCTTTTTAATAATTCCTGATCTAATGGCTAGTAAACCTGTTTTAAAAGGTTTAAAAACAGTGTTTGTTGGTACCAACAACATTGGACAATCCAGTTTTTTAATCATTTTACCACTTAGATGACCGATAAACAAGTCTTTATCTCGCTTTGATTTTTTAGGTTTCGATATTATTAAATCTACATCGTTTTCAAGTAGGTATTCTTCGCAATTTTCAACTAAACGTCCTTTAACAAATTCAAGACTATAAGCTACATTATGCAATTGAATTTTAGCAAGAATTTCATTTAATTCTTCAGCAATATCAGCAGTTAAAATAGCATCAATTTGTGGTGTAGAACCAGTAACAGTTGGAATTCCAAATGATTTTAATATTACAATTTCTGCTGAAAATTCTGCAGCAAAATCAAAAGCGTATTGCAAAACGCTTTCGCCAGTTTCGTGTGAGCTTAGAGGTACTAAAATAGTTTTCAAAATGAATTATTTTATGCGTACAAAGATACTTATTAATGCGTAATATTTACATTACCTTTGCAAGGTTTTAAGCGTGATTAAACAAAATAATAATTTACAAAATACCGTATAATAAGTTGTAAGATTGGTGTATAAAGAATCAAATATAACTTTTAGAGGCATAAATAAATTAGCCATACCAGCAATTATTGCAGGTGTTGCTGAACCTTTACTCTCTATAACCGATACGGCAATAGTTGGTAATATTAATATGAATCCAACTGAAGCTTTGGCAGCGGTAGGTATTGCAGGTTCGTTTATCTCCGCATTAGTATGGATTTTGGCGCAAACACGTTCTGCTATTTCAGCAATTGTAGCAAAATATTTAGGCGCAAGAAAGCTGAATGAAATAGCTACATTACCCGCACAAATTATAACCATAAATTTTTTATTAAGTGTATTTATTTATATAGTAACGTTACTTTTTGTTAAAGAGATATTTCAGTTATACAATGCCAAAGGGTTGGTTTTAAATTATGCGGTTTCTTACTATAAAATTAGAGCTTTAGGTTTTCCACTTACTTTATTTGTGTTCTCTTGTTTTGGTTTGTTTAGGGGGTTGCAAAATACCTTTTGGCCCATGGTAATTAGTATTGTTGGAGCCGTTTTAAACATTGTTTTAGATTTTGCTCTAGTCTATGGTATTGAAGGTTTTTTAACGCCTATGCACGTTGAAGGCGCCGCTTGGGCAAGTGTGATTGCGCAATTGGTTATGGCAATTTTATCCTTGATTTTAATACTTAAAAAAACACCTTTTTCACTGCGTTTGAGTTTTCCTTTTAATAAAGAAATTAAAAATTTGTTAGCTATAAGTTTCAATTTAGTAATTAGAGCTTTGGCGTTGAATTTTGCATTATATTTAGCCAACTCCTATGCTACTAAATACGGTGAAAGCTATATTGCTGCACAAACAATCGCATTTCAAATATGGTTGTTTTTTGCCTTTTTTATTGATGGTTATGCCAGCGTTGGTAATATAGTTTCCGGAAAATTATTAGGTGAAAATAATTATAAAAAAATGTGGCAATTAAGTTTAAAATTAAGTAAATATGCAGTTATAATTGCACTATTACTCGCAGTAATTTGTGGTGTATTTTATTACAAAATTGGACTTCTTTTTTCACAAGATCAAATGGTATTAGCTGCTTTTTATGGGGTATTTTGGATTGTACTTTTTATGCAACCCATAAACGCGATAGCTTTTGTTTACGACGGAATTTTTAAAGGTTTGGCTGAAGCCGTTACGCTTAGAAACCTTTTAATTGTTGCTACATTTTTAGGTTTTACACCAGTATTATTAGTTACAGATTACTTCAATTTAAAACTTTATGGTATTTGGATGGCATTTACCGTTTGGATGCTGTTACGTGCAGGTATATTAGTATTTAAATTTAGAACCAAATATTTACATAAAAACCGTTAACTTTGAACGCATGAGTAAGGGTAGTTTATACACACACGTACAAAGCGGAATTGCAACAGTTGAGTTTTATCATCCGGCAAGTAATTCATTACCTTCAGAATTACTAGCGCGCTTAGCCAATGCATTTAACGAATTAAGTAATAATACCGAAGCCAAAGTCATCATTTTAAAAAGTGAAAAGGAAAAGGCTTTTTGTGCAGGAGCATCATTTAATGAACTTTTAGCAATTGATAATTTAAAAGAAGGGAAACTATTTTTTGAAGGTTTTGCCAATGTAATTAACGCGATGCGCAAGTGCAATAAAATAATAATTGGAAGCGTTCAAGGTAAAGCCGTTGGTGGTGGTGTAGGTTTAGCCGCAGCTTGCGATTATTGTTTAGCTACGGAAGCCGCTTCAATAAAACTCTCAGAACTTTCTATAGGAATTGGACCTTTCGTAATTGAACCTGCGGTAACCAGAAAAATTGGCTTGGCTGCTTTTAGTGAACTAACAATTGAAGCTATCCAATGGAAAACAGCATACTGGGCTAAAGAAAAAGGTTTGTATGCCCATGTTTACGAGTCTATAAAAGAGCTTGATTTTGAAGTTGAAAATTTGGCTATTAAGCTTTCAAAATATAATAATGAAGCACTTTTTGAATTAAAAAAAGTTTTGTGGGAAGGCACTTCACATTGGAATGAACTTTTATCCAAACGTGCTGAAATTAGTGGAAAACTTGTTCTTTCTGAAGCTACAAAAAAAGCCTTACAAACCTATAAGAAATAAGTAATGATTGGTAACTTTATTTTCCTACTTCAACAAGTAGATATTGAAAAGAAAATGGCTGAAGCTCCAGATAAAAGCTACGAAATAGGAGTAGTAATTGGTACTTATTTGCCTTTTGTACTATTGGTTTTACTGGCATACCTTGTTTTTTGGAGAACTAAAAACAGGAAAGATTTAGATAATTAAATTCAAATTAGAAATGAATAAAATTAGAATAACAAAGCAATTTGATTTTGAAACTGGACATGCTTTGTACGGTTATGATGGAAAATGTAAAAACGTACACGGCCACAGTTACAAACTTGCTGTTACCGTTATAGGTAACCCAATTACAGATACTACCAATGTTAAATTGGGAATGGTTATTGATTTTGGCGATTTAAAAAAAATTGTAATGGAAGAAATTGTAGATAAATTTGACCATGCTACTGTATTTAATAAAAATACGCCACATGTTGATTTAGCAAATGAGTTAGAATCTAGAGGACATAGTGTAATTTTAGTAAATTACCAGCCTACAAGCGAAATGATGCTTATTGATTTTGCTGAAAAAATAAAGAAAAGGTTACCTAAAAATATTGAGTTATACTCGTTAAAACTGCAAGAAACCGGAACTTCACATGCGGAGTGGTATGCAAGTGATAATAGGTAATTTATTTTCCGTTAAAACTATTCATGGTATTGTTTAAACCAGCTGTTCCAAACGACTTTATAAGGTCAGTTGCTTTATCAAAACGTTCAGGTAATAGTTTTTGCTCTTCTTCGTCCCATTTTCCCAAAACATAATCCGATTGTCTTCCTTTTGAAAAGTCGCTTCCTACACCAAATCTAAAACGTGGAAATTTTGTAGTTTGTAAAACAGCTATAATATCTTTTAACCCGTTATGCCCCCCGTCACTTCCTTTTGCTTTTACACGAATACTACCAAAAGGTAAGTTAATATCATCGGCAATTATTAGTGTATTTTCAATAGCAATTTTTTCTTTAGTCATCCAATAGTTTACCGCTTTACCACTCAAATTCATATAGGTTGAAGGTTTTAATAGTATAAATGTTCTCCCTTTAAATCTAAATTTAGCAATGTCGCCAAGCTTTTGGGTTTCAAAAGTTATTTCTTCCTTTTTAGCCAATTCATCTAAAATTTTAAAACCAATATTATGTCTGGTTTCGTTGTATTTTTCACCAATATTACCTAATCCAACAATTAAAAACTTCTTCATGTTATCTTCAGTTATTTCCTCTTTATTAGAATTAAAAAGCCTTTTTAATAAATTAAATTTCAGCATAATGCAAAGGTATAAAAAACAAAAAGCGTTGCAATTGCAACGCTTTTTATAATTATAAAAAACTTTTTATTCTTCAGAAGCACCTTCAGATTTTTCTTCAGTCGCTTCAACATCAGCTGCATCTTCATCTTCGTCCTCATCATCTTCATCCACTTCATCAACAATTGCCAATCGTGCTGTTCTAACTTGCACAACTACGGTATTGTCTGGGTGAAGAATTGAAAACTTATCATCTTCCAATTCAGTTACATAAACTTTACTTCCAATTTTAAGTTTAGAAATATCAGCATTAATAAAGTCTGGTAAATCAGCAGGTAAAGCTCTAACGCTAAGTTTACGCATTGGGAAACGTAATGTTCCACCATTTAATACACCAGGTGAAGACCCTACTAAACGTACAGGAATTTCCATAGTAACCATCTTGTCATCAAACAACTGGTAAAAGTCTATGTGTAAAATTTTGTCGGTTACTGGGTGAAATTGAATATCTTGCATAATTGCATGATATTTTGTTCCATCAAGTTCAATCATTGCGGTATATACATTTGGAGTATACACTAAATCTTTGAACGAAATTTCGTCAGCTGAAAAGTGTACAGGTTTGTCTCCTCCGTATAAAACGCAAGGCACCTTTCCAGCATTACGTAAGGCTTTGGTCGCTGCCTTGCCCACGCTTTCTCTTTGAGATCCTTTAATCTTGATTGATTTCATTTATCTATCTATTTATTATTAAATTACATTAAAAATTGCCCACTTATTGATGTATTGTCTTGTACTTTATGCATCACGTCGGCAAATAAAGTGGCGCAAGATACAACTTTTATTTTAGAACTTTCTCTTTTCAAAGGAATTGTGTCTGAAACAATTAGCTCTTCCAATTTTGATTCTTCAATTCTAGTATAGGCTTCACCAGAAAGTATTGGATGCGTACAAACAGCTCTAACGCTTAGTGCTCCTCTTTCCATCATTAAATCTGCTGCTTTAGTTAACGTACCACCAGTATCAATCATATCATCTACCAAAATAACGTGTTGCCCCTTAACATCACCAATCAATTCCATAGTTGAAATTACATTGGCTTTTAAGCGTTGTTTATAGCAAATAACAACTTCGCTTTCCAAATATTTTGAATAGGCATATGCTCTTTTAGAACCACCCATATCTGGTGATGCTATGGTTATGTTTTTAAGTTTTAAACTGTCTATATAAGGCAAAAACACTGTTGAAGCATAAAGGTGATCAACTGGTTTTTCAAAAAAGCCCTGAATTTGATCAGCATGTAAATCCATCGTCATTATTCTAGTAGCACCAGCAGTTTGTAGTAAATTAGCTACTAATTTTGCACCAATAGCAACACGAGGCTGGTCTTTACGGTCTTGTCTGGCCCAACCAAAATAAGGAATTACTGCGGTGATGTGACGAGCCGATGCTCGTTTGGCTGCATCTAACATCAACAACATTTCCATTAAATTATCTGCATTTGGAAATGTTGATCCAATTATAAAAACGCGTCTTCCACGAACCGATTCAACAAAAGCAGGTTGAAATTCACCATCACTAAAACGTGAAACTACAACATTTCCAAGCTCAACGCCATATTCATGAGCTATACGTTTTGCTAAATCTTTACTTTGAGAACAAGCGAATAATTTGGGTGCTAATTGACTGCTACTAGGCATTTTAGTTGTTTGTTTAGGTGGTTTTAATATAAGTTGATTTTATTTGTTTGCAAATTTAAAATTTATTAAGCACTTATAAAGTAACAAACTGCATTTTTTTAGTTTATTCAAAAAAAATATTTATAAATTTGCAACCTCCTAAGCCTCGATGGCGGAATTGGTAGACGCGCTGGATTCAAAATCCAGTTCTGGCAACAGAGTGTGGGTTCGATTCCCACTCGAGGTACTAAAAGCTTCAGCATTAATAATGTTGAAGCTTTTTTTGTAAATTTTAGGGTTTAATTAAGAAAAATTTAACAGATTTATCATTACCAAATTTGCTTAAAATAAAGCCATGTGATATTAAATGTTTAATTTTGGGAATTCTTAGTTGAAAGATAATACCCTATGAAGAAATTTATTCTTTTAAGCCTTTTTCTTACTATAAGTTTAGCAAGTTTTTCGCAAATTTTAGAACCTGTTAAATGGAGCACAGCTGTAGAACGTGTTTCAGAAAGTGAATATAATTTAATAATGTATGCTGAAATTGATGATAATTGGCATTTATATTCACAAGATGTACCTGAAGACGGTCCAATACCAACCACATTTACCTTTGAAAAATCTAAAAATTATAAATTAATTGGTAATACTTCTGAAGAAGAAGGACACGTTGTTGACGATCCTGTTTTTCAAATGAAAATTAAATATTTTGATGGACAAGCAGTTTTTAAACAACGCATAAATGCAATTTCAAGAACCGCTTTTACAATTACCGGTGAAGTTGAATATATGGCTTGCGATGACCAGCAATGTTTACCACCAACGTATGCAGATTTCACCTTCAATATTGAAGGTAACGAGCCTATAATAGCGGAAGCTGAAGAAATTGAAGAAGCTATAGAAAACCAAAATGATAAAAGCTTGTGGGGAATTTTTATCATTGCATTTTTATCAGGTTTTGCAGCTTTGTTAACACCTTGCGTTTTTCCAATGATTCCAATGACAGTTAGCTTTTTTACCAAGCAAAGTAAAGACAAAGTTAAAGGAATTAAAAACGCTATATTTTATGGTTTATCCATTATTATTATTTATGTTTTATTGGGAAGTTTAGTGAGCGCAGTTTTTGGTAACGATGCTTTAAATGCGCTTTCAACCAATGTATGGTTTAACCTTATTTTCTTCCTTTTATTAATCATTTTTGCTGTTTCGTTTTTAGGTGCTTTTGAAATAACATTACCAAGTTCTTGGAGTACTAAAGTTGATGCACAGGCTGATAGAGGTGGGTTAATAGGTATATTTTTTATGGCTTTAGCCTTAGCCATAGTTTCTTTTTCTTGTACAGGCCCAATTGTGGGTACTTTACTAGTTGAAGCCGCAGCTGGCGGAAGTCAAGTAGGTCCAATAGTAGGAATGCTAGGATTTTCACTAGCCTTAGCAATACCATTTGCTTTATTTGCTGCATTTCCAGGTTGGCTTAATTCACTGCCTAAATCGGGTGGATGGTTAAATACGGTAAAAGTTGTATTAGGATTTTTAGAATTAGCACTCGCTTTTAAATTTTTATCAAATGCCGATTTAGTGTTGCAACTACACTGGTTAGAACGTGAAGTATTTTTAGCTATTTGGATTGCCATTTTTGGAGCCTTAGCGTTATACTTATTTGGAAAAATTAGATTGCCTCATGATTCTCCAGTAACTCATATTTCTGTAGGGCGTTTAAGCTTAGGCCTTGTTTCATTAGCGTTTACACTTTATATGCTGCCTGGTTTATGGGGAGCACCGTTAAATTTAATTAGCGCCTTTCCACCGGCACAACATTACAGCGAATCGCCTTATGGAGTTGGTTATACCAAGTTAAATAGTCCGCTTGTTCAAGATTCTGATCAAGCCCATAGCGATTTACCTGAAGGTGCACATATTATGCCTCCGCATAACATTATTGCATTTAACGATTACGATTTAGGTTTAGCTTATGCTAAAGAAGTAAACAAACCTGTGATGTTAGATTTTACGGGGCACGCTTGTGTGAATTGTAGAAAAATGGAACAAAATGTTTGGGCAAAAGAAAAAGTACTTCAATTATTAAAAAATGAAGTGGTACTCATTTCATTATATGTAGATGATAAACGCCCATTACCAGAAGGCGAAATAATTGAATCAAAACTTCGTCCTGGGAAAAAATTGAAGTATATTGGGCAAAAATGGAGTGAATTCCAAGCCATCAACTATGGAATTAACGCACAACCATATTATGTTTTAATAAATCACGAAGAAGAAAAATTAATAGAACCAGTTGCCTATACACCAAATGTTGATGAATATTACAACTGGTTAAAGAAGGAATAGCAAATTTTAACAAATAACTTTATGAGAAAATTACTTTTAATCTTAACAACAGCTTTATTTATAGTTTCATGTGAAAATGAAGCACCAAAAGATTACGTTACTTTACAAGGAACAGTAACCAACCAAAATTCCGATTCAATAATTGTTGCTAATCGAAATTTTAAAAAGAAAATTATGGTGAATGAAGATGGAACATTTTCAGACACGCTAAAAGTTGAACCAGGAAATTATGTATTTTTTGATGGTTCAGAACAAGCTTCATTATACTTAGAAAACGGATACGACCTAAACGTTACTTTAGACACTAAAGAATTTGACGAAACCATAAAATTTGAAGGTGAAGGTGCTGATGCAAATAACTATTTAGCTCAAAAAGCATTAATGCAAGAGCGTATTTTTGAAGATGATTCTATGTTTACTTTAGAAAAAGAAGAATTTGATGCAAAAGTAAATGAAATTCACGGTGAGTTTACCAATTTATTAAACTCAACTCAAAATTTAGATTCTACATTTGTTGCACAACAAACACGTCAATTTGATGGTCTTAAGCAGTTTTTACCTAAAATGTACGAAGAAAAGCAGTACCTATTAACTGTTTTAGGTGAAGGAAAGCCATCGCCTAAATTTGAAAATTATGAAAACTATAATGGTGGAACTACTTCATTAGACGATTTAAAAGGAAAATACGTATATGTTGATGTTTGGGCTACTTGGTGTGCACCGTGTAAAGCTGAAATTCCTTATTTAAAAGAATTAGAGGAAGAGTATAGAGATAAAAACATTGAATTTGTTAGTATTTCTGTTGATAAAGCTAAAGACCATGAAACTTGGAAAAATATGGTAGCGGAAAAAGAATTAAAAGGAGTTCAATTATTTGCTGAAAACGATTGGAATTCGCAATTTGTAAAAGACTACAAAATTAACGGTATTCCACGTTTTATTTTAATTGATCCTGATGGTAATATTATAACTCCTGACGCGCCTAGACCATCGTCTGAAAAGCTAATAGAGTTGTTTAATGAATACGAAATTTAAACACTGATAAAAGTTATAAAAAAACACGCTAATTTTCTCTAAATTAGCGTGTTTCTTTTAAAATAACATTTTTAAATATTAACTAAATGCGTTTTTTAACCAAACTTTTTTCAAAAAAGAATAACCTCAAAACCGTAGCGCATTCTGAACTTAAAAAAACAGAATTGGAGTTGTATTTCGATCAATTTCGAAAAAATATAATTGGAATTAATCAAACTTTTGAAACGCCATACGGAGAAAAAAAAATAATTTATACCGACTGGACAGCTAGCGGACGCATGTATCGTCCAATTGAAGAAAAGTTAATAAATGATTTTGGCCCGTTTGTAGCCAATACCCACACTGAAACTTCTACCACAGGAGCTGCGATGACACTTTCGTACCATACCGCTCGAAAAATTATTAAAAACCATGTTAATGCAAACGAACACGATGTGCTATTAACATCGGGTACAGGTATGACGGGCGTTGTAAATAAATTTCAACGTATTTTAGGTTTAAAAGTTTCAGAAAATTTAAAAGAGCATACCCAAGTTCCTGAAGCTAAAAAGCCCATTGTTTTTGTATCGCATATGGAACATCATTCAAACCAAACTTCGTGGATTGAAACCATTGCTGATGTTGAAGTTGTGCCTTGTAATGAAGAAGGTTTAATTTGTATGGATAGTTTTGAAGAATGTATAAAAAAGCATGAAAATCGTCCCATAAAAATTGCTTCTGTAACTGCTTGCTCAAATGTAACTGGTATAAAAACTAAATATCATGAAATTGCTAAACTAATTCACCGTTACAACGGCTTGTGTTTTGTTGATTTTGCGTGTTCAGCACCCTATGTTGATATTGACATGCATCCAGCTGATGAAGACGCCTATTTAGATGCTATATTTTTTTCACCTCATAAATTTTTAGGAGGTCCTGGTACCTCAGGAGTTTTAGTTTTCAATAAAAAATTATATAAAAATATGGTGCCCGATAATCCAGGAGGTGGTACAGTAAGTTACACAAATCCTTGGGGCGATCACGATTATTTTGACGATGTTGAAACTAGAGAAGATGGAGGTACACCAGGTTTTTTACAAGCCATAAAAATTGCTTTAGCAGTTCAGCTTAAAGAAAAAATGGGTACACAAAAAATTGAACAACGTGAGCACGAAATAAATGAACAAATTTTTAAAACACTTGAACGTTTAGATGGGGTTAAAATTTTAGCACCTAACCATAAAAATAGACTAGGAATTTTTTCATTCTATTTTGAAAAATATCATTTTAACTTGGTGGTTAAACTTTTAAACGACCGGTTTGGCATACAAACTCGGGGTGGTTGCTCGTGCGCAGGTACTTACGGACATTTTTTATTGAATGTAGATATTGCCACTTCAAAAGCAATAGAAAGTCAAATTTTAGAAGGTTGTAATACTGAAAAACCAGGTTGGGTAAGGCTTTCCATTCACCCAACATCTACTACTGAAGAGGTTGATTTTATATGCAACGCTTTAAATGAGTTGCACGCAAATATTGAAACTTGGGGTAAAGATTATACTTACGACGGAATAAAAAACGATTTTGTACATAAAAAAGTAACAGGTTTAGAACAAAAATTAGTTAATACTTGGTTTCATTAAAAGTGTAGTAAATGTTTGTTATATTTGGTTTTTAATTTCAAAAACCTCATATGGATAACTTTATGTTCTTTTTAAAAGAAGGCTTATTTCATGTTTTAGATTGGGATGCTTATGACCACATCCTTTTTTTAATTGCACTTACGGTAGTTTACGAATTTAAAAATTGGACCAAAGTGTTATGGTTAATTACGTTGTTTACAATTGGCCATACGGTGACGTTAATTTTAGCTGCTTATAACGTTGTTGAAGTAGATAAATCATTGGTTGAATTTTTAATTCCTGTAACCATTTTTATAACAGCCTTGGTTAATATTTTTTATGCAAAAACAGCTTCAAAAAACACCAAAACAAATACCAATTTATTTTTTGCACTCTTTTTTGGGTTAATCCACGGTTTAGGCTTTTCAACCTATTTTCAAATGTTAATTGGCAAAACAAGCAACAAGTTAATTCCATTGTTAGAATTTGCTTTGGGAATAGAATTGGCCCAAATTATAATTGTATTTATAGTATTGTTAATAGGTTTTATATTACAAACCGTATTTCGTTTTTCAAAAAGAGATTGGATTATGGTAATTTCGGCAGTTGTAATAGGGGTAACTATACCAATGCTTAAAAACACCGCGTTTTGGTAAAATTTTAACGGTATGGTTTTAATAATCTTTATACCTTCGTAAATAATGAATAAAAAGCAACTTAGATATGATGAAGCCTATATGCGAATGGCTTTAGAATGGGCTAAATTGTCGCACTGTAAACGTAAAAAAGTAGGTGCACTTATAGTTAAAGAAAGAATGATAATTTCTGATGGTTATAACGGCACACCAACGGGTTTTGAAAATTGTTGTGAAGACGAGTTTGAAAGTACCAAATGGTATGTTTTACACGCTGAAGCAAATGCTATTTTAAAAGTTGCATCATCAACACAATCTTGTGAAAATTCAACGTTATATATAACCATGTCACCTTGCAAAGAGTGTAGTAAACTAATCCACCAGTCTGGTATAAAAAGAGTTGTTTATTATACTAAGTATAAAGATACCTCTGGAGTTGATTTTTTACAAAAAGCAGGTGTTGAATTAACACATTTGAATCAATTATAATGGGAAAGAGAAAAATATTTTTACCTTTAGTTTTAGGTATTGCTATAGCAATAGGTATATTTATAGGAAGTTTTTTTAACTACAAAACTACTTCACCCTTATTTACCAAAAGCAAACAAGAAGCTAAAATTAAACGATTAATTAACTACATTCAATACGATTATGTTGATGAAGTTGATACCGATAGTTTACTTGATAAAGCCATTACTGAAATTTTAGTTAAACTAGACCCGCATTCAGTATACATACCTAAAACTGAAATGAAGGCAGAACAAGAACGTATGTCTGGTAAATTTGTTGGTATTGGTGTTTCTTTCTTAATGCATAAAGATTCAGTGGCTGTAACAGGGGTTATTGAAGGTGGCCCTAGTGAAAAAATCGGTATAAAAGCTGGCGACCGAATTATTGCCGCTAATGGAGATTCGCTTTTCGGAAAATATATAGAAGAAAAAGCAAATGCTATTGACCCTAACACTAGAAGACGCAAAAGCCAACGTATTAATACGGCTGTAATGAATACTTTAAAAGGTGAACCAGGTACGGATGTTGATGTTGCTGTGTACAGAAGATCAAACAACAAAGTGTTAACTTATAACATTACACGC
>Ga0102946_1000570_pt1 | contig 12803 bp, 15 predicted proteins | sample SalPon2A_A_D1_MG_FD_78209 | JGI IMG/M metagenome (GOLD analysis project Ga0102946, IMG submission 78209) | Soil microbial communities from South San Francisco under conditions of wetland restoration - Salt Pond MetaG R2A_A_D1_MG | ecosystem: Environmental > Terrestrial > Soil > Wetlands | place... | reverse complement strand
CCTTCGAAAGCGTCGCCTTGCTCGTCTACTTTGCCTTCTCCGGGGCAAATAGTTCGACGTATTCGGCTGGCGAATTTAAGAATCCCCGCCGTGACCTGCCGATTACCATGCTCGTTTCGCTGGCCGTAATCATGATCTTTTACATGGCCGTGCAGTGGGCCTATATCGCTGCCGGCGCGCCGCAGAGCGAGGGCGACGCGACGCCGCTCGCAGCAGCAGCCAGCAACGTAATGGGCGAGCATGGTGCGCTGATACTCAGTCTCGCGGCAATTTTTTCCATTGCGGCCAACTGCCTCAATTTCTATATTGCCGGGCCGCGCGTTGCTTACGGAATGGCCGATCGTGGCTTACTGCCCGCGACGCTCGCGCATGTGTCGCCACGCTTCAAAACGCCCGATCGCGCGATCCTGCTGTTCTCCACCATCGTGGCGATCATGCTTGCCAGCGGCGCTTTCATATTCCTGGCAACGGTGACGTCGCTCGGAGCGCAGTGCGTCACGCTCGTCTACATTGTGGCCTTTGTTCTGCTGACGCGGCGCAGCCATGGGGGGCATCATGGCAGGCTCGCGTTCTATTGGTGGCCGGTCATTCTGGTCGCGGCGTTCTTCGCCATATTCTCGATCGCGCAGGCACCGCCAAAGGCCTTCCTGCTGTTTGCGGTACTACTGGTCATTGGCACAGTGCTCTATTTTCTGGAGCGGCGCAGCGAAGTTAGCGCGCCCGAGCCAATTCTGGACTAGGCGGAAACCAGTTGCCGGGACTATTACTCGCCAACTAAAGATCTACGGATATGCAGCGCCTGCCATAACCTAATCGGAAAGATGATCAAGCAGTCGTTCGGTATCGAGCAGGTTTACGGCACTGGTTTCGAGATGTGCCCTGAGCCAATAACCATGTTCAGCGCCAACCAGAACCAGAATCCTCCCGCCGGGGTTTGCAGCTGCCGCGGCCAATATTTGCCGCAGGAAATGTTCGTTCCATTCTTCCCAGGCCCTCGCTTCCAAGGGTCCAAAAATCGTGCTCTGGAAACGATGTTTCGATTCGAAAAGTACATCGGTCTCTGGAGAATTGACGGCTGCGGCCGATACCCAACGCTCGCTCAGCAGCTGATACAGGGTATTCGCGTAAATATTGAACGTATCCAGGACAGCTGGAGACTGTTCTCTCAGTTGCTCGCTGGATGCTCGAAAAAAACCTACGAGTTCACTGTATAGAGGGTCGGGTGGTTCAAGCGGAATTACTTCATACGGGTGCTTGTCCAGAAGTGGAAAGACCGATCGTTGATACTCCTGTTTGGTGGGCTGATCTCGCCGGCTCTCGATGTCGCCTGCTGTCAATTCCAAAGCCAGCAGATCCGGGCGAATCTGCTCGATGATCTGCGAAAGATCCTGAAACGTATACCCTTCGGTCTGATCGTGTAACTGATGCAGTGTCGATAAAACGATCACCTCGGCAGGTTTTGAATCGTCGGCAAAGCCAGCGTTCATACCCACTAATGTCAGCACTATGCCAATGAGAACGGCCAGGGTATTCCGATGCATGATCAGGTTCCTAAATTGAGAATTGCCACCGCAATTTCGTTGAACTGAGTGGGGATGCGATGTCGCTGTCCCAGCCGGACGACCACAACGTTGCGAATACCGACTTCCATAAACAGCTCTATGAATGCTTCTCCGGCACTCGTCTCGGGGACAATCAGCGCTATCGTCGGCATCAGTGCATCACTCGCAGCGTTCCACCAAGTATTCCAGAACCGGGTCACCAAAAGAGAACCAATCTGCGGAAGACTCGGTAATCAGAATATCGGGCTCCAGTGATTCCCGTGAATCGCCGGGACCGGCATCCTCCCAATAGATTGAAGAGACCGAAAGCGTAAGGTCGCCGTGCGGCAGATCAAAACTCTCCGAATCGCCAAAATGATTTGGACGACTTCCCGTTGGCTCTCCGATGAAAGTCACTTCCGTCTCGAGCGCCAGGCGCGTTGCGAGTTTCTGGGCGGCGGAGAAAGTACCGCGCCCGATTGCAACGAAGAACTGGCCCTTTGCTGCGCTCGGTGATCTTGTTGCCCACTCCACCATCGGGCGATTGAAGTAATCGTTGCCGCCGCCATTGTCCCGAATGTCGAGAAGCACGCATCGCGCTGCCGAACCTTCTTCGATCGTTGCCAGTTCAGCGGCGAACTCAGCGATGGACTGTTCATCGTCATTTCGGACACGGTTAAACTGTACGTACAAAAGTCCGACGTCTTCCTGATATTCACTCCAGTAATTGCGGCCTCTGCGCTGACGTCGCAATGGCCTCTCCGCAGGCGTTGCATCTCCGCCCCAATACAGCTGCTCCTCGAATGATCCTGGTGTTGCAATAATCGAGGATTCAGTACCATCGACACGCCTGAACAGAAACTCGGCCTGCTCCAGAGATTGCGCTAACCCTAGCGCTTCCAATGCTTCTGGAATCGAAAGAAAGGCCGGCGCTCGCGCGAGCTGTGTCATCTCGTTTTCGTGCGGTGCCATTCGGGAGACACGCATCAATGCTTCCGCCGCTGGTATGTTACCAACAGAGATGAGCAACGACCCTACAAGCGACTGATAGCAGTCATTGGCAGCGGTTACATGCAGACCATCGCGGAACGCGTAAAACTGGAACGGGTATCGTCCGGATAAGAAGCTGAATCCACCACGGATCGCGGTATGACCATCCTTAAGAGATGCAACGGTAGCCATTAACTCCACGAGCACTTGATGATCTTTGAGGCTGCTCAGGCGGTCTCGAAGATGTGAAAGTCTCGCATCAAACTCAGGCTCGGGAGTGTATGCAAATGGATCAGGGTGGTTATTCTTGATCGCCCTGGCAACAAACTCGATGTTCTCTCGCCACTCTGCAGTTGTAAGAATATTATTCTGGGAGCGAGCTAAAGCGATGTGGCTGGCCGCGAAAGAAACAAAGAACAAAACCGAAAATACGCTAGCAAGCCTTGCTGATCTCATCGTCCACCCAGGTCCACAAAGAAAACTCGATAATTCTGAAAGCGAACGCCAGCTTAGGGCGCTCAAATTGACAGCCTCACTGTTTTAATCTGACTGGTTACGATTCACGCTTCAGCAAGAGATCCTTCAGGCCGCCTTTTCCGAGCGTGCGATCCAGCTCAATCGCCGTCATCAATGGAATCAGGATGAGCATCATTATCAACGTCGGAGCGAATAAGCGGGGCCAGGACAGGCGCATAATTTCGTCGACTGTTTCCCCGATGCTCTGGCCATGAATGCCGGCGACCACCAACTCTTCGATGATCTTGAATATGATCAGGATGAAAAGCATGCCGATTGTCCGCCAGCCGACGCGATGTAGAAGTGTTGGCGCACTCACTCTTGAACCGGGTTTGAAAAGCTCGCCAATCAGGATGAATTTTCCTATTACAAGTGCTTTGATCGCGGCCGCACCGACCCCGAATGCGTCTGCCTGGCGGTCAGTCGAGGTGCTGGCGTCATAGAACAAGATGACACTGAAGCACACGAAAAGGTACGCGCTGATTACGCCGTAACTTTTGAACTCATGCGCAAGACGAGATCTCGCGGAAGTTTCGTTTACGGGTGATTCGGTCATTAGTCCGCCTCTGCTGTTTTCTGGATGATCATAGTCAAATTTCACCGACCACTGAATATTCCCTTTGAGCCTGCAGCAGTCGTTCAGTAGTCTAGCATTCGATCAATAGCTTGCGGCCAGTATCTCCCGCTCGCAAACGACTGCTCCGCCCGCGTACTCCCAGAACGACGACGAAATGTTGGAAATCGTTCGTGTCAACGCAGAAGAAGGCTAGCTCGAAGACGCGTCGTCTACGTTGCCTCAATCTTTTCTCGATATCGGACTGGCCCCCGCCGATAAGGAAAACTCATAAAGCAATGGACGAATGCTTCTGCTGCTTGTTTGACTGATGCTAGGCGCACACGACAGATACGCCGCTCTCCGAAATAGTTAGTGATGATGGGTCATTTAGTCTCCAAGGCGACGGCTCAAGTTCCGAGTTTCACGTTACCGCGGAAACGTATTCGACGTGCAGGAATGACCAGGTTTGCTGACCGTCACCCGAACTGTTGTAAACTGTCGTTTTGTGACCCAAACCGGTCATTTTGAAGCGGACAATTCCTGAAAGATTAAAGGTTGAGGCTTTTGATAATAAAGCTAGTACTCATGGTTCTCGTTAGCGCTTGTTTGTCGTCCTGCAGTATTGAGGCAGACAATGAGCCAGATTTTTTAGGCAGGTTTGATCGCAACAAGGATCTGTTCCTTGCCCATTTCGATGCGAAGACCGATGTGGACGATCTTCATTCGGTCGCCGGAGTAGCCACAATGCTTGCCGACCCCAGGTTTTCTGAGGTCAACTACCATGCAGTGGCGGGTACCTACGGGATTCAGGAGGGATTGTATGTCCCAGCCGAGGAACTGTTTGACCTGGCATTCGAAGAACACTGGTCTGACGCTCACGCGAATTTTGATAAGGCTCTAAATGAGGTCAGCAGTCTCGCTGTCGAAACTCTCCAGGATGGAGGGGCAATCTGGATTGCCGATGCAGGACAGTCCGATTTCTCTGCAGCCTTGATACGTGGAATTCAGGAACTAATGCCCGAAGCGGCTGTTAAAGACCACATACATATTGTTCAGCATGCCGATTGGAATGAAGAGGTAACCACCGCCGAAGATCTGGCCTTTGTCAGAAAATCCGCGAGCTATCACAGGATTCCAGATGGAAATGCGACTGGAAACGGCACCCCCGGATTTCGTTCAAACACGGCCGTCAACTGGCAGGAAAAGGTCAGCGATGCCCGATTACAGGAGATCTGGACGACGGCTATTGATATTGCAAATACCTACAACGGTGCGGATGGTCGCTACCTCAATGAGTCCATTCAGGCAGGAGGGCTGGATTTTTCCGATGTCGCCGAAATGACCTGGATTTTCGGTTTCAACGATCTGGTGGATGCGAACGACTTTTTTCGAGAGTTCTCACATTCGAAACGCCACTGAATCATCTGCACGATAGGTGGCTAGTTGTGGCTGAAGCCAGCCGTTGACCCGGATGTATACTCAACGGTTGGTAATGACCTGCTGCGGACGGTACCTACGATCACGACAAGCAACCAACAGAAGACAGCGATACGCGGTGTGGCCAGATTGTTATGGGCATACGCTGTGTCAGGGGTTGTCGCCGGATACGTAATCCCATATCGGATAGGCCCGCGCTACCGCTGTCAGTGCAATAACATTCAGAAACCGGCCATCGGCAATCACCTCTTTAACCTGGTCAACTGACATCAGGTGAACCCGGATTGCTTCACCGGGGTCCAGGTCTTGTTCCTTTATCAACTGAACACCGTCGGCATGCCATATATGAACCAGGTTGTTCTGTGTGGCCGGATTCGCCTGGACTGCTCCAAGAGATTGCCATACACCGCCGCCGTAACCGGTTTCCTCCAGCAGCTCGCGTTTGGCGGTGTCGATGGGTGCTTCGCCTTCGTCGGCAATACCGCCAACCGACTCGATGGTGAAATCTCCAATACCAAAGCGATACTGCTCAACCATGACGAGTTGGCCTTCTGTGGTTGTCGCAACCACATTAACCCATTCCGGGGCTTCGAGGACCATTCGGCGAAATTCTTCTCCCGATGAGGGGTGGCGTAACAGGTCATAGCGAACTTTGAAGAGCGGGAGCTCCGGCCCGGGTTCGCTCGCTATTTTCTGCCATCGAATCGAGTCGTTTGTCATATCTTATTCTTCCTGGCTGTTCGGTTTGCAGTATTGCACGATCAACTCACCGAGGTAGTTGGTCGCAAGGTAGTCGACGTCGGCCGGAGCCAGCGGGAATGTCTTGGCCAGGTGCTCCTGGATCGGTGCACCACGCGCATTCTCGAATCGGAAATACGGCCACGCTGCCTGGACAATGAGTAGTCGCCCAGCGCGTGAATCTCGTGAAGGCGGGGATCAGTCAGGTAATCGTCTTCCCCGACTTCGGCAAAGATTTCAGCAAGCCACTCGGTCCATTCCTCCGGCGTTTCGTTGTAATACAGGTAGCCATAAGCGTCCGGCGAAATGTACTGGGGACGGAACAGCTTGAATTCCGTCTCCGGGTCTGGTTCGTAATCGACCGTCGTCCAGCCATACTTCGCGACGAGGTCATGAAACTGCTCCGCCACAAATACGTTACGTTGCAGGATTTCATCCTGCCGCTCAGCGTCGAAGTCCATCGCGAACTGCTCGTTGTGCCCGATCTCGTGAACGACGAATCCCAGCTGGACTACCGGTGGGATTGGACCGTTTCGATAATAAACGTGGCGTAGTGATTCGCGCTGCAACTCGCCACTGTCGTTGACCGGGTGATCGCAGGCGGTGATCAGTGCGGCCGCCACGAGCAGCATTGGAACGGTATATTTATACTTCATGTTCGGACGCATAGGCGTATTAAACAAGTGTCAGGTGACTTGCGTGAGCTCCGGCACAACACGGCGACGGTACCAGATGTGCATGCCGATTCCGCGACTCGCCATGAACAGCGTAAATGCGAGCCACAATCCATGGTTGCCCCAGCCTTGCAGCAGAAACCAGGCTGGCAGGAAAATGAGGAAGGTAGATATCAACATGAGATTGCGCATTTCCCGCGCCCGGGTTGCGCCCACGTATACCCCGTCGTACAGAAACGACCAGACAGATACCAGCGGCGAGATAATCAACCAGGGCAGATACTGGAGTGACGCGCTGCGTACTTCGGGCAGATCCGTCAACATGCGAATCAGTATCGGACCGATAACGATATAGAGCAGGCAAAACCCGGTCGCGAAGATCAGCGACCACTTCAAGGCCAGCTGCACGGAGCGCTCCAGCATGTCACGGCGCTGCTGACCGACCGCCTTGCCGACCAGCGCTTCCGCCGCGTGGGCGAAGCCATCAAGCGCGAAGGCCGTCAGGTTTTGCAGGTTCATCAGCACGGCGTTCGCAGCCAGGATGACGCCACCGAGCCGCGCGCCCTGCGCGGTGACGAATGCGAACGCGAACATCAGCGCCATGGTGCGAATGAACAGGTTGGCATTGACGGCAAAGAATGCCGCGTACGCACGCACGTTAAACAGACGCGCCAGCGGCCAATGGCCACTTCTTTCGCGCAGCGCACGGGCTGCAAACGTGAGTCCGACAATCACGCCGGTGTACTCGGCGATCACCGAAGCAAGCGCCACGCCATCGACCTTCATGCCCAACTGCAGGACGAAAAACAGGTCGAGCACGATATTGGTCAGGTTGATCGTCAAAAAAATATAGAGCGGAACGCGCGCATTTTGCAGGCCGAGAAACCAGCCGATCAGCACAAAGTTGGCGAGGGTGCCGGGCGCGCTCCAGATGCGAATCGAAAAATACTCGGCCGCAAACCTCTCGACATCGCCTTCCGCACCGATGAGTTCCAAAGCGATGTGGCCGATGGGAACCTGCAGAGCCAGCAGCGCCAGTGCGATCAGCAATGACACGATCAAAGCCTGGCCAAGCGACACGCGCAACCCGTCGTTGTCGTCGGCACCAAAGCGCTGCGCCGCAATACCTGTCGTACCCATCCGCAGGAAATTAACGCCGGTGTACAGGAATCCGAAGATCGTCGCGCCGATAGCGACGGCGCCGAGATAGGCCGGACTCTCGAGGTGGCCGGTCACGCCCGTATCGACCATGCCGAGCAACGGCACCGACACATTGGACAGAATCATCGGCGCCGCAATGCGCCAGACGTCACGGTCCTCCGGGAGACGGCCGGCGTTCACACCGCGCTCATCCGAACGCGTTTATGCCAGTGAGTTCCTTGCCGACAACCAGTTGGTGCACCGTCTCAGTGCCTTCGTAGGTGATGACGCTCTCCAGGTTGAGCATGTGCCGGATGGGTACATACTCCGCACTGATGCCTGCACCACCGAGAATATCGCGGGCATCGCGTGCGATATCAATCGCTGCCCGACAGTTGTTCCACTTGGCGAGCGACACCTGCGTTGGCCGTAACTCACCCCGGTCCTTGAGCCTGCCGAGATGCAGCGACAATAACTGCGCACGGGTGATGCGTCGCGCCATATCCGCCATCCGAATCTGGATCGACTGGGTATACGCGAGCGGCCGGCCAAACAGCACGCGATCCTCGGTATAACGCAGCACTTCCTCGAGACAGGCCTGGGCCGCGCCAATGACACCCCAGGTGATGCCGTATCGTGCCTGGGTAAGGCAACTCAAGGGGCCTTTCAGTCCGGTCACACCGGGCAGCACGTTGGCGGCCGGTACACGCACGTTGTCGAAGAACAGTGCGGCCGTAATCGATGCTCGCAACGAGAATTTGTTCTCGATTTCCGGGGCGCTGAACCCCGGCATGTCTTTTTCAACGATAAAGCCTTTCACGCCTTCTTCGGTTTGTGCCCAGACGACGGCTGCATCCGCGATCGTGCCGTTGGTAATCCACATCTTGGAGCCATTCAGGATCCAGTCGTCGCCGTCTTTTTTGGCATGCGTCTTCATGTTGCTCGGGTCGGAGCCACCCTGTGGCTCAGTCAGGCCGAAACAGCCAATCGCTTCACCTTTCGCCATTGCGGGCAACCAGCGTTGCTTTTGTTCCTCGGAGCCATAGGCATGGATCGGGTACATGACCAGGCTGCTCTGCACCGAGACAAAGCTGCGCAAGCCGCTGTCGCCGCGCTCAAGTTCCTGGCAGATGAGTCCGTAGCAAATGCTGTTCATGCCGGCGCAGTCGTAACCGTCTATCGAGCTGCCAAGCAGGCCGAGCTCGGCCACCTGCGGGATCAGCTCACGCGGAAACTTGTGCTGCTCGAACGCCTCGCGCATGAGCGGAATTGCCTGTTCATTCACGTAGCGCGCAACGGTTTCTTTCACCATGCGCTCTTCGTCAGTCAGTTCGGCCGCAACGTCATACAAATCGAGCGGATTCAGGGGGGATTTACTGGAACTCATGCAAAAATCTCTTAAATAGGAATGCCCATCCGGCGGTACAGTACCGACAGCAACCACGCAGGTCCAATCATCATTAACTGCAGGTCCTTGAGCACCCGGATTACGGGTTTATCCCGGCGGTTTCCGAGCAACAGCCCGATGATGCCAGCAACGAGGAACGCCGCAGACACGCGGAGGGGCGAATAATCGGATGCTTCCAGCCAGACGTGCGCATAAGCAACGCCCAGAACGAAAGGCAACATACCCATGGCCAGCGGTACCGAAATAATGAAGTAGTAGACCGTTGCGGCCATCAGGAACACGCTGCCCCAGTTTACCAATGGTGAGATGGCCTCGAATTCCGGAGGCACCGGAACCCACCAGAGGAGGCCAACAGCGCCGATCACGACCATGGGCACCGCCGCCCAGTAGACCATCGGGGAGGCGATATCGCTGTGGGTTTCGCCGTATCGCGTGAGCCAGTGCTCAGTATCTGTCATCAAAATGCTCTTTAATTCACCATAAGTTATTGTATTAAGTATTTGTTCAGGTGTCCCACGCAAAATGGCACCCTGAACAGCGCAACGGAGCAAGCTAATGAGAAATAAAGTAATGGTGGCAGTTGGATTTGCAATGCTGGCAACGGGCTGCGAGACCCTCGATCCGTACACCGGCGAGAGCGGTATGAGCCAGTCAACCAAGGGTGCGCTGATAGGTGCTGGTATAGGCGTTGTTGCGGGCCTGGCGTCCGGTGACGATGCCGTTGACCGGCGCCAGCGCGCCATGATCGGTGCCGGAATCGGTGCGCTGGCGGGCGGTTCGGTCGGCTACTACATGGACAAGCAGGAAGCTGAGCTGCGTGCCGAATTGCAGGGCACCGGCGTCAGCGTCGTACGCGATGGTGAACACATCACGCTTAACATGCCGGGCAATGTGACCTTTGCTACCGACAGTTCTGACTTGAATCCCGCGTTTTTCGACGTCCTGAAGTCGGTCGGCAAAGTCGTTAAAGAGTTTGACCAGACAGTTGTGGAGGTTGCCGGCCATACGGACAGCACAGGGTCGGATTCGTACAACCAGGGCTTGTCCGAGCGGCGTGCCAGCACGGTGGCGCAGTACCTGAATTCCCGAGGCGTGGCTAATGTGCGCATGATCACGATCGGCATGGGCGAATCGATGCCGATTGCCGATAACTCCAGCGCCGCAGGCAGACAGACCAACCGACGCGTTGAGCTCACGCTGGTACCGCTGACGCAAGGCTAACAGCGCATCGGCGAGGGCTACCAGAAACGCGATAGCGGAACCTGGATCGAAGATTCAGGTTTCGTTGTCCGTTTGTTGTCCGATGATCATGAAGACTCACGCCATCAGCGCTTCGTCCTCCAGCTGGGCAATCGCGAAACCTTGCTGATTGCCCACAACATTGACCTCGCGAAACGTGTGCCGGTCGGCATGGGTGATCGGGTACGGTTTCGCGGCATGTATGAATGGAACGAACTCGGCGGGCTGGTCCACTGGACGCACCACGACCCGCACGGAGTGGAGGATGGAGGCTGGATCAACTACCGTCGCAAGACGTACTCATAGTCCAGCTTTTTCGGCTCGCTGCATACTCGCTGGCGGGCCGGGTCAGGCAGCCATCACCACCGATTTTCTCGCTTTGTTGGCGCCGCTGGCGCTGGGCCAGATACTGGTCGACCGGGACATCGTCCTGCTGGAACAGAGAGGCACCCGCAACACCAGTGTTCACCTCGGCTGCCCGCAGCTGGGCTCCTCGGAATAGACAACCTACGAGCAAGGCATGAGCGAGGCGGCGGCCGAGGCATTCCAGATCGATGTTTTCAAACAGTGTATCGATGGCTTCAAGTTACAGGGCGTCAACCTGAATGCATACAAGAGCGTTGAAAACGCCGCGGATGTCGATGCGGTGCGCGAAGCACTGGGCTATGAACGATTTATCTACTACGGCGCTTCCTACGGGTCGCAATTGGGCCAGCACGTCATGCGTGATTTTCCCGGGAGGCCTCGAAGCCGTGGTACTGGACGGGGCGAATTCGCTTTCTCGCAAGAGCTGGGTGGAAGATCGGGCGCTGGACGCGCAATGGGGTATCGACAACCTGACGAGGTTGTGCAGCGAGGACCCGGTTTGCCGTGCTAGTTTCGACATTCCTGCTCCGCTGGAAACGGCAATCGCGCTATTTGACGACGGTCCGCTGCCCTTTCGGTACCCGGATCCGTCTGATCCTGCGATGGTGGTTGAAGGCGACCTGAAGGCGGACGATCTGGTGACGCTGGTTTATGAAATGCAGGGTTCCCGGATCGGAGCTTACAGTCTTCCGGCCACACTCCAGATTTTGAGTAGTGACGCCGCCGAACAGACGGCGGCGATTCTCGGGCAAAGGCGCGGCAGCGAACTACTTGCCAGCCGCGACTCGTCCGCCGAGAGCGGCATGGCAAAGTTGATACACACGGCTATGGTCTGCTCCGATGACCCGGCCATGGGATTCGTGATGCCAGATGGAACCATCAGCACCGATCAGGGAGACTAGGAGGCGACGCAGTAAGCGCCGCCCGGGATGACAAATTGAGCAAGAAAAAACCGCTGCGGTCGTTGTCGGCCGCGGGCGTTGGAACGGTGTAACTATAATCCAAGCCGGTTACTCCAAGTCCTGCTATTTATTGCAGTCCTGCCAGCCCTCTTCATAAGCATCGGTGTGCTTGCTTCGATCATACGATCCGCCTTGGGCGTCGGCGCAACCGCGGTCCCATTCGCGTTGATCAAAGTCATCAGAGGATTGCTCTTGCTGGCCTTTGCACGACTGCCAGCCTTCCTCATACGCATCGGTATGCCTGCTGCGGTCGTAAGATCCACCCTTGGCGTCTTCGCAGCCGCGGTCCCACTCGGCCGGGCCGTTGTTTCTGGAACTTTCACTGTGACCTGCGGAGGCAGAAGAACCATTAAAGCTTACGGTCAGGCTCCTGTGATTCCATTTGTATTTATGCATGTTGCCGCCGGCTTCGGTGCGTTTGACGCTCTTGCCATCCTGGTCTGTGAATGTATTGGACTGACCCCCGGGACTGAGGCTGACGGTTGTGCCGTCATTCAGAGTAATGTCGATATAACCCTGTCGCTGTGAGAATTCACAGGGACCCGACTGGTTGTGTTTTTTGTCTCCGTGCTGGCGCATTTCACAGTCAGCCTTTGCCTGGTCGGACAAGACCGGGGTGGAAATAGTTAATCCGGCCAGTGCGGCCAGCAATACGAGCCAAGCTATGGTTGATTTCATATTCTCTCCGGTGAATTGCGTGCGACCAAGCTCGGTCACGCGGCAATAGTATGCCCGAGCCCCCACAGCTTGGGAAGCGAAGCTCCGCTGATGGCCGACCGCTGCCCAATTGATTCAACATTTGAGTAACAGGCCCCGGTTGAAATCACAGCCGAAACCAGGCGTTCAATTGTTAGAATGCTGACAAGCCGCTGTTGACCCCAGGCTGAAACTCGGGTCAGAACATCCTTCAGCCTCTGTAGAATTTATGGGGGTGAATTATCTGACTGTTTCGTTGCGACGACAGACACGCCATCGAGATAAACGGCTGTGGCAGTTGCGAGATTCCGGATGTCGTCGCCCGGGTCTAATGGCAGAAGGAGAAAATCTGCGAATTTGCCAGCTTCGATCGTGCCGTGCGTAGCCTGATACGATGTTTTCTCTCTCTGAAACTGGTAACCCTTCGGGGAGAAGGTCTATTTAGGAATCACATGAGTGACTGAACAGTGACGCGCTCAAAAATGGTGGAAGACACGCCAGCATGGGTGTAGCGATGATTTCCAGACTTCCGTGGCTGTT
>Ga0102946_1000569_pt1 | contig 12822 bp, 9 predicted proteins | sample SalPon2A_A_D1_MG_FD_78209 | JGI IMG/M metagenome (GOLD analysis project Ga0102946, IMG submission 78209) | Soil microbial communities from South San Francisco under conditions of wetland restoration - Salt Pond MetaG R2A_A_D1_MG | ecosystem: Environmental > Terrestrial > Soil > Wetlands | place... | reverse complement strand
GCGAATGCCTGGTCATCGTTCAGAACAACAACGATCGGCAGCGCATGCCGGATGGCGGTTTCCAACTCCATCATTTGCATGGCCAGCGCGCCGTCACCGCACAAGAGGCAAACAGGACGATCGTTTCCAACCGCTAATTGAGCGCCAACGGCTTGCGGTAAACCGGCACCGACATGGGCTGCAAATGCACCCCAGATGAAATCATTGCTGCGTTTTTCAAAACAGTCATGCTGATAAACGATGGTGAAGCCGGCATCAGAGACAATCACTGCATCATCCGGTACCGCCTCCCGCGCCTCCAGCATCAATTTGTTGGGATTCAGTGGCTGGTTGGCCGTTACACTGCCGAATTGTTCGTCTCTTTCTGCTTCGAAGTCAGCGCGCCACTCTGACATTTTCGGATGGGGCTGCCTTTCAACGGACGCATTCAACCGCTCTACCAGTTGCGGCAATACGTCTTTGAGCTGGCCAATGACCGGCCAGTCAATGGTGCGATTGATGCCGATGGCAGCAGGGTCGGGGTCAAATTGAATCCATTTTCGGTGGACATTCCCATGGGTAAAGGGGCGCTGCCTTCCGTAGTTGATGTTTTCCGGTATACAGGTCCCGACAGCGAGCACCAGGTCCGCCGACTCAATGGCAGCGTGACCCGCTCGGCTGGAGTAGGATAACCATTGCGGATCGTTCTGCTTCATGGCGCCGGCGCCGCCAAAAGTTGTGATGACCGGGCACTTTAACGACCGGGCCAAAGCCAGGAACTCATCGTGAGTACGGGTGCTGTGAATCTCATCACCACCAATGACCAACAGTGAGTTCGCCGCGTCAATCATCTCGACGGCTTTATCTATGGCAGACTCTGCAGCGGGCTGGTGAAGAACGCGATAATCCCCGGGTTTCGGCAGATCATCGTAGTCCCATTCAAGAGTGTGGCCCGCATAATCTACCTCGACATAAACAGGCCCCGGGGTTCCCGAAAGCGCTTCGCGGAAAGCGGCTTGCATCACTTCATCAACCTGGCGTGGATGATGGATGCGACGGGCAAATTTGCAGATTTCCCGGAAGCATCCCGGCAGGGCATCCGCGTGCAGAAAACGACCCCTGCGGATACCGGTTGTAACCTCTTGTTGCCGGGTTGCACCGATAATGATGACGGGGATTCGTTCTTCTGCGGCCCACACGACCGCGGGTAGCATGTTGGCCACCCCCGGACCCTGGGCCCCCATGGCGACCTGGGGTTTGCCGGTCATCCGATAGTAAGCGGTCGCCATCCACACACCAGATGACTCATGGTGGGGCCCAACCATCTTCAATCCGGCTTTCAGGGCGTGTTTCTGGATGTCTTTGAGGGAGAGTTCGCCTTGACTGAATATGCACTCAACCCCCTCGTTCTGGAGATTCTGGACAATTCGTTGTCCGGCAGTCATTCTGGTCATCGTGTTTTCAGCCCACGGTTCGGGAGTATCAGACTTGATACTACGAGTTTAGCTCTCTACTGAAAAAACGAGGATGCATTCTGTGCAAAAAGGGGGAGTATTGCGCAAAAACCTGCGCGGAGGGATCAGGCTGAACTAACCGGTGTTGAAGTACGGTCGATTGAGTGTCTTAGACGGCCATTCACCAAATTCAGACTTGTAGACTTTGGTAAAATAGCGCCGGTCAAAAAATCCCCACCGAGCCGCGATATCGGCGACCGTGGTCTCCTTAGGGTCAGATTCCTTGAGCAATTGCCGGGCTCGCAGCAGTTTTTCCTGGCGTATCTTCGACATTGGGCCCATGTTGAAATGCTTGGAAAAATCATATTGCAACTTGCGCAAACTGACCCCGGTCGCTTCGACCAGGTCCGAACCGGCTATTTCGTCTTCAATATGTTCATGTATGAATTCCATGGCACGACTCAGCGATGATTTGCCGTACGGTTTGTAATCGCCGTGAAGACTGCCAATGGTCGATGACGTGTAGAGCATTGATGTCACCAGGATTTCCTCGATGCTTTTGCTGATGACACCCTTGCTGAACAAGGAACTTTCATCGTCGAGTTCGTTAACCATGGTGGTCAGCGAGTTGGCAATGCTCAGGCCCACGCCGTTATTCAGTTTGATGCGGGAAGGAAACGCCATATCTCCCGAACAATGCTGGCCAAACAGCGCGAGAACCCGGTCATTCAGCACGTGCTGATCAACCCATACCACGACAGCATCACAATCACTTTGCCACACCAGGTCAACCGGTTGCTGGGGTGCCAGCAGAAACCCTTCGGTTGGTCTTGCAATTCGTTGGATGCCGCGCTCATTCCGAACAATTTTTCCGGTCAGCGGAACGACAAGTTGCAGAGCATTTATCGGTGCTGTACTGGCATGCAAAGTTGAACCAAAACGAACTCCGAACAGCACCATGCTGCGCAACCGAACACAGGTAATTCTTGATCGCGATGTGTCAATCTTGTCGAGGTAGGAGAAGCGATGCTGAGCGATCTCGTTGCTGACCGCAGACTGCAGCTCATTCGGATCCACGCTTTCAATCAGATCGTATTTTGCGAAAGGGAAAGATTCAGATCTGCGAACGCCGAGATCCATTCCGGTTGACTCCCTGCTGCAAATTGGAGTGGAAAATCATACGTTACGGTAATACAAGAATAAGCAACAAGTCCAATTCAATGAAATCAACAAGCCTGCTGGTCCCAAGGAGCTACGCCGGTATGAATCCTGGTCAGTCGGATTCCTGCCACGGCGGATTCTGGAAAGCTGCGTTTTCGGCCGCACTGCGAGGTTCTTAGAAATCGTGCATTGAGTCATCCCGGAAATAGCGCCAGAATGGCTCTTCGAGCCTGAAGCCTTCTGAGCATTTGCAGTCGTCACCCAGGTCGGCTCTCACTATGCGATCCATGCGTTCGACGCTGGCATTGATTTCATTGTCCGCTGTCTGAAGACTTCGCTCGTTGGTATCGCGATCGAACCCGAGGGTCAGTATCATCGCCAGCGTAATAGAGCTCTGAAGGCCTCATAATAGCGCGATGAGTGCTCGCTTCGATCCTGTCACCGGCAAAATCGTGCCGGTTTTTCTGCATTACGCAGTGCCATCAGTCATTGGCATGCTGGCCGTCACCTCCGCCGGCATCATCGATGGGATCTTTATCGGTAACTTCGTGGGCTCCACCGCGCTGGCGGCAGTCAACATCGCGCAGCCGGCCTGGGCCGTGTTTGCTGCCGTTGTGTTCATGCTGGCGGTGGGCGGCTCGGTCATGTGCGGGAAGTTTCTCGGCGAACGCAATCGCGTCGCGGCGTCAGATATTTTCAGTAAGACGATGTATGTCAGCTGTGCGATGGCGGTACTGATCAGCGGTAGCGGACTGCTGTTCCTGGACCAGTTGGTCACATTGTTGGGCGCTAACGCTGAGTTGCACCCGTTGGTGAGCGTTTACATGCGAATTATTCTCTGGTTCGCCCCGCTGCTGATCGCGGCGCTGACGCTGGATTATTTCGTTCGAGTGGATGGGCGTCCCGTTCTTGCCTCACTGGCGCTGGTGGCATTTTCGGTAATCAATATCAGCCTTAACTGGCTGTTCATTGTCAAATTGAACTGGGGTATCGCCGGCGCAGCATGGGCATCAGCATTGGCCGAGGTCGCAATATTTGTCATTCTCATCACGCACCTTTTCAGCCCCAGGTGCTCGTTGCGGCTGGTGCGTATCCGGGAGGGCTGGTCGGACGTTTTCAGGGCGGCGTACAACGGTTTTTCGGAGTTTGCCAATGAGCTCTCGATCGGGTTGATTATCCTGTTGTTCAACTGGGTGATGATCACGCGCCTGGGTGTGGCCGGCGTGGCGGCTTATACCATCATCGGCTACCTGGTGATGATCGGCATGGAAATCAGCTATGGCATCAGCGAATCTCTGCAACCCACGATCAGCAAGAACCTCGGGGCACGTCATCCGGCCCGCATTGTTGCGTTCATGCTCACAGGCGCTATCACGGCATTGATTGTAGGGCTGCTGGTGAGCGCGCTGTTCGTACTGGCGCCTGAATTCCTGATCTCGATTTTCCTCGCCGAAGGAGAAGGCGAGACGATGGCTATCGCGCTCGAGTTCGTTGCGTACTTCTGGCCGGCGTTTTTGTTTCTCGGCCTCAATATCACGTTGGCTGCAGCCTTTACCGCTATGCATAAACCGTTACAGTCTGCCGTGATCGCGTTGTCACGCAGCCTCGTGCTGCCAGGACTGGGATTGTTATTCCTGCCGCTGTGGTTTGGCGACCGGGGTGTGTACCTGGTGATTCCCGTCGCCGAGGGTCTGACTTTCCTGTTGACGCTTGTCCTGGTGGCCAGCTACCGGCCCGCACAAATCGTCGCTGAACTGGTCCCGGCGGAGGCGCCGATTTTACCGGGATGACGAATCACCCGGGTTGACCTGATTTCAGCCAGTTTTGGTCTGCTTCTTTTAGAGGTCGCTTTCAATCTGGAGCCGCTCGAGGTCAATCGTTGCGGCGTCGAAGCTGACCTGCGCCAGACGGGTATCCAGCATCGCGGAAATTGACTTGATGCGTGCATTGGCCACGGCTTCTTCGCGAATGTTGACCAGGAAGAAATCACTGGCGCCACTTTCAAAACGGCTCAGCTCAGCCTGCTCCAGTTGTTGTGACTGTTCTACTTCGAGCGCTGCCAGTTCGGCCAGCTCGCGCGAATATTCGAGCTCCATCATGATCGCTCTGAGTTCCAGATCGATTTGCTCCTCCAGGTAGCGTTGCTTGATCTGGAGCGCCTCAAGTTTGGCCTCCGATTGAGCAACCCGCGCCTTGGCCTCGCGTTGTTCGAATGGTACGGTGAAATTGAGTGCGACGATGGTGTCGGTGCTGTCGCGTGATGGCCCACCCTCTCCAACATTGCCCAACCCCGTTGCCACTTCGACGCTCAGGTCCAGGCGTGGCTTCAGGCTGTTTTCCTCCAGCCGCACACGCTCCATGGCGCGCGCAATGACATTCTTCAATTGCAGGACTTCTGGTCGACTTGAAATGGTTGATTTCAGGTTCTGCGTATTCCAATCCAGCGGAACCAACGTGGTCGACTCAGGCCGCTGGATGGGCGGTAGCTGCAATTCCAGCGGTGTGATCGGTTGGCCACCGCTACCGCGGTAGTACATGCTGAGCTGGTTGGCGGCCATGCGGTTATCGAGTTGAGCGCGTAGCAACAAGGTCCGTCGCCGGGTGATGTTCTGTTGATTTTCCGTGAGATAGAACTGAGCTCTCGCCCCGCTGCTGACCTGCCTGATCAACCCGGCATCCCGTTCAACGGCGTTGGCCAGCAGCTCCTCGTAGACTGCCATCTGGGCGCCGGCAGCCACCCAGTTCCAGTAAGCCATGGCGGCCTGCTGTTGCACACCAATCCGGGTTAGTAACACCTCCAGATCGGCCTCGCGCATGGCCATGCGGGCGTCGGACTCGGCGAAACGATAGGAATCAATCTCCCGGTCCCGTAATAGCGACAGCACCGCACCCGCTTTGATCTGACCGCCGGTATTGGTGTAGAACTCGTCTTCGTAAATAGGAAAATCACCGTTGGAAATGCGGTACTGACCGAACACTTTTGCACCGTAATCCCTGACAGGGCGTTCAACCTTTGCAGTGGCGACTTGCCCATCATAGAAACCGGTGATCCGGTTAAACGTGTCAGCGGAGAACACCATGTCGAACTGGCTCTCAGCAATCATGATGTCGCCGCGGGCAACCCGGCGCTCGACCAGCGCGCTGAGAATGACCGGAAAATACTGCTGGGCCGAAGCCAGGACTTCCCCGAGCATCAACGTTTCTGAGGACACGAACTCTGGCGAAGCGTCTTGCGCGCTTGCCATTGTGGAAAAGCAGGCGGCAGCGATAACCAGCATAAATTGCCGCCAGACTGAAAACCTAGTTCGTTGCATTACCGGCCGCCTTGAAATCCGGTGGGAAGTTGTTCAGCAGTCGCCACAGTTCGTAACCAACGGTTACTCTTTCGAGCAGTATCCAGCCCCGTACGATAGAACCAAAGCGGACAAAATTGTCGCTGGGCCATGATGTCGAATCCAGCGGATCATCAATCAGCAGCACGCGGAACAAACCGTTGCTCTGGGCCGACGCATCAACTGAGACAACGACTGCGCCAAACGTACCGATCGCCACCGAAGGCCAGCCGCTGAATTGCACCGAGGGCCAGGATTCAAACTGCAGCCTGGCACGCGCGCCGGGTGAAATCAGCGCGACGTCGCGACCATTGATAAAAATCTCCACGGCCTGTTTGACATTATCGGGCACAAAGGTCGCCACTCGCTGGCCAGCCGCAACGTAGGTGGCCGCATCACCGGCGTTGACAGACAAAATGACGCCGTCACGGGGTGCGACGACGGTTTGAGCCGATTGCCGCGAAAGATTGATCTCGATGCGGTTCAGCTCTGCAGCCGCCTCCGCCACGTTGGCTTCGAGCGTGTCGACCTTGATGGCGGCCTGCTCTGCGTTGCGGCGCGATTCGAGCCCTTCTTCGTAAAGCTCCTGCATTCTGCGTTCATCGATTTCGGCGGTACGGCGAGCCTGTTGCGCTGCTTCGAGCTTGGCCATAACCTGGGTACGCTCTGCTTCCAACCTCTCCAGCAAATTCGGGTCGTTGTCGACAATCTTGACAATCGGATCCCCGGCCGATACATGCATGCCGTCCTGCACATACCATTCATCGATTCGCCCCGGAACCAGCGCATTGATTTCCTGTTGCCGGTCGTTTGGATTTAACGCCGTTACGCGCCCCATGCCCGACGTGGTCTGAATCCAGGGGACAAATGCCAGAAAAGCCACCAGCAGCGCGCATGCAACAATCAAAAGCAGCGCTACCACCCGGGTGACCCGCGGTACTTTGATCGCATGCAGTGTACGAAAATAGTCCTGATGTTGGGCGTGTTCAGACAACGGAAGTCTCTCCTGGAATGACGCTCAGCGGGTTCAGGCGACCGGCCTCGGTTGCGGCACGTGCAGCCACGCGATGCTCGTAATAATCCATGAACTCATCCCCATCGGAAAAAATGCGCTGGTGACTGCGGCCCATGTAGAGAAAATGGCTGAAATCTTCTGTGGGCCGCCGATTGGAAAAATATATGACGGTGGTGTCACCGTTTTCCCTGATGGCTTTAAGCGCCTGGTTGATGGCGCCGGTCGGCAGCACATCGTATAACTGGCTAAGTACGACAATACGCGGGCGGGCGATGATGGCGGCCGCCAGCTTCAATTGCATCATTTCCGCTATTGAGAGCGGCCAGCCGGTCGCTGCGACCGGGCTGTCAACTCCCCGCTTGAGCTGTGCGATCGTGTTTTCCAGGCCAACTGCGCGCAGGGCTGACATGATGACGCCCGACGTGACCTCGTCACCGCTGAGCCGGAGAAATTCACGGATGGTCATTTCCGTGGTGTTGGGGCGATCCAGAACGATGACCTCGTGCCTGAACGAGTGTGCCTTGATCGAATTGATATCAACATCGCCCACCGTCACATAGCCGCCGGCCGGCATCTCGTGGCGTTTCATGATATTGGTGAAAAAGCGCTGAACCCCGTGGCTGGGCGCCTTGGCCATCACGGATGAACCGCCGGGGATCTTGAAATGAAAGATCGTCTCGATACCGCGGGTAATGCCGCGCGTGTGCACCATCTCCAGGCTCGAGCCCTCAAGCCGCTCATCCTCGCCCAAAACATCTTCCTGCTCGATGTCGTAAAACAATGACAATTCCTCGACCGCGGCACAAAGATCGTAGAAATAGGACATATAAGTGCCCAGTTGCGACAGCCCAAAAAAGACCGCGGACAGAACCAGCTCTGAGGCGACCAGCTGTCCGACCGAAAGCTGCCCCTGGATGACCAGCCAGCCGCCCAGCCCCAGCAAACCGGCACTGGCCAGCGCGTAGAGCAGGTAAAAACTGATGGCCTGGGAAAAATAGTGACGAAAGTGCTTGCGGTGCTGACTGATGTAACTGTCAGTCACCTGGTCGGTCTGCCGCAGCGCTTCGTCGATGTGGCGTCGCGTTTTGAAAAATCCGTTGGATGATGCCAGGCCTTCGATCCAGGCTGCGGCCCCATGTTTTCTATGCGACAACAGGATGCCGCTCTTGATCGCGCGCCGCCCCCAGGCCAGCCAGATGACCCAGATCAGGATGATTACAACGAGATTGAATGCCATCAATGCCGGATGATAGCGCGACGTCAGTGCAAAACCCACAGCGGCCTGCAGCAGAATGGAGAATCCGCCGACCAGCAGGTAGGGAATTCGCTTCATCACGATGATGATGTCGAAATAGCGGTTGAACAGTGGCCCTTTGCTGTTGTCGTCAAAAAAAGGATTCAGCGCATAGATTGAACGCGTGGCAATTTCTGCCACCATGCGGGCGTAGAAGCGCCGCCCGAACACATCCACCAGGTGCAGGCGCAGCGCGTTCAGACCACCCGAGAGAATCAACAGGCCGAACAATGTAAGTGACAACACAATCAGTGGCGTTGCCAGGCCAATATTGATGATGGAGTTGATCAGCATCTGTACGGATATGGGTGTCGCGAGCGACAGCAGGCCGATGCCGATTCCGTAAATTATGGCCAGTATGTAGAAGTTCCTTTCCGGGCCGAGAATCTTGCCGAAGTACATGGCCACTTCAGGCAGCGAACGTTGTTGGGTCATCAGTTGTTCGGCCATGTCGGCGTCACCTTTCGCTTTAAATCAAAATTCAACCCTTAATAATACGGAGACCGCTGTGAGCAAAAGATGATGATCGGCAACCTAAAAAGAGCTCATGCTGAATGCTCCTGACCTCGCCTATACTTGAAGCCGGTGCTGTTTACGCTTAGAAAAACAAGGAGAGACGCCTTGTCTGGATCAAGCACGAGAAAGTACCTGGTCTATGCTTTTGGCGAAATCGTCCTGATTGTCTTCGGAATCCTGATTGCGCTGCAAATCAATGATTGGAATGAGGATCGCCTGGACCGCGAGCGTGAAAGAGAATTCCTGGCTTCGGCGGTTGCGGATCTGCACTTCGACATCGGAAGAATCGACGCTGTTGTCAGCGGTAATTCGATACTGCTGGATGGGCTCAACCGTTTACTGGGTCTGGTCTCGCAGGCGTCGGATGGTGAACAGAATTTCCGCGAACTGTTTACCCACTCTCTGGTTTACACCTACTGGTATCTCGGCAGTGAATGGTCCCAGACAACAGTCGCCCGGCTGGAATCGAGTGATGGCCTGGTGCTGGTGCGTGACAGACAGGTGCGGGACGCATTGCTGAGTTATCAGCAAGGCCTGGAAGCGTGCAAACACCAGTACGAGGAAATGAAACACTATTTTCACGTGATGGAAGAATCCCAGAAAAATTTGCTCGATCTGAGCCTGGGTAAACCGGCATACGTTTACATCGAAGAGGATTTCCTGCGCATCCTGGGGCCGCTGCAGAATTTTGAATCCCGCATCATGCGGGGTGAATACCTGATCGATGACAGCGATGAATTGCTGCTGCGTTATTACAATGATGTTCTGTTTTACCGAACTGCACTGAACAACACCAACGCCATTGTCACTGCCCAGGGCCAATTGGCAAAGCAACTGATCGAAATGATCCAAAACCGCTACCGATGAGAAGATATGCGGTTATCCAGTTAGGATTTGGAGTTCCCGGGATTTAGTAGATACCCGTCTTTGGCGTCGTGTCGTCTGCTTTGCAACGTGCTTCGCTAGTTTCTTTGTTTTTAAGCAATCTTTACCTCGGACAAAGTGGGCATCCGAGTTTGAGTGTCTACGAAATCCTGAGAACTCCAATAGGAGACCAGTCGAAATTAAACGGTCTTGGCTGTGGGTGATTAAGCACGCCGGGACAGAAGATTTCAGGTTTCATGACCCACGGCATTCAACCGCAAGTTACCTGGCCATGAATGGTGCGAATTTGGCGGAGATTGCCGAAGAGCAGAGGCATAAGACTTTGTAATTGGCGAAGCGCTACGTTCATAAGTAAGACTTATTGCGCCGTTTCATAATTTGCATAGCCTGGTTATACACAATTATGACCGACAAGTAAGGCATTTCTGGTAGATATGTATCATGGATCGGTCATTTGGCTTGACAGTTCACAACATGCTTCTGATAATGACCTATATGGCGGTCATATCTAGTTTAAATGACCGATATGTAAATCAATGAGAGATGTTCATGGCAACTAAGAAACGAGCATATGCGCGTTACACGCTGGAAAGCATCGCCCTCCTGGGCAAGATGATCCGGCACGGACGCAAGCAGCGGCAGATGACAGAGCACGAACTCGCCGACAGGCTAGGCATTGCTCGCAGTACGCTTCAACGCGTCGAACGGGGTCACCCTAAAGTCGAGATCGGCATCATGTTTGAAGCCGCCGCGCTCGTCGGCATAAAGCTGTTCGATAGCGACGAAAAAGGTGTAACCACTCTTTCGGCGCGTTTGGATGACCGCATTGCCGTGTTGCCCAAGCACATCTACAAAACCGGGAAGAAGGTCAAAGATGAGTTCTAAGCCCCCAAAATACGATGAAGCCTATGTTTGGGTTTGGCTTCCGGGAGGGACAGAGCCGGTCGTCGCCGGTCGTCTGAGCGCGCAGGACGGGCTTGTGCTCTTTAACTACGGTAAGAGCTACCTTGAATGGTCAGACGCCATTCCGCTTTATCTGCCTGAATTACCTCTCCAGCCAGGTGAACTCCTCCTGCCGGCAGGCTTGACGATGCCAAGCAGCATTCGCGACGCTTCGCCGGACGCATGGGGGCGGCGGGTAATCCTCAACCGCAAATTCGGCATCAGGGTTGACGAACTTGATAGCTTGGAGCTATCCGAACTGACATACCTGCTGGAGTCGGGCTCTGACCGTATTGGTGCGCTTGATTTTCAGATTTCACCGACTGTCTATGAACCGCGCGCGCCGAACAGTGCAACGCTTGCAGAATTGATGGAGTCAGCAGAACGCGTAGAGAAAGGCGTTCCTCTCTCACCCGAACTGGATCAAGCGCTGCATCATGGCAGTTCCATTGGCGGTGCTCGGCCAAAAGCGCTTATAGAAGATGACGCCGTCAAACATGTGGCCAAGTTTTCTTCGAATTCCGATGTCTACAGCGTCGTCAAAGCCGAGTTTATTGCCATGCGACTGGCTTCCCTGTGTGGCATTAATGTTGCACCCGTGTCGCTGATTACCGTTTCTGGAAAAGATGTGCTGCTGATTGAGCGGTTTGATCGCATTAAAGCAGCCACGGGATGGCAGCGTAAAATGATGGTCTCGGCTTTGACCATGCTCGAACTTGACGAAATGATGGCGCGCTATGCGAGCTATACGCAACTGGCTGAAATCATTCGCTATCGCTTCACCGACGCTCCTGAGACTCTGCGGGAAATGTTTTCGCGCGTCGTTTTCAACATCCTTTGCGGCAATACTGACGACCACGCCCGCAACCATGCTGCTTTCTGGGACGGTGAGTTCCTGACCCTAACGCCAGCCTACGATATCTGCCCGCAGGGACGGTCAGGCCAGGAAGCTAGTCAGGCTATGCTGATAGCTGAAAATAATCGACTAAGCCGCATCGCCACATGCTTGGAAGCGGCGCATCATTTTCTGCTGTCTGAAAAGGATGTTATCGAAATTGTCGAAGGGCAGCTTCGCACAATTAAAAAAAACTGGTCGTCCGTCTGTGATGAAGCCAAACTCAGCCCGACAGAACGAAACTTCTTCTGGGGACGCCAGTTTCTGAACCCTTACGCCTTTACGGCCTTAGAGGGCGAGGCAGCCGTGCTGGCAATGCTGGCAAACGAACCAAGCAGATCCCCACACTAGAGCAAAACTACCAAACTGCTCTTATCTGAGTCTCCGGGAAATCAGGGGAGAACCATTAATATATTGAAATATAAAGAAATAATGGTGGCTAGGGGCGGAATCGAACCACCGACACGCGGATTTTCAGCAGGTAAGGTGGATTTTAGTACTCAATTAAATCAGTCACTTGCGGTTTTTGCCCCACTCGTTTGTGCCAGAAAACGCCAGTAAACGGGGGCAATATCTGTTCAGATTGACACAAATTTGGCACAGTCCATATTAAGAGAAAGTCTTCATTCCAATTTCCGCTTTCGGCCAAAAGCGGTCCTTCTTGCGGCCTGAATGCCCGTGCGGTGTTGGATTTACTCTGTCCCTTTACTCTGACCCCATTAATTTTTTCTTCTCATTTGCTCGATGCTCATGGCCGCTACTCATCGTCGGAATGACGCGGGACGGAGTGGAATGAATCTCTGGAACTGAGCAGGATCAGGACTTCCCCATCGACAACCGTGCCTGGATACTTCTGTACCAGGGTGTAGTCCTGGCGCAGCTTCTCACTCAAACCCGGCACCTGGCCATCCACGTATCGGGCAAGTGAATACACGAGCCAGATCCGGTGGTATGTCTGTTCCAGCGCTTCCAGTTCGCGAACGGTCTCGGACCCTTGGCACTCCAGTCCGTCACTTACATATTCCAGGGCGCCATCGACGCCCTCGATGCAGACCACCCCATCTCCGTCAAGGACATTCGCTTCGAGAAAGGCGCCGGCGGCAACAAAATCCTGCTTGGGGAGCCAGGCTCTGGGCACCATGGCGGCCGTGGCCAGTGACAATGCCAGCCCGATGGCCAGAATCTGCCGTTCATTCAGCCACGGAAGAACCCGGCGGCCCACAGCGAAACCCCCGCGCACGCCCAGCAACAGGACGAATACCAGAGAGCCGACAAAGAAGCGTGGAAAAATTACAGCGTTGAACAGCACCACCACCGCCAGCGTGATCAGGATGGGGAGTAGCAGAATC
>Ga0102946_1000568_pt1 | contig 12827 bp, 11 predicted proteins | sample SalPon2A_A_D1_MG_FD_78209 | JGI IMG/M metagenome (GOLD analysis project Ga0102946, IMG submission 78209) | Soil microbial communities from South San Francisco under conditions of wetland restoration - Salt Pond MetaG R2A_A_D1_MG | ecosystem: Environmental > Terrestrial > Soil > Wetlands | place... | reverse complement strand
GAGGAAGACGCCGATCCGTAGGGTCGCGTCAACACCGACCCCGCCGAACGAGTCGAAGTCGGGCGGGAAGAGGATGCGGAAGAGGATCAGCAGCACGGCGAGGCCGCCGAGAGCGGCGACGACCGCGTTCAGCGAGATCGAGAGCTCGAGGTCGGCGTCGAGCAAGCGGATCACGGCGACCGCGAGCGCGACGACCACCGCCAGCATCAGGAAGAGCGGGATCACGTCGAGCGTGTCCCAGGCGCTGCCGCCGATGCCCGAGATATTCCCGGAGAACCCCGGGACGCTCTCGACCTCGACGCCGAACCAGTCGAAGAACATGAAGACGAAGAGCAGGATGGCCGAGACGGCCGAGATCCGCTCCCCCCTGCTGAGCCGGTCGAGGTCCACGGTCCCGACCCTACACCCGCGCTCGGGCGGCGGCGAGGGTGTTGACCAGCAGCATCGCGATCGTCATCGGCCCGACCCCGCCGGGCACCGGCGTGATCGCCGCGGCGACGTCGAGCACCGCGTCGAAGTCGACGTCGCCGCAGAGGCCGTCCTCGCCACGGTTCATGCCGACGTCGATCACGACCGCGCCCGGCTTGACCGCGCCGGCGCCGAGCAGGCGCGGCACGCCGACGGCGGCGACGAGCACGTCGGCGCGGCGGCAGACCGCGTCGAGGTCGCGGGTGCGCGAGTGGCAGACGGTGACCGTCGCGTCGGCGCCGAGCAGCAGCCGCGCGACCGGGACGCCGACGAGCTTCGAGCGGCCGACGACGACCGCCTCGGCGCCCTCGAGCCCGACCCCCTCGTGGCGCAGCAGCTCGATCACCCCGGCCGGCGTGCAGGGCACGAGCCCGGGCATCCCGTGGGCGAGCAGGCCGGCGTTGGTCGGGGTCAGGCCGTCGACGTCCTTGGCCGGGTCGATCGCGGCGACGATCCGGTCCGGGTCGATCTGCGCAGGCAGCGGCAGCTGGACGAGGATGCCGTCGACCTCCTCGTCGAGCCCGAGGCCGACGACCAGGTCGAGCAGCTCGTCCTCGCTCGCCTCGGCGGGCAGCTCGTGGTGCAGCGAGCGGATCCCGGCCTCCTCGCAGGCCTTGTGCTTGCCGCGGATGTAGATCTGCGATGCCGGGTCCGCGCCGACCAGCACCGTCGCCAGGGCGGGCGGCCGCGCCCCGGCCGCGACCAGCCCGGCGACCTCCTCCCGCACGCGCTCGCGGACGGCGGCGGCCACAGCCTTGCCGTCGATCGTCCGCGCCGCCATCGCTAGCGCTTCCTGACCGGCGCGTAGTCGGCCATCAGCTTGCGCTCGACGCCGTCGCCCGAGAAGCGCACGACGACCACCCCGCCGGGCTCGACCGCGGTGACGACGCCGTCGCCGAAGCTCGCGTGGACGACGTCGTCGCCGACGCGCAGCTCCAGCGCCGGCCCGGGGTCGAGCGGCTCGACCGCGGCCGGCGAGGGGCTGCTCCAGCTGCCGGCGGCGCCGACGGCGCTCGAGCCGCGCTCGATCAGTTCCTCGGGCAGCTCGTCGACGAAGCGCGAGGGCAGGTTGCGCTCGGCCCGGCCGAACAGCCTCCGTTCGCGGGTCCAGGTCATGTAGAGGCGTTGGCGAGCGCGGGTGATCGCGACGTAGCAGAGCCTGCGCTCCTCCTCCTCGCCGCCCTCTTCGAGCGCTTTCATGTGCGGGAAGGAGCCGTCCTCGCAGCCGACGACGAAGACCGTGTCGTACTCGAGGCCCTTGGCGTTGTGCAGCGTCATCAGCGTGATCGCCGAGTCGTCGCGGAGGTCGTCCTGCTGGGTGTAGAGGGAGATCTGCTGCAGGAACTCCTCCAGCGCGGTCGTCTCGCCCTCGCCCTCGAGCTCGTGGTTGGCGTCGAACTCGGCCGCGACGCCGACCAGCTCCTCAAGGTTCTCCGCCCGCCCCTCGGCCTCAATCGTGCGCTCGGCCGCGAGCGCTTCGAGATAGCCGCTCTCGCTGAGCGTCGCCGCCAGCAGCTCGGCGACCGGCGCCTCGTCGGCGCGGGCGCGCAGGCCCTCGAGCGTCTCGTAGAAGCGCAAGACCGCCTTGATCGCGGCCGCTCCGAGGCCGGGCACCTCCTCGACTCGCTCGGCGACCTCCCAGATCGGCAGGCCGGTGGTGTTCGCGTGCGCCGCGAGGCGCGCCTGGCTGGTGTCGCCGATCCCGCGCCGCGGGCTGTTGACGATCCGCCTGAAGGAGACCTGGTCGGCCGGGTTGACGAGCAAGCTGAGGTAGGCGATCGCGTCCTTGACCTCGGCCCGTTCGTAGAACTTGGTGCCGCCGATCACCTGGTAGGGCAGCTCGAAGCGGACCAGCGTGTCCTCCAGCACCCGGCTCATCGCGTTGGTCCGGTAGAAGACCGCAATGTCCTCGCGCTTGACGTCCTCCTCCTCGCCGAGCCGCTCGATCTCGCCCGCGACCCAGCGCGCCTCCTCGTGCTCGTCGCCGAGCTCGCGCAGCTGCAGCGGCTCGCCGCCGGCGATCTCGGTCCAGAGCCGCTTCGGGCGCCGTTCCCGGTTGTGCTCTATCACCGCATTGGCAGCCGCAAGAATCGTCTCGGTGGACCGGTAGTTCTGCTCGAGCTTGACCACCTCCGCTTCGGGGAAGTCGCGCTCGAAGTCGAGGATGTTGCGGATGTCGGCATGGCGAAAGCCGTAGATCGACTGCGACTCGTCGCCGACGACCATCAGGTTGCCGTGCTCGGAGGTGAGCAGCTGCAGCAGCCGGTACTGGGCGTGGTTGGTGTCCTGATACTCGTCGACGAGGACGTGGCGGAAGGTGCGGCGCCAGCGCTCGCGCGCCTCCTCGGCCAGCTCGAGCACGTTGACCGTGCGCACCAGCAGGTCGTCGAAGTCCATCGCGTTGGCGGCCAGCATGCGCTTCTCGTAGAGGTGGTAGACGCCCGCCGCCGTCTCCTCGAAGACGCTGCCCTGCGCCTGCGCGTAGGCATCGGCGTCGACGAGCTGGTTCTTGGCGCCGGAGATCTGCGAGCGGATCGCCCGCGGCGGATAGCGCTTGGGGTCGACGTGCAGCTCCTCCATGCAGCGTTTGAGCATCCGCAGCGAGTCCGACTCGTCGTAGATCGTGAAGCTGCGCGAGTAGCCGAGCCGCTCGGCGTCGGCGCGCAGCATCCGGGCGCAGGCCGAGTGGAAGGTCGTCACCCACATCGCCTTCGCCGAGCGGCCGACCAGCTGCTCGACACGCTCGCGCATCTCGGTCGCGGCCTTGTTGGTGAAGGTGATAGCGAGGATCTCCCCCGGGCGCGCCTGGCCGGTCGCCAGCAGGTAGGCGATGCGGTGGGTGAGCACACGAGTCTTGCCCGAGCCGGCTCCGGCGAGGACCAGCAGCGGCCCCTCACCGTGGCGCACCGCCTCGCGCTGGGGCTCGTTCAGCTCCGCCAGCAGACGCTCGGCGCGGTCGGCGCCGGGTTCGGTCGGGGCTGCCTCGGCCTGGAGCATCACAGCCGAGAATAGAGACGCGCGCGGAAGGCTCAGCCGCCGGCCGAGGAGCGTCCGGTGCGCGGGCGCAGCTCCTCGCCGTTGCCCGAGCGGCTCTCGCCGCCGTCGAGCGCCGCCAGACGCTCCTCGAGCAGAGCGATCCGCTCCGAGAGCGTCTTTATGGCCTCGGCGATCGGGTCCGGCAGGTGGATCCAGTCGGCGTCGGGGCCCTGGGGGCGGCGGCCTTCGACTTTGACCGGGTGGCCGGGGTTGCCGACCACGGTCGAGCTCGGTGGCACGTCCTCGACGACGACGGTGTTGGCGCCGATCTTGGCGCCGGCGCCGACCGCGATCGGGCCGAGCAGCTTGGCGCCCGAGCCGATCGTGACGTCGTCGGCGACGGTCGGGTGGCGCTTGCCGCGCTGGAAGCCGGTGCCGCCCAGCGTCACCCCCTGGTAGAGGGTGACGCGGCGGCCGATCTCGGCGGTCTCGCCGATCACCACCCCGGAGCCGTGGTCGATGAAGAACTCTGGCCCGATCCGGGCCGCGGGGTGGATCTCCACCCCGGTGATCGCGCGGCTGAGGTAGGCGATCACGCGCGGCAGCCACGGCACACCGGCCTCGCGCAGAGCGTGGGCGACCCGGTGGGCGAGCAGCGCCTGCACCCCGGCCCAGCCGGTGAGGATCTCGAAGGTCGACACCCCCTGCGCCGCCGGGTCGCGGTCGCGCGCGGCGGCGACATCGGCTCTGACCTCACAAAGGATTCGCTTGATCACGGTGCGAAGAAGGGTAGGGACATGTAGCGCTCGCCCGAGTCGCAGACCACGGTGACGACGCGCTTGCCCTCCATCTCCGGCCGCGCCGCCAGGTCGAGCGCCGCCTTGATGTTCGCCCCGGAGGAGATCCCGGCGAGAACCCCCTCGCGCTTCGCCGCCAGCCGCGCCGTCTCCAGCGCGTCCTCGTCGGAGATCGCGATCGTCTCGTCGATCACCGTGCGGTCGAGCACCTCGGGGACGAAGCCGGCGCCGATCCCCTGGATTTTGTGCGGGCCCGGGGCGCCCCCCGAGAGCACGGGCGAGGCGGCGGGCTCGACCGCGACGATCAGGGTCTCCGGGCTGCACTCGCGCAGCAGGCCGCCGACACCGGTGATCGTGCCGCCGGTGCCCACCCCGACGACGAAGGCGCCGATCTCGCCGTCGGTGTCGCGCCAGATCTCCTCCGCCGTCGTCTTCCGGTGGGCCGCCGGGTTGGCCGGGTTCGAGAACTGCTGGGGCATGAAGGCGCGGCGCTGCTCGCGGATCTCCTCGGCCAACCCGACCGCCTCGCCCATGCCCCCCAGCGAGGGCGTCTCCCGCACCTCGGCGCCGTAGGCGCGCAGCAGCTTCGCCCGCTCGCGGCTCATCCCCTCCGGCAGGGTCAGGATCAGCTCATAGCCACGCGCGGCGCAGACCATCGCCAGCGCGATCCCGGTGTTGCCGCTGGTCGGCTCGACTATCACCGACTTGCCCGGCTCGATCAGCCCTTCGCCCTCGGCCGCGTCGATCATCGCCACCCCGATCCGGTCCTTCACCGACCCGCCGGGATTGAAGTTCTCCAGCTTCGCGCAGACCTCCCCCGGCAGCCCCTCCCCCAGCCGCCGCAAGGCGACCAGCGGCGTGCCGCCGACGAGGATCGATGCCTCGGTCGCGATCCGCATCAGATGAAGTACATGCCGCTTCCCGCCTCCTCGGCCTCCCGGCGGGCGACTTCGGCGATCGTGGTCTGGGTGAAGACCTTGCGCAGGGAGGCGACGCCCTCGGCCCAGATGCCGCCGGCCTCGTCAGCCTCCTGGCCGACCTTGCCGTCGAGCGCCTGGACGACCTCGAGCACGGTGATCTCGTCGGCCGGGCGGGAGAGGGTGTAGCCGCCGCGCATGCCGCGGTGACTGGTCAGCAGGCCGGCCCGCCGCAGGGTCGAGAAGAGCTGTTCGAGGAACTGCTCGGGGATGCCGCGACGCTCGGCCAGCTCCTTGATCGGCACCGGCCGTTCGCCGGAGCGGGCGAGCTCCGCCATCGCGACGACGGCGTAGCGCGACTTCGAGGTGATCGAGATCACAGCTCCTTTCTACCGCACCGAGCGGATTTTGCCGGGTATAAGATCGTCTCCGTTCTGAGCGAGCGCCCACACTGCCTTGTGATCGACCCCCACCCCCTGGTCCGCCTCGGGGTGCGCGAGGCGCTGATCGGCGACTTCGAGATGCACGAGAGCGAGAGTCGCGGCGAGGCCGTCGGCCTGGTCCGCGACATCGGCAGCATCGACGTCGCGATCGTCGCCCTGCGCCGCGATCCGGACGGCGCCGACGAGGCCCTGCACGGCGAGGAGGCGATCCGCACGCTGCGCAAGACGGCGCCGGGGATGGGGATCGTCGCCCACGGCGAGCGACCCGAGCGACACCTCGCCTCAGCTTCGCTGCAGGCCGGCGCCAGTGCCTACGTCGCCCGCACCGCCGCCGCCGAGCTGATGGCGAAGGCGGTGATGGCCGCGCTGGAGCAGGAGCGCTTCGTCGACCCGGCGGTGCCGCCGCGTGGCAGCCGCGGCAAGCTGACCCGGCGCCAGCGCGAGATCCTGCAGCTGCTCTCCGATGGCGGCTCGACCGTGCTCGCCGCACGTGAGCTCGGGCTCAGCGAAGAAACGGTCAAGACCCACACGAAGAACATCCTCGCCCGGCTCGGGGCGAAAAACCGGACCCACGCGGTGGCGATCGCCCTGCGCGAGTGCCTGATCGACTAGCCGCCCCCGGACGCGGGAGCGGAGGCGATCCATATCTGATTCTCTCGCCTTCGCGGGAGCAGAGGAGGCGGCGCCTGGTCTTCTAGATCCAGCCGCAGTCGCGGGCGGTGAGCACGGCCTGCGCGCGGTCGACCGCGCCGATCTTGCCGTAGACGTTGTGCAGGTGGGTGCGGATGGTCGAGACCGAGAGCTGCATTTCGCCGGCGATCTGCTTGTAGACCATGCCGTCGGAGAGGTGGCGCAACACGTCCAGCTCGCGGCTGGAGAGCGGGCAGGGCTCGCTGACGCGCGAGTCCGACTCGCGCGGGTAGGGAAGCTCGTAGAGCAGCTCGCGCAGCCCCTCGGGGCTGAGACCGGAGCGCTTCGCGGTCTCGCGCAGGCGCTCGGCGGTTACCGCTTCGCCCTGCGAGTAGTGGGCGATCATGTCGGCGGTGGCGACGACCGCCGCCAGACCCTCCGCGTCCTCGGCGTGGTGGCGCTCGATCGCCACGGCGATCCGCTGCGGCACGTTCCAGCGTCGCGCCAGCACGCCGCCGACCAGGGCGTGGTCGATGCCGAGCTGGTCGCGTTCTTCCCGGATCCGCTGCTCGGGCGTGCGCGAGGTCGCGTCGAAGTAGGTGCGGCGGCCCGGGTGCAGCTTGGAGATCACCAGGCGGCCGATGTCGTGCAGGAGAGCGGCGACGACCAGCTCGTCGCGGTCCTCCCAGCCGATCTCACGGCCGATCCGCGCCGCGGCCTGCTGGGTCGCGAGCGCGTGGACGCGGAACTGCTCGGGTCGCAGCTCCCAGCCGCCGTTGGGCTCGAAGAAGTCGAATACCGGCGCGGTGCCGGCGATCGCCAGCACCCCGGAAGGCTTGAGCACGTCGACCGCCGCCGGGACGCTGCCGATCGTGCCCGAGCTGCCGCTCGTGCGGTTGGCGAAGCGCAGCACGGCGATCGTCAGCGCGACATCGGCCTCGACCGCCTCGACCAACTCGCCGACGCGTGCGGTCTCGGCGGTCGCCGCCTGCATCACGCGGGCACGGGACTCGATCAGAGCGGGGAATTTCTCCACCGCCTCGAAGGCCGCTGCGAGGCGCGCGCCGGGCGCCGCCGCCGCGTTGCGGGGGGCATCGGCCTTCTGCACCTTGCCGTTGGTCTGTCTCTTGTCGGACGCCATAACCGGGTCGCTCCGCCCCCATCATCGGCAGCGGAGGACGCACGGTTTAGCCCCGGCCTCCTCATTATTGGGTGTTGTTATGCGTTGAGGCGCACCAGGGCGGCGTCTATGCGCCGCAGCGATTCCTCGCGCCCGAGCACGGCCAGCGACTCGAAGATCCCCGGTGACACGGTGCCGCCGCAGATCGCAACCCGGATCGGCTGGTAGACCTTGCCCGGCTTCAGTTCGAGCCGCTCGGGCAGCGGCGCGAGCGACGCCTCGACCGCCGCCGGGTCGAAGCCGCCGGCCTCGCCGAGCGCCTCGCGTGCAGCCGCGAGTGCCGCCGGCGCCCGATCCTTCATCGTCTTGCGCCAGGCCTTCTCGTCCTCGACCGGCGGCTCGAAGAGGAAGCGGATCAACGGCCAGACCTCGGCCAGCGTCTGCGCTTTCTCCTGCACGATCTCGCAGGCCGCGCGCAGGCGCTCGTCGTGCTCGCGGCCGAGGTGGCGGGCGACAACCTGCACGTACTCCTCGAGCGGCAGCTCGCGCATGTAGCGGCCGTTGACCCAGCGCAGCTTCTTCTCGTCGAAGATCGCCGCCGCCTTGCCGACGTCCTCGACCCGGAAGCGCTCGATCAGCTCCGCCGTCGGGATCAGCGTCGCGTCGTCGTCGGCGCCCCAGCCGAGCAGGGCCAGGTAGTTGCGCACCGCAGCCGGCAGGTAGCCGGCCTCGCGCAGCTCCTGCACCGAGGCGGCGCCGTGGCGCTTGGAGAGCTTCTTGCCGTCGGGCCCGTGCAGCAGCGGCAGGTGCGCGTATCGCGGCGGCTCGAAGCCGAGCGCAGCGAGCACCAGCAACTGCTTCGGCGTGTTCGAGAGGTGGTCGTCGCCGCGCACCACCTCGGTTATCCCCATCTCCGCGTCGTCGACGGCGACGGCGAAGTTGTAGAGGACCGAGTCGTCGCCGCGGGCGATCACGAAGTCGTCGTAGCTGCGGTTGGGAAAGCTGACCGGCCCGCGGATCAGGTCGTCGACCACCGTCTCGCCCTCGTCGGGCACGCGCAGCCGCACCGCCGCCCCGGGCTCCTCGCCGGGCTCGCCCCGGTAACCCCGCCCCGCCCCGTGCTCGGCCTTCCAGGCCTCGACGTCCTTGGCCGTGGCCGGGTCGCGGTAGGCGGCGCCGCTGTCGAGCAGCCGCTGCAGCGCCTCCCCGTGGCGCTCCGCCCGCGAGGCCTGCGAGATCGGCCCCTCGTCCCACTCCAGCTCCAGCCAGCGCAGCGCGTCGAGGATCTGCTCGACGTTCGCCTCGGTCGAGCGCTCGCGGTCGGTGTCCTCGATCCGCAGCACCAGCTCGCCGCCCTGGTGACGGGCCGCGAGCCAGTTGTAGAGTGCCGTCCTCGCGCCGCCGATGTGAAGCGCACCGGTCGGCGAAGGAGCAAACCTCAATCGGGGAGTCTGGGCATCCATGTTGATCGGCGCGCATGTTTCCACGTCTGGCGGCCTGACGAAGGCGCTCGAGCGCGGCAGCGAGCGCGGTTGCGAGTCGATCCAGATCTTCAACCAGAGCCCGCGCATGTGGCGGCCGACGAGATACAGCGACGACGACTTCGCCGAGTTCAAGCAGGCGATGGCCGATTCGCCGGTCGAAGCGGTGGTGATCCACGCCGTCTACCTGATCAATTGCGCGACCAGCGATCGTGAGCTGCGGGTGAAGTCGCAGGCCTCGCTGACGCACGCCCTGCGGATCGGCGACGGGATCGGCGCCGCCGGCGTCGTCCTCCACCCCGGGGCGCAGAAAGGCGAGCCGCACGGGCCCTCGATGAAGCGCGCGGCGAAGGTCATCGCCGCAGCGGTGAAGGACAGCGACAGCTGCCCGCTGCTGCTCGAGCAGACCGCCGGCCACAAAGGCCTGCTCGGCCGCGACTTCGACGAGACCGCCGAACTGATCGAGCTCGCCGGCGCCGGCGAGCGGCTGGGCCTCTGCCTCGACTCCTGCCACCTCTTCGTCCAGGGCTACGACGTCACCGACCCCGACTCGCTCGCCGCGATAGTCGACGAAGCCGACGAGAAGGTCGGCCTCGACCGCCTGCGCTGCCTGCACGTCAACGACGCCGCCGCCCCGTTCGGCTCCAACCGCGACCGCCACGCCAACATCGGCAAGGGCGAGATGGGCAAGGCTGGCCTGCGCGCCTTCCTCTCCGAGCCCCGCTTCGACGGCCTCCCCGCCACGCTGGAGACCCCCGGCCCGGAGAAGAAAGGCCCCGACAAGAAGGAAGTCACGGCAGCAAAGCGCCTGAGGCGCGAAGGGCTCAAACGTCGCAAGGGGTAGCCCCGCCGGTGTGCGACATCAATTCGCTCGGAGGACGACCGGGGTTCCCGCTGCAAGGCTTCCGGTGTGCTTTTTGTGTCCTATAGGGCGGAAACGAACACCGGAACGCCCGGGGGCGTCGCGCAACCGAGATTGACCCCCCTATAGGTGGGTCAATGTCCGATGCGCGCCAGGGGCGGAGCTATTTGACGTGGACGCCGGAGATTGCTCGGCTTATGACCAGGCGCTGGATCTCGGAGGTGCCCTCGAAGATCGTGTAGATCTTGGCGTCGCGGTGCATGCGCTCGACCGGGAACTCGCGGGTGTAGCCGTTGCCGCCGAGGATCTGGATCGCGCGCTCGGTTGACCAGACGGCGACCTCGCCGGCCTTGAGCTTCGACATCGAGCCCTCGGCGTTCTCGAACTTCTGGCCGCTGCGGCCCATCCAGGCGGCGCGCCAGACGAGCAGCCGGGCGGCGTCGATCTCCATCTTCATGTCGGCGAGGGCGAAGGCGATCGACTGGTTCTCGATGATCGCCTTGCCGAACTGCCGGCGCTCTTTGGCGTACTCGAGCGAGTACTCGTAGGCGGCGCGGGCGATCCCGAGCGCCTGTGCGCCGACCGTCGGCCGGCTCGCCTCGAAGGTCTGCATCGCCGCCTGCGACTTCGAGCGCTTGCCCTCGCGTACGCGGGCGAGACGCTCGTCGAGCTTCTCTTTGCCGCCGAGCAGGCAGGAGCCCGGGACGCGGCAGTCGTCGAGGTGGACGTCGGCGGTGTGCGAAGCGCGCAGGCCGTGCTTCTTCACCTTCGCGCCCTGCTCGCAGCCCTTGGTGCCCGGCGGGATCACGAAGGCGGCGTGGCCGCGCGATTTGAGCTCGCGGTCGACGGTCGCGATCACGACGTGGACGTCGGCGATGCCGCCGTTGGTCGCCCAGGCCTTCTGCCCGTTCAGCACCCATTCGTCGTTGGCCTCGTCGTACTTGGCGGTGGTACGGATCGCCGCCACATCGGAGCCGGCATCGGGCTCAGAGGAGCAGAAGGCGGCGACCTTGGGATCGTCGGCGTCGCCGAAGCACTGCGGGATCCACTCGCCCATCTGCTCCCCGGTCCCCTGCCCGAAGATCGCGGCGACCGCGAGCGAGGTGCCCATGATCGCCATGCCGATGCCGGCGTCGCCCCAGAACAGCTCCTCGTTGGCGATCGGCAGCGTCAGCCCGGTGTCGTCGGCCCAGAACTGGCCGAGCGCTTCGAAGCCGTAGAGGCCGATCTTGGCGGCCTCCTGGATCACCGGCCAGGGCGTCTCCTCGCGCTCGTCCCATTCCTCGGCCGCGGGACGGACGACGCCCTCGGCGAAGCCGTGGACCCAGTCGCGGATGTCCTGCTGGTCCTGGTTCAGCTCGAGCGTGAACTTCGGGCCCTCGGACCCGGCGCCGTCGCCGGTCGCCTCGTTCACAATCTGCTCCGCCTCTGCCACCGCTGGATTATCGCTCATGGTGCCGAATCCTACACGGAAAGATGTCGCGTTAGAGGCCGGGTGACTCCTGCGCGAGGTCGCGCAGGTCGAAGGCGCGCAGCCCCTCGGGGCCGCCGTCGGTGCAGTCGAAGAAGCGGCGGTTGACGCACTCGTACTCCTCGCCCGGGCCCTCGTAGGCGCGCTCGACCGTGAACGGGCAGTGCGGCAGCGCCGTGCCCGTCATCTTGACGCCGCCGAAGCCACCGGGCTGCTGCACAGCCTCGAGCTCGACCCTGGCGCCGAAGACCTGCTGCATGCAGCCGACGTACTGGGTGCCGGTCAGCGAGTCGACGAAGCTGTAGAGGTAGCGGCAGCCGAGCTCGATGCAGGAACGCGGCTCGACCATCTTGTCGCAGAACGAGCGGCACTGACGGCACTCACCGGTCTTCTGGCGCGTTACGGGCACACCGAAAGTCTAGGCAGCCAGAGCGGCGGCGCCGAGGACCTGGTCCAGCTCGGCCCGCAGGCTGCCCGACGGGCGCACGCGGAAATCGTCGCCCAACCTCATCTCGCGGGTGCCGCCGTTGCCGTCGGAAATCTCGAGGAAGACCGGCGCCTCGCCCTTGTGGTGCTCGAGCACCGCTTTCAGCTCCTCGAAGAAGCCCGGCGTGCCCAGCGTCAGCGCGTCGGTCTGCAGCTTCACCGGCTCGGCCGGCGCACTCGCCTGGGCACTTGCCTGGGCGATCTCCTCGCCGTCGGGTTCGAAGCGCTCGGCCTCCTGCACGACGAGCTTGGTCTCGCCGCGATCCTTGTGGTCGATGCGGCCGCGAACGAGCACCACGGCGTCGGTCTCGATCACCGCGGCGCTCTCCGACTGGTCGGCCTTGAATACCAGCATCTCGATCTGCCCCTCGACGTCGTCGAGTGTCGCGAACATCATCTGACTACCGCTCTTGGTGCGGATCTTCTTGCTGTCGGCGACGATCCCACCGACGGTGACCCAGGACCCGTCGGGCTTGCCCTCCAGCTCGGCGAGGCTGCAGTCGACCCGCGCCCGCAGCGCGTCGCGCACTTCCGAGAGCGGGTGCGAGGAGAGGTAGGTGCCGAGCGTCTCCTTCTCCATCGCCAGCAGCTCGCGCCGCTCGAACTCGGCGGCGGAGACCGGCGGCCGGTGCTGGGAGCTGGAGCCGCTCTCCCCCGCTCCGCTGCCGGCGTCGTCGCCGAAGTCGAAGATCGAGCCCTGGCCGAGCTGCGCGTCTTCCTGGGCTTTCTGCCCCGCCGACTGCGCCGCCGGCAGCGCCTCGAGCATCCCCCGCCGGGTCGCCCCGGTCGAGTCGAGCGCGCCGCACTTGATCAGGCATTCGAGCGCCCGTTTGTTCACCGCGCGCGCATCGACCCGCTCGCAGAAGTCCCAGATCGAGGCGATCGGCGCCTCCTCGCGGGCGCCGAGAATCGCCTCGACGGCACTGTGGCCGACGTTCTTGACCGCGTCGAGGCCGAAGCGGATCGCCTTCTCGTAGACGACGAAGTCGTGGTCGGAAGAGTTGACGTCGGGCGGCAGCACGTCGATCCCCATCTCGGCGCAGCGGTTGACGAAGAAGGGCACCTTGTCTTTGGTATTCATCACCGAGGAGATCACCGCCGCCATGTACTCGGCCGGGTAGTTAGCCTTGAGGTAGGCGGTGCGGTAGGCGATCAGCGCGTAGCAGGCGGCGTGCG
>Ga0102946_1000567_pt1 | contig 12830 bp, 10 predicted proteins | sample SalPon2A_A_D1_MG_FD_78209 | JGI IMG/M metagenome (GOLD analysis project Ga0102946, IMG submission 78209) | Soil microbial communities from South San Francisco under conditions of wetland restoration - Salt Pond MetaG R2A_A_D1_MG | ecosystem: Environmental > Terrestrial > Soil > Wetlands | place... | reverse complement strand
GATGCTGACTCCCGGCAATTGGGCGGACCCCAACCTGCGCCGGGCGGCCTCCGACCTGCTGCATGGCAAAGGCTTTTGGGGCTGGCCGGGCTACAACCTGCCCGACCCGCGCATTTTCCTGGTAATCCTGCCCGGCCTGTGGCTGGACTGGCGGCAGGAGCAGGTCAACGAAGACCGCTTCTTCCAGAACTGGACCCCGTGGGGCAAAGCCCTTCTGCTGGCCGCCGCCATCCTGGCCCTGCTGCTGATCTCCGGCGCAGACCAGCAGGTGCCGTTTGTGTATCAAGGATTTTAATCGAACCTGCGGTTCGATTTGGAGTAATCCCCAAAACTTCGTATTGAGGATTACATCCACAGGTTCACAACCAGAATTGAAACCTTAAGAGTAGTTTGTCCATACAGATGGTTTTTCTATGCACATTACGGAAAAATAAAACCTCCCCTTGTAAAGAAACTATCGGAAACCCTCCCCCCATGTCGAATTATGAATTTACGTCGTTGGCGGGAGGGTTTTGACCGGCGTGATTTTCATCAATGGATATTTCTATCCAATCGAGATACTTCAACTACCCTGTACCAAGTAACCCTCCCCTACCGGACATTATGCAATCTTGCATTTCTTGCGCGTAGGGGAGGGTTATCTTTAACACAATTAGGCCTTACAATTTATAATTCGGGAAAATAATTTCAATAATTTCTAACTACGATTAAACCCTCCCACCCAGTATAAAGTATGATTTTGCACCGTTTGTGGGAACCATACAGTGTTTGTAATTCAGGGATTCTGATTCCCCAACTCCGTAGCCACATGGTAGAAAATATCCGGCCAATCGAGAAATTCCACGCCGTAACGCTCCCCATTCCGGACAATCAACAGATCAGCACTCGGCGAAATATAAATATATTGACCAAAATTACCCATAGCAGAAAAATCGTCTCCGCCCTCCCGCTTGAAGCCCCACCACATATAGTTGTAATACATGTCAAAATTTCCTGCGCTGAAGTAGTCAGGATAATACTCATCGGGATTGGAAGGTCCAAAATCCTGGGTGGCTTCCGCCAGCCACGCTGCCGGAATCAGCTGCTTGCCGTTCCACTCACCGTTATTCAACACCAGTAAACCGAATTTGGCAAAATCAATCGCCCGGCCGTTAATCCCGCTTTCCATCTTCTCAAAAGCCGTCTCCTCGCTGTCCAGGCTCCAAGAACCATCATACTCAGCCCCCATTGGCCGCCAGATCTTTGCCGCCAAATAATCAGCTACATGCTGTCCGGTCGCCCGCTCCAAGATCATCCCAATCAGTAATGGGTGGAAGTTGTTGTACAGCATATACTCCCCTGACGGGTCAAGAATTTCAGTCTCATTTAGCGCCAGCCAGCGCAGGTCAGGGTAATAGTAGGTGGTGGCATCATCCATATGCAGAGAAGGCAGTTCCTTGTAACGAATACCAGAGGACATTCGCAGCAAATCACGAATGGTGATCTGGCTGAAGGCCGGGTCGCGTTCAGCCAATTCCGGCAGATAATCGGTAATGGGGTCATCCACACTCTGGATGTAGCCTTCGTCAATCGCAATCCCAATCAAAGTCGAGCCGTAGGATTTTGCTGCCGAAAATGAGGTCACGATTGAATCACGCTGTACGCCGTTATAATACGCCTCCAGCACCAACTCACCGTTATAAATGACTAAAAAAGCCTGGGTGCCGTTTTCTTCCAAGAAGGTGTCAAGGTCATCGACGAGCGGGTGAGATTCAAAAATCTGCCGAATTTCAGCTTCAAGATTGCCCGCGGGAAACAGGAACGGTTCATCCGCAGCGGCCATCACCCGGGCGGGGAATTTCTGATAATCGGCGACATCCGCATTACCCCAGCGCAGCAGCCGCATGACAAAATCAGGCCGGAAGGTTACCGATGCCCACACAATGAACAGCACAACCAACCCCACTGCAAGACCCAACAAATACGCCAAAATCTTTTTGATATATTTCATACCAGCCACCTCATCAAGTAATAATCAATAATTAAAATAATTAAAACACATTTTTGTATTTGACACCGCACTACCTTAGGCGTTTAATAAAAAGTGGGACGATAAAAACTAGAGAACAGGCAGCCTAATGGCAACCGTATTCATGAAATGGCTGGAGACCAGCCCAAAGACTTACGACCGGGGCATCCAATTGCTGACCCTCGGCCGGCTGAAGCGCGCCCACCAGCACATCCTCGACAGCCACATCCAGCCGGGCATGCGCGTGCTGGAAATCGGCTGCGGCACCGGCGCGCTGGCCGTGCAGACGGCCGAAAAAGGCGCACAGGTGGTCGGGATCGACCTTTCCCCGCAAATGCTGGGGGCTGCCTCCCCCCGTATCCGCCAGCACGAACTGGAAAAATCCGTCGCCCTCAAGCTGATGGACGCCGCCCTGATCGCAGACACTTTCAAACCGCAGTCCTTCGACCGGATCGTGGCCTCCCTCTCTCTCAGCGAAATGACGCCCGAAGCCCAGCAGTACGTCCTGGCAAGCTGCCACAACCTGCTAACCCCGGGTGGGCAGTTGGTGGTGGTCGATGAAGTCCGCCCAACCAAACCGCTCGCCCGGCTTGGCTACGCACTGGCACGCCTCCCGCTGACCGCCCTTACCTGGCTGCTGACCCGTGCCACCACCCACCCTCAGAAAGCCCTCACCCCTCTGCTGGAAACCAGCGGCTACCAGGTGCAAACTGAGGCCGAGTACCTGCTTGGCAGCCTGGTGCTGCTGACCGCCGAACCGGTAGAGGCCCCGGCCCCACAGCGTTTCGTCGCCGGGCAGTTGGCATACCGTCCGACACTGATCACCTTCCTCAAGGATTCGCTGTCCTTGTTCAACCGGCTGATCCCGCCCTATCCCAAACAACGCCCCGGCCTGTACCGGCTCGGCAATCCCATCCCAAAATCCCCCGTGCTGGCCACCGGCAATTTCGACCTGACCGTGCGCCGCCTGACCAAAGCGCTGGACGGCAAGGTCGATGCCTGGGTGCTGGTAGTCGACACCGCCGGTATCAATGTATGGTGTGCCGCAGGCGGCGGGTTCTTCACCGCCGAGAAGGTGATCGCCGCCATCAAAACCTCCGGTTTGGCGCAAGTGGTCAGCCACCACAGCCTAATCCTGCCGCAGTTGGCCGCCCCGGGCGTGGACGGCTGGAAGATCAGGAAACAGTCTGGCTGGGGTGTGCATTGGGGACCAGTACATGCAGAGGATATCCCTGCCTACCTTGCCAAAGGGAAGAAGAAAAGCGAGCCCATGCGCACGGTATCCTTCCCCCTGCTTGACCGCCTGGAAATGGTGACCGTCACCCTGGCCTTTTACGCCCTGATGATCCTGCTGCCGGTCTTGATCTTCTGGCGGGCGTTATTCTGGCCGGTGACTGCCAGCCTGCTCGGTCTGGCTTACTTCTACGCTGTCGTCCATCCCGCCCTGCCCGGCAAGGATGGGCTGGAAAAAGCGGTTCCCCTGACCGGGATCGCCCTGGCAGGGTTCGCGGTGTATGCCCTGCTGGCCCCACTGCACACCCCCGGCTACTATTTCAACTGGGCGCTCGGTCTGGTCGGGCTGGCGGTGTTTTCCTCGGCGGAGATGCAGGGCATGTCGCCCAAGATGCGCGGCGAGCAGGCTAACTGGATCATAGAAGGTGTCATTTTTGCTGTGCTGGGGCTGCTGTGGTGGCTGGTGCCAATGCTGGCGGGGTGGAGGTAGACATGTCTGAACCCAAAATGATGGATTTGATGCTCGAGCATTTGGAGCTGGCCCGCACACTGCGTAAGCTGCAGATACACTTCGACCCCGAAAAGTGCACCGGTGTATATCAATGTGTGCAGGTCTGCCCGGTGGACTGTTGGGATAAAGACCTGGAATCCCGCAAAGCCATTTTCGCCCGCCCGGAGGACTGCATCGCCTGCAACGCCTGCGTCTTGCAGTGTCCGGAAGGGGCAATTGAGCTGAAGGTGTGAGAAATATATGTCGAATGCTTTTTTACCCCAGGAAGATTATTCAACGATAAAACATAGATATTCTCTCATTGATCCGGTGATTAATTCCCTTGATAAAAAACTGAAAGAGATAGCTCAAGCGTTTTCAAAAACCGAAAAAAATCAGCGGAACAAAATCATTGTGTCACTCAGTTCGGAAGAGATTGACACTTTGCTCATGTTTGGGAAGAGGGTTGCAGTTTTTGCCTTACGTGGAGGCAGTGCTGATTGGATCAATGCTGGGCTTGCAGCATGCGCAATGATTGATGTCAAACGCATGGATTACCGAGACTTGTATACAAGTTTGGGCCTTCTAAGACATGCAATAGAAAAGCTAAATCTAAATGCTGAAGAAATCTTTCGGCAGACTGCCCTATTAGGAACACCTGAATCATCAAAAATTATGATTCACTTCGCAGAAAACGTACACAATTACACGCTGTACAGTTGGGGATACGATGAAATAGAAACAAAAAACGGGGTTGGGTTAATTTGGCGTTGGAACGATAATTATTCCCCGACCTACAATCTCAAAAAAATCGGCCTGGAATTATTTGACCTAATTGATAAAGATAGAGAGTATATTGCACAAAAAATCATTGTGGGCGGATTTCCAAAAGTTTGGTTGAAAACTGAAGATAACGAACCTGACCTGAATGGATTAGAGCACGCTATGCGAGGTTGTATTTTGGTTGATGGAATACTAGCCCCGGACAAATATCCACATAAGAGGAATCAAACACTGACGATTCGAGTTATTGAAATGGAAAATAAAGAACAAGCCAAACAACTAGCAATCTTTGCTGCAGAAAAGAAACCAACAACATATGTAATGGAAGGAATTAAAACTGCAAACCTCTTCTGTTTAGTAACTGCCAGATCAATTATGAAGGAAGTTGAAAACTTTGAAACCCAGGAAAGTATAAAGCGATTTTCAAAAGGAATAAACGAAATTCTTGTCAAATATACTGGAAATTAATTTACCGTTCTTACCAAATTAACAATACCGCTATATTTTTACACCTGCCCTACATTTCTCGATAAAATGTCTACCCGGTCATATTCACCAAAGCATTGATCCAACTAACAAACGATCAAACCATCAAATGAACCAACTACCACTCCTCACTCTCGAGCCAATGCTAGGATTGAAGCCTATCATTTAGCAATTGACCCTGAAGAACTGAATAATTTGGTAAACAGCAACAAAAAAATTATTGATGAGTTCCAAACGATTCTGGATGAAAAAGTCAACCATTTCAAGCCTGCGGAAATGAGCACGTCTATGCGGTAGAAACAAATAAGCCGCACGCTTTGTCTATCTCAGTCACCGATCTGTACCCCCCCTTTAGTTCATCATTCTTTCCATAAATTTCCTCCTTGACAAATCTATAAGCCCCCTTTATAGTTAACGCCTTGAAACTATTTAGGATGATTAACTATGGATCAATCTGATCAATTTTTAAACACGCTTCGTGAATGGATGCGCATTTTTATGCACAACTCCATGCACAACGCCCTGCTCTACTCCAAGGAGTGCGGCTGGTCAATGTCTCAGTTAGGGGCATTAATGTTCATTCATAGAAAAGGGACCAGCGCCATCTCCGACATCGGAGAAGAAATGGGCATCAGCAACCCGGCTGCCAGCCAGATGATCGACAAACTGGTGCAGGACAACCTCCTGCTGCGCACCGAAGACCCCAACGACCGGCGGGTCAAACAGATCAAGCTGACCGAAAAAGGTTTAGAGATCATACACAAAAGCCTGCATGCCCGCCAATCCTGGCTTACCAGCCTCACAGAAGAACTCACGGCCGATCAAAAAGAGCAGATCAGCCAGGCGCTTGAAATATTGATCAACGGATCCAAAAACATCGAACACAGCAAGGGGATTGAATCCTCGAATATTCATGCTTAGGAGCAAACTTAGATGTATCGATTGAGAAAATACCTAAAACCATATCTTGCCGTCGTAGCGGTCTCGATCGTGTTCCTGTTCGTGCAGGCCAATGCCAACCTGGCCCTGCCGGACTATATGTCGCAGATCGTCAACAACGGCATCCAACAAGGGGGTGTGGAAAATGCCGTGCCTGAAGCGATCAGCGCCAGCACGATGGACAAGCTGCAAATTTTTATGAGCGTGGATGATCAATCGCTTGTAAACGAAAATTACACGCTGGTTGAACCCGGTTCTGCGGAAGCTGAAGAACATATCGATCGCTACCCGATCCTCTCGGATGAAGCGGTTTATGTCCTTGGAGACCCAGACAAAGAAACTACAACCACATTGAATACCCTTATGGGCAAGAGCTTTATGATCGTCTCCGGTATCCAGCAGGCAATTGATGACCCAGAAAGCCTCCAGGGGACGGGGATAGATATGGGCTTTGACCTGTCACAGATATCGCAGGGCACAGATATCTTTTCCATGCTAAAAATGATGCCCGCCGCCCAAATGGAACAGCTGCAATCGCGCTTCAGCGAAACCATCGACACACTGGGAGACAGTATGGCCACCCAGATCGCGGTTGGGGCAGTTAAATCAGAATATGGAAAGATCGGCCTGAATACTGACCGGCTTTTAACCCGCTATCTGCTGCGCAACGGCGGCATCATGCTGCTGATCTCGCTGATCGGCGGCGTTGCCACTGTGGTGTCCGGCTATCTGGCCGCCAAGGTGGCTGCTGGTGTGGCACGCGATGTCCGGCAGGACGTTTTCAGGAAAGTAGAGAACTTCTCGAACGCAGAGTTTGACACATTTTCAACCGCTTCACTGATCACCCGCTCGACCAATGACGTCACCCAGCTGCAAATGGTGACCTTCATGATGCTGCGGCTGGTGATCTTCGCCCCAATCATGGGGATTGGCGGCGTCATTCGGGCGCTGGACAAAGGGGCTTCGATGTCCTGGATCATCGTCGCGGCTGTACTGACACTGCTCAGCTTCGTCTTGATCGTTTTCTTTATCGCGCTGCCGAAATTCAAGATCATCCAGGATTTAATTGACCGGCTCAACCTGGTCACACGTGAGAGCCTCTCCGGCATGATGGTTATTCGTGCCTTCAACAAGCAAGACCATGAGGAACAACGCTTCGATAAAGCCAACCTAAACCTGACCAGCACTTCCCTGTTCATTTCACGGGTGATGGTGACCATGTTCCCATTCATGATGTTGGTTATGAACGGCCTGTCCCTGCTGATCATCTGGGTCGGTGCACACCAGGTGGCCGATGGCTTAATGCAGGTCGGCGATATGATGGCCTTCTTACAGTACACCATGCAAATCGTGTTCTCCTTCCTGATGATGACCATGATGTTCATCTTCCTGCCGCGGGCCGCCGTCTCTGGCGCCAGAATTGCAGACGTGCTGGAAACCGATTTCAGCATCAAAGACCCCGAGGAACCAAAGCAATTCAGTCCGGACTTCCATGCCAGGGTCGAGTTCCGGGATGTGGGCTTCCGCTATCCCGGCGCACAAGAAAATGTGATCTGCGGCATCAGCTTTACAGCCCAACCGGGCCAGACCACCGCCATCATTGGCTCCACTGGATGCGGCAAATCCAGCGTCATTAACCTGATCCCGCGCTTTTACGATGCCTCCGAAGGTGAAGTCCTGGTAGACGGGATCAATATCCGCAATGTCAAGCAGTCTGACCTGCGCGATAAGATCGGTTACGTCCCGCAGAAAGGCAACCTGTTCTCCGGCACCATCGAGAGCAACCTGCACTATGCCGATGAAAACGCTTCGGAAGAAGAATTGAAAGAAGCGCTTGCAATTGCCCAGGCAACCGATTTCGTCTTCGCAAAGGAAGACGGAATGGATACTGAGATCGCCCAGGGCGGCTCGAATGTTTCGGGCGGTCAGAAGCAGCGCCTTTCTATTGCACGAGCGTTGGTCAAGAAACCGCCGATCTACATCTTCGACGACAGTTTTTCAGCGCTGGACTTCAAAACCGATACCGCATTGCGCAAAGCGTTGAAAGAACGCACCACGGACAGCACCGTGCTGATCGTGACGCAGCGGGTCGCCACCGTAAAAACCGCCGACCAGATCATCGTGCTGGATGAAGGCGAGATCGTTGGAAAAGGCACACACCACGAATTGATGGAAACCTGCCAGACCTATCAAGAAATTGCACGGTCTCAGCTGAGCGTGGAGGAATTGTCATGAACCAGAATAGAAACAATACACCTAAACGAAGACCTATGCCAAGACGCCGCGGGCCCATGGGGAGGCACGGGCCAATGGGGCCGGTGGAAAAAGCGCGCGATTTCAAAGGCACAATGATGAAATTGATCAAATATCTTGGCGATTACCGCACAGCGATCATTATCGTGATGATCTTTGCCATCGGGTCGACCATCTTCTCCATCGTTGGACCGAAGATCCTGGGCCGGGCAACCACGAAATTGTTCGAAGGCGTCCTCAGTATGATCCGGGGTACAGGAGATGGAATTGATTTCGAGTACATCGGCAACATTGTCCTGATGACCCTGGGTTTGTATGTGGTCTCTGCTGTGTTCAGCCTGATCCAGGGCTGGATTATGTCGAAGGTCTCCGTAGATATCACCTACCGCTTCCGTAAGGATATTGCCGAGAAGATCAACCGCATGCCGCTGAACTACTTTGACCGGGTCAGTCAGGGCGAGGTGCTTTCCCGCATCACGAACGATGTTGATACCGTCAACCAGACCCTGAACCAAAGTTTGACCCAGATCATCACCTCGACTGTTACTCTAATCGGTGTGCTGGTGATGATGATCTCAATCAGCTGGCAGATGACCCTGGTGGCGCTGCTGATCCTGCCGCTCTCGATGGGCATTATCAGCGTGATCATCAAGCAGTCCCAAAAGTACTTCAAACAGCAGCAAGACTTCCTCGGCCATATCAACGGGCACATCGAAGAAATGTACGGCAATCATGTTGTGATGAAAGCCTTCAACGGTGAAGAAGACAGCATTGAAAAATTCGATACCTACAACGAGACGCTGTACAGTTCCGCCTGGAAATCACAGTTCCTATCCGGGATGATGATGCCGGTGATGCGATTCGTCGGCAACCTCGGCTATGTGGGCGTGAGCATTTTGGGCGGTTGGCTTGCCATCCGCGGCATGATCACCGTGGGTGACATCCAGGCCTTTATCCAATATGTGAACTCCTTCACCCAGCCGATCACGCAGATCGCCAATATTTCAAATATTTTGCAGCAAACCGCTGCAGCTGCCGAGCGTGTCTTTGAATTCCTGGAAGAGAAAGAAGAGATCGAAGACACAGAGAATCCTGTCGTGCTCGACAAGGTGGAAGGCAAAGTTAAGTTCGATCATGTGCGCTTCGGCTACTTCGAGGACAACGTGGTGATCAAGGACTTTTCCGCGGAGATCAACCCCGGGCAAAAAATCGCCATTGTCGGGCCAACTGGCGCCGGCAAGACCACCATTGTCAAGCTGTTGATGCGCTTCTATGATGTAAACAGCGGTGCAATCAAAGTGGACGGCCACGACATCAAAGATTTCAAACGGGAAGACCTGCGCAAAATGTTCGGTATGGTGCTGCAGGATACCTGGCTGTTCAACGGCACGGTCATGGACAATATCCGCTACGGGCGGCTGGACGCCACAGACGAAGAAGTGTTCCAGGCCGCTGATGCGGCGCACGTCGACCATTTCGTGCGCACCCTGCCGGACGGCTACCAGATGGTGTTGAACGAAGAAACCAGCAATATCTCCCAGGGGCAGAAGCAGCTGATGACGATTGCCCGCGCCATCCTGGCCGACCCAGACATCCTGATCCTGGACGAAGCGACCAGCTCGGTCGACACCCGTACTGAGGTGCTGATCCAGAAGGCGATGGAACGGCTGATGGAAAACCGTACCAGCTTCATCATCGCCCACCGTCTCTCGACCATCCGCAACGCGGACATGATCCTGGTGATGGACGAAGGCGACATCGTCGAGCATGGCAACCACAAAGACCTGCTGGCGAAGGGCGGCTTCTACGCCGACCTGTACAACAGCCAGTTCGAGTATGAGAGCGTGGCGGCGGTGTAAAGCGTCAATTGGACATAATATAAGTAAGCAAACAGGCTGTCTGTGATTTACAGGCAGCCTATTTTTTATCGTCTGGTGAACCCCATCCCTGGTGATTTGTGGTCTTTTCGTTATTGCCTTCGGATTGGCGGGATGGGGTCAAAAAAAGCCCGCCTTTTGCAAGGCGGGCTTTTGATTCAAATTTATACTCCCCTTGTAGGAAATCAGAGATAATGAGACTGATCCACTTGTTTTTGCCTACGTTACTTCAAAGATAATGAGACTGACATTCAGAGATAGTGAGACTACCCTTATTTTCCATCTGAAATATTGATACTATCCTATTTTTCTAAAATTTGATTTCCAAAGATAGTGAAACTACCCTATTAGTTTATTAAGTCAATTCGTTGAATATCCATCATATACCATGATCCATCAAAATATAAATCATCAACAACCTCCCCTTTAAATGAATAAATCGGGCAAGTAACCTTATAGCCTCCTCCATGAGGTACGACCAAAGAAGCAACAAACGTATCATTATCTAGCCAGAAAGGATTTTTTGTATCCCCATTGCTTGTATGTGTGATCTGGCTCACACTCCCTGTTTGAATATCAATGAGCAAAATTTCGTAGTTTTGTTCATTAACTTTTGCGTCAACAATAATTTTCGTTCCATCTTCTGAAATTCGGGGAATGCCTAATTGAGTATAGGTAGATTGACTTTTTTCATCGAAGATAGGTTTTATTTGCAGCGTATCAAGTTCAATCACAAAAATAATACTCATATTATAACCAGAAACCTCCGGTGCAATTTCCAGACTAAATGCCAATTGATTCGTTTCACTTGCCCAACCACCAATGCCTACCCCGCTATAGAAAACTTTTGTGTAAGCAGTAAGATTAGTTAATATACTTAATTGTCCGGTTTCAAGATCATAAATACATACCTCAGAGATTGGATGTCCTCCCTTTGGAACACAGTCTGTTGCTATTTGAGCTTCATCTTGAATCCAAACCAATTGTCCATATTGAAAACTACCTCGCTTATCTGAATTTATCTTAATTGTTTCCTCAGAATCAATGTCAAACACAAATAAAACTCCATCAAACCAATAAGCAATTTTCTCTCCCGAAGGTGAAAGGGATGCTCCCTCGTATTGTGTGGTTTGCAAACTAATCGGGATAACTTCATTCAATGTGCTGTCCACCAGAACCAAAGCTCCATTGTCTCCCCTTACCAAATAAAGAAATCCCTCAGATTTATTCACAATAGTTTGGGGCGAAACCAAAGTTAGTGTTGGCTCAATCTGCTGAAACGGCGATATTGTAGAAGTGGGCGCAATTACTTCAGCCTGACTGCATCCGCACAGAAATACTACAATAATCCATAATACTAACTGGCCGCTTTTTATATTTTTCAAATCAGCACCTTCGACTAAGATAATGCGATTGCCAATAAAATATTGGCAATCGCATTTTTTTAATTTAAAGCAACAACAATCTTACTCTACATATATAACATCATCCCAATAAACATCTAAACCACCGCAATAATATCCTGATACACATCCATTATGAAGCATAATATACCCACCGTTTAGAGGTATAGTATCAGAATAACCCAAATACACAAAACTTCCTTGATTATTGGCACTTGCTTGATTCATTTTAATAGACCATGAACCACCTGAGTTTTCCCTAACGCCATATCTCGCTGCTGCTTCACCAATTGTGGGACAATAAGCATACCAATACATAATACTCGCATTCTTACTAATCCACCTCCATGCAGAAGGATTAGAAGAATTTTGTACAAGGTATTTGCAATAGCTACTTCTACATCCACCACTATAAATGGATACCGGGGTATCAGTGGCACTAACTTCATATAAATTAACTTCCGTGTAAATGTAAGAAGCAGCTAAACCGACACCGACAATAAATGTGGCAAGAACTAAAGCTAGAACTGTACTTGTTAATAATCGCTGAATTTTTTTCTTCATCTTTCCCTCCACTCTAATTATCTGCTTCAATCAAAGTATATTGTTCAGATAATTCATATGTATCTTTAGAAATCGTTTCATTAAAGAAAATTGAAAGGATTTCAAATTCCAGGAAAAGATTATCATCAGTTTCCTGAACTTATTTCAAAATCACACCACGCTCCATATCTATCCATGCAGTTACAGAGGTAAATGGTGTTTCCATTGATACTACCCAAGTTCTACGTCCACTAACCTCATCTTGACCAACAACTTTATAAACTGTACCCTCTTTTCCTTGAGCAAAACCATGCGGGAAAATATACTCAGCCACAGGAGAAGGTGTTAAAAGCGTTAATGGATGAAGATAAATCAACTCACTATTGGTCTCTTTAACATTACTTGGCAACATTGATAAATCTGTTGCAAATTGTGGCAGTAAGTTTTTTGTGTATGTATCTTTTTCTAAATCAATATCATAGATAAACTCGCCATCACTAATCCAAGAAGTCTTGTCAATAAAAAATGGGGCATCTATCAATTTGACCATAGCTTTACCAGGTTGTTCAAAAACAAACTCAGTAGTATAAGCTTGTGTATCCCCATCTTTTCCATGCCAAATAGTGCTGGCAACCCCTTGAACACTTATCCACTGTGTATGACTGTTAAGAACAGCATCTAATACATCAGCGGTATCTGTTTGAAGTCCTAGTGTCCAATGAGGAGATACCCATCCTGATAAAAGAAGTGGTCCCAAGCAAAACACCTATTGAAATCGAGATTTTATAATCTTTTTTTAACATAGTTTCTCCCTT
>Ga0102946_1000566_pt1 | contig 12835 bp, 10 predicted proteins | sample SalPon2A_A_D1_MG_FD_78209 | JGI IMG/M metagenome (GOLD analysis project Ga0102946, IMG submission 78209) | Soil microbial communities from South San Francisco under conditions of wetland restoration - Salt Pond MetaG R2A_A_D1_MG | ecosystem: Environmental > Terrestrial > Soil > Wetlands | place... | reverse complement strand
GGTATCGTGATCTATGTCGGCCAGGTGTCGATGTCGCCCGAAGCGCTCTCCAACCTGACCGAGGCGCAGCAGGATCTCATCACGTCGACACCCGCCTGGGCGAATGCGGCCTGGGCCATCGCAGTCAACGCGGGTGCCTTTGGCAGCCTGTTGCTGCTGCTGCGCAAGAGCTGGGCGACTCCCATGTTCCTGCTCTCACTGGTGGCCGTGGTTGTACAGGATTTTGAAGCGTTTGTGCTGCGCGATGCCTTTGGTGTACTGGGCATTAACAGCCTGATTATCCCGTCGATGGTGTTTGTCATCGCGATAGCGTTGTTGCTGTACTCGCGCCATGCAGAGAGTAAAGGCTGGCTCAGCTAATCGGCCTAGTTGCCAATTCGAATCAGCGTGATGCCGGAGATGCCCTGCGGCGTATTGTGTGAAATGCCGCCTAGATAAATTGTATCGCTGGCAAGGCCGCTCCAGTCGACCATGATCGTGGCCCTGGTGCCGGGGTTGGCGAATGAGGGCCCACTCACCGTCATGTTGCCCTGGTCATCGTCCAGACCAAAAGACCAGCCGAGGAGCCGATAGATAGCGCCCGGACCGCCCGTGATCTCGTCCGTCTCGAAGCCATGCACCAGCACCAGGTAGCGACCTTCCGGTGGATAGAACAGGTCGAACTGTTCCTCGGAGGTCGGGCTGCCACTCTCGCCAATCTTCACGCAGTTGATGTTGTCTGCGCAGTAGTAGACATACATGTCGAGGTCGTCATCGCCATCCGTCAGCGCATCGAACATTGCAAAGCGCAAAAATGCCTGGTTGGCCGGCACATCAACCAGGTGCGGCGTCACCCCGTTGTCAAAGCGGAAAGTAAATGTCTTCGTCGGGTCGTTGTCGACGAAGCTGAAATTGTTATCGGCATCGTCGTTGACGTCGTCGCCAATAACGGCGGGCAGACGCAAGCCATGCACCGCCGGAGCGTATGGGCCCGTGTAACCGAATTCGACCTCGAAGGCCAGGTTGCCGCTGCCGCCGAACGTCGTGATTTCCCCTGGCGCGGTAACCGCAGCCGGTCGAATAGCCAGCGCGCTGTATATCTGCCGCTCATTGCTGGTCCAGGTGAGAGAACCAAAACGCCACAGGTCGAGGGGACCGGATTCGAACGTGAACGTGACATCGAAACTGCCGGTGGCACCCGGTGGCACGGTAAGAATCGTTGGGTTCACTGAAACCAGTACGCCTGACGGTGGCACGATCTCTGCTGTGTAGGTCGTCGTCTCGTCCGACACGTTGGTGACCTGCCGTCGCACCGTCTGCGTACCTGCGAGGTGCGCAATGGCGATTGAGGGCTGATTGAGATCTTCACCATCGAATGAGAAACCGGCTTGTGCAAGTTCATTGCAACGTTCCGGCGAGACGGCTGGCGAGGCGATACCGCAGGCAAACGCATCGAAATCGTCGTCGCTGACATCATAGACAAGGCCCGGATCCGCGGCGTTGTTGGGGACGATGTGACCTGAGCCAAAGTCGAAAGGATTAGCGGGAGTTTCGCCATCGGGCAACGTGATGTCCTGTCGTGCAGTTGTCATCAATGCCGATTTCAGCGCTGACGGACTCCAGTCCGGATTGGCCTGGAGCAGCAGTGCTGCGATGCCGGCAACGTGCGGTGTCGACATGGATGTGCCGGAGAGATAGGCAAAGTTTTCGCCCTTGGTCGCGTTCGCTGCGTCCGGCGCGAAGCCTGCGAGTATGTTTACGCCTGGCGCAGTGACATCGGGCTTGATGACATCCAGTACCGGCCCCGGACCGCGGGAGGAAAAGCTGCCCATCGTATTGCCGCTGTCCTGCTCGTCAATAAACAGGTCCTTGTCGAGGCGGACCGTGACATCAGGCAGCCGGTCGAGCTCTGCCAGAATCAGGTTGCCATCGGCCTGACCGATCATGACGGCTGGAATGTCGACGGTACCTTCATCGCCATTCATCACAATCGGATCGCCAGCAATGTTGTAGACCACGGCAGCCACGGCCCCGGCCGCTTCCGCGTTCTCCAGTTTGATCGTGAACTCACAGTTGCCGCGCTGGATGTACGCAATCTTGCCGGATATCTCGTCGCCGTTGATAAGTGTCTCGCACGCATCGGAGGTGGTATCGGTACCGTCATCGACCAGGATCAGGCTGTCCTCTATCGGTCCTGCCGTTTGCAGCGCGGGCGTGAAATTGGCCTCGAGCGCTTTATACAGACCGGCGATTGTCTGGGGCGTCAGTATCTCGAGGGCTTCCGACTGGGACCGGCCGGCCCGCGTGGACGCGGCGGCGGTCATGATCCACGGACCGCCGGCCGGGGAGCCTATCGTGCCCAGGTTGGGTCCTTCGTTGCCCGCTGCCACAACGGTGAAAACGCCAGCCTTGGTTGCAGCCAGGAGTGCAATGTCATCCGGTGCCGTAGTTTGTGTCTGTGAGCTGCCTACCGAGTAGTTAATAATGTCCACGCCATCCGCCACCGCAGCGTCAATCGCGTTGGCAAGATCGGATGTATTGCAACTGGCGCGTGTGTCGCCCGGCCGCAGCCAGCAGGCCTTGTAGACAGATATCCGTGCCGCTGGCGCAACGCCCTCGATGCGACTGATAAAAGTGCCAAATATCGATGCCTTGACGCGATTGCCGGCGGCGGTCGTGGACGTGTGTGTACCATGGCCGTCGACATCGCGGGCTGACATGATTTCACCGTCATCAATCGGGCCGGTCGCCTCTGCACCCGCCGAGAAATAACGCGCGCCGATAATTTTGTTGTTGCAGTCTGTTTCCGCAAACTGTTCGCCGGCCTGGCACTCGCCGGCCCAGTCTTCCAGTGGGTCGAAAAGCACGATGTCGTCGCGCTTGTCGTAGCGGTTGCAGAGCCACAAGCCCAGGAACGTGTTCTCGGCCCAGTCGCTGAGACAAAGACTCGGGCGGTCCGCCTCCCGGGAGTCCTGCAGGGCCGGGTGCTTGGGTGCGATGCCGCTGTCGATGACCCCGATAACGATACCGTCGCCGTCCAGACCGGCAGGGCCGCGCAAGCCTTTCTCGTTGTTGAACAGGCCGAGGAATTCCAGGCTGTGGTTGGTGGTGAGCGGCCGGATTTCATCTTCCCAGACATGTAGAACCTCGGGCTGGGCTTCGAGTTTGTGCGCCTGCGACGGATGCATGTGGGCCGCGAAACCGTTCAGACCGTACTGGTAGCGGTACACGAGGTCGGCACCGGGTCCGGCTTTTTGCAGGGTGCGGTTCTGTTGTTCGGCTAATTGTGCCGCATAGGCCTGGATATCGGGTCGCGTCTTGTCAAATCGAGCGGTCGCAGAACTGGCCTTATACGCACGGGGTGTGGTTTTTGCGGCGTAGTCCGCGGCGGATGGTTCCCTGAGCTGCACGATATAGACTTTCTGCGTCGAGGGCTCATCGCTGCCGGCAAGCCGGATACCGCCGAGACTACCTGCATGTCGCAGGTCCGACTCAACCCCGGCGTTGGCTGTCGTTGCGACGAGCAGGAGCAGTAACGCCTTGCGGAAACTGTTCATCAATCGTTCTTGTAGCCGGCGACTTCTTCGTCTGAGTATGCCACGCCGAGACCCTGAGCGACGCGGTTGACGAAGTTGAAGTAACCAACAATCAACGTGATATCGAGAATGTCCTTGTCATCGAGTTCAACTGCGCGTAATTCGCCGAGATCAATCTCGGTCATCGCGCCCGGCGCTGACGTCAATTTCTCGGCGTAGCGGACGATATTGCTCAGGCGCGGTTCCAGCGTTTCCAGCCCGTCAGCTTCGACCAGCATGTCCAGCACATCGCTTTCGACGTAGTGACTCAGCGCTTCAGCATGATGATTGATGCAATAGGTGCAGTCGTTTGTCGCTGAAACGACGACCGCAATGGCTTCACGCTCGGCGCGGCTGAGCCCGGACTTGCCAAACATCAGCGTCATGTAAAGGTCGAGGTGGTTCGACATGGCCGCCGGGTTCAGGCTATGCACCTTGAGGATATTGGCGACTTTGCCACGTTTTTCGATCAGATCCGCATAGATCTCGGCAAGTTCGCCGCCGGCGTCCGATTCTTCGATTTCCTCAATCCAGGACATCGTTGGACGTTACCACTCGGGCTAGCCGGCCTCAATGCTCAGCCAGTCGCGCGGCCGCAAATACTCCGTGTAAAGCTTGGCCTCAGCCGAACCGGCCTCCGGTTGCCAATTGTATTCCCAGCGCACGCGCGGCGGTAATGACATCAGGATGGATTCGGTGCGCCCGCCCGACTGCAGCCCGAAGATCGTGCCGCGGTCGTAGATCAGGTTGAATTCAACATAACGCCCGCGTCGATACAGTTGAAAGTTGCGTTGCCGCTCGCCAAAACGATGATCCTTGCGTTTCTTGACGATCGGCGTGTAAGCGGGCAGAAAGCTGTCGCCCACGGACTGCAGAAAGGCAAAGCTGTCATCGAAGCCGGCAGCGTTGACATCGTCAAAGAACAACCCGCCAACGCCGCGTGTTTCGTCTCGATGCTTGAGGAAGAAATACTCGTCGCACCAGGCCTTGTAGCGCGCATACAAATCGTCCCCGAATGGATCGCAGGCTTTCTTCGCGACCGTGTGCCAGTGCACGACGTCTTCCGGAAACGGATAGAAGGGGGTCAGATCGAAGCCGCCACCGAACCACCAGGCCACAGGCCCGCTGTCCGGGTCGCCAGCGGAAAAATAGCGGAAGTTGGCATGCGTTGTCGGCACGTATGGGTTCTGGGGGTGAATGACGAGGGACACGCCGACCGCCTGGAATTTCTTCCCGGCAAGCTCAGGCCTGGCCTTGGTTGCTGATGGCGGTAAGCCATCGCCAAAGACGTGCGAGAAGCCGACGCCCGCCTGCTCAAACACCGCCCCGTCGCTCAAGACGCAGCTGAGGCCACCACCGCCGCCCGGGCGTTGCCACGCATCGCGTTCAAAGCGTGCTTTGCCATCGAGCTGCTCAATTTCGGACACAATTCTGTTCTGCAGTGATTGCAGATAGTCCTTTACCTGATCAAGTTCATTCATTGGCTTTATCGAAGTTGTTTTCCAGATTCCAGTTCGATGATCGATGACGGACCACTGGTTGGTCCGCAATCTCCGGGTACGATGTAGTCTACACGCGATGCAAACACCCGGTGAAGCTCGGCGGCATCGGTAATGGTCGGTTGACCGGCGAGGTTGGCGCTGGTCGAAGTCAGCGGCGAGTCGACGGCCCGGCAGAGGGCGGAGGCAGTGGGGTTGCTGGTAACACGCACTGCGATAGTACTGTGCTCGCCACGAACCAGTTCCGAAACGTCGGCGGCAGCCGGCACAATCCAGGTGATCGCGTGCTCCGGGTTTGTCTCGGGTATGTCATCAACCGATACCGCAATCCAGTCAGATAACTGCTCTGCGCTTGCAGCAATCAGGATCAGCCCTTTCGCCGGGTCGCGTTGCTTGATATCGAGAAGTCGCTGCAGCGCCACCTTGCTGCCCGGTAGACAACTCAGGCCAAACACGCCCTCGGTAGGACAGGCGAGGACACCGTCACTGCGCAAGACGTCGACAGCACGGGCAACGGGAGGGGTCATGTCTGCAGGCGAAGGTCCCGGCAATGTGAAGCATCCACAAAAAACAGGCGTTAATTGTGCCCTATTGCCGGGCGGGCACAAAAAGAAACGGCCCGTCGGGGGGGTGACGGGCCGTTGCTACGGTCATTGAGATGGGGGGGCAATGACCGATTTGGAACGCGGTATGTCTAACCTGGCTTACGCAGTCGCGGGCGCGATCTCCGCCAGCCTGGCCAGGTTGATCTTTGGCTGCGCAAGCCCGCTTCTGATATCGATCGCCGCCTTAAAGTCACTGCGCGCCAGCTCCGGCATATCATTGACGATGTAGACAACACCACGATTTGAAAGCGCAATCGCGAGCATCGTCTGATGGTTTTCCGTCAGGGCGCTGCTGTTTCTGGATGTCTCTACGATGTCCTTGATACGCGCAACCGCAATGTCACAGGCCTCTGTAGCTTTGTCTGCCTCGCCAACTTTCAGGTAGGAAACGCACAGGTTATTGGCGATATAAAAGTCATTGATGCCGCGGCCATTAGCATCCTCAAGTTTGCGTACGGCCAGGTCATACTGTTTCTTGCGGATTGCCTTGCCTGCTGCGGCGTCAGTAATGAATGTCACCGTCAGCTTCGGATCAAGTTCGTCTGCGCCGGCGGGTCCTGCTGTGATTGCCAGTAATGCGACTGCAAGTGGCAGTACGTATTTGCTGGTTGTGTGGCGAAAGTTCATGTTGGTCTCCAGGGGAATCAAATTGTCGGGTAGCGACGGAATCGACTTATCGAACCGTCGGGACCAACACTAGGACCTCAGCCCGCTCTCGACAAACGAGAAAAAATTGATCGATGGTTGAGCAAATTTCACGCTGCATCGTCAAATTTCTGTAATACCCAATCGCGTAACCTCTGTACTGCTGCGTCTTTTGCATCCTCCTTTCGGCAAACGAAGTAGTAAGCGTCCCTGGTGAGTAACTCATGCTCGTGAAGACGCACCAGTGATCCGGACTCGAACCACGAATCGCTGAGCTGCACGGGTACCAGTGCGGCACCAAGGCCACGTTCCGCGGCCCGTGCGATCGCGATCATCGAATCCAGCCGGACCAGGCTTGCATCGGCCGACAGACGCATATCCGCTCCTCTCTGCCACTGGTGCCATGCATCGACGCGACTCTCGTGCACAATGCGAGCGAAATCGTTCGCAGGCTTTTTCTTGTTCCTGAATATCTGTTTGTGCAGATCCGGGGATACTGCAGGCACGAGGCGCAGAGCAAACAGCCGATCCGACTCCAGGCCTGCAGGAGCCTTGGTAAAAATACGAATGGATGCGTCGGCATTGGCGGGATGTTTTTCGCCGGCCTCGTCGCTGGTGTCTACATTAATTTCGATGTCCGGGTGCAGGCGTGTAAATTCGGTCAGGCTCGGAACGAACAGCTCGCTGGCGAAGAAGGGCTGTACCGAAATCCGTAATGTGCTCTTGGCGCTGGTACGCCGATACCGGGTGGTAACCACGTCCAGTTCGCTGATCAGCGGGCGTACATCCTCATAGAGCGATTTGCCGGTCGCCGTTAATGCGACAGATCGGGTGAGCCGGTCGAACAAGGGTTGCCCCAATTCCTGTTCGAGATTCTTGATCTGGTGGCTGACCGCGGAGGCCGTAATGAACAAAGCGTCCGCCGCATCACGGAAACTACCGTGTTCTGCGGCAACGCAGAATGTTCGTAGCCCCCGAAGGGACAGACGCTGGTTCGAGTTCAATGGGTAATACCGTATTGCTGAAGAGGGTTTAGACGTGTACCTGTTCCGGGTTACAAACTGATGAAAGCCCTGGCGGCTGTTCGCCTGATTGCGTTGTAAATCCACCTGCAAGAAATATGCCAGACATCGCTAGCCTGCTTCTTTGCAGGAGATTCCTGCTAAGGTCTTGTTGATATTGGAGTTTTACTTTCGACGGCAACCAGGAGGTCTGCCCGGCGTGCACCGACATGGCGCACTAATTGCGTGGGACGCCACAATTCAGGGCGTGTGGTTCTCCGGGCGCGCGACTATTCGGCGTCTTTTCCGGCAGTCTTTTTCGCCGTCTTCTTTTTCCCGGCTTTTTTCTTAGCCTTTTTCTTAGCTTTCTTTTTCGCTTTTTTCTTCGCGGGCTTCTTCTCGGCAGTTTTTTTCTTGGATTTCTTTTTGCCGCGTCGGCCACGTACCGGCGCGGCTTCCAGTAGCTCGATACATTCCTCGAGCGTCAGCGACTTGGGCTCGCGGTCTTTCGGCACCCGGGCATTCTTTTCCTTGTTCGTTATATACGGACCGTAGCGGCCATTCAGCACCTGGATGCCGTGGTCTTCGAAGTCGAGAATGATGCGATTCGCGTCTTCGATCTTCTTCGCCTCAATCAATTCGAGCGCGCGCGGTAACTCTACGGTGTAAGGATCGTCTTCCTTCATCGAGACGAACTTGTCGCCATAACGAATATAAGGGCCGAAACGGCCGACGCTGGCGGAAACCGGCAGCCCGTCGTCCGTTTCTCCAAGCTTTCGTGGCAGCTTGAACAGCTCCAACGCATCTTCAAGAGTGACATCCGCCATTTTCTGGCCCGGGCGCAGACCGGCAAACTTGGGTTTCTCTTCGTCGTCCTTGGTGCCAACCTGTACGAAGGGACCGTAGCGGCCCATGCGTACCGTAATCGGCTTGCCACTCTTCGGATGCACGCCGAGATCACGCGCTTGTGCAACCTGCTCGCGTGTTACGGATTCTTCCTTGTCGACGCAAAGGTCCTTGAATGGCCCCCAGAATTCTGCCAGAACCGGCACCCACTCTTTCTCACCAAGTGAGACCGCATCAAGATCGTCTTCAAGTTTGGCTGTGAAGTCGTAGTCGACGTATTTCGAAAAATGATCGGTAAGAAATCCGTTCACGATGCGCCCGATATCGGTCGGGAAGAACCGCTTGCTGTCTATCTCCACGTATTCGCGATTTTTCAGCGTCGCGATAATGCTCGCGTAGGTAGACGGGCGGCCGATGCCATATTCTTCAAGAGTCTTGACCAGGCTGGCTTCCGTGAAGCGCGGCGGTGGGTCTGTGAAGTGCTGGTCGACACGCAATTCATCGAGTTTGATAACGTCACCTTCGACAACTTCGGGCAACAACCGATCGCCGTCGTCGTCCTTTGCCGTGTCGTCCTGACCTTCCTTGTAGACAGCCATGAATCCGGGTTCAACCAACACCGAGCCATTGGCGCGAAAGCGGTGGCCAGCATCCGGATCACCCGCTGCCAGTTCGATTGCAACGGTGTCGAAGACGGCCGGCACCATTTGGCAGGCCATCGTGCGCTTCCAGATCAACGAGTACAGTTTGAACTGGTCCTCGTCGAGCGAGTCTTTCAACGATTCCGGCGTATGCTGCACCGACGTCGGCCGGATAGCTTCGTGCGCCTCCTGGGCATTCTTTGACTTGTTTTTGAAAGTGCGCACGTCATCAGGGACATTTTCCTTGCCGTAGCGCTCCGCGATGAGTTCGCGGATCTCTTCGACTGCAGAGTCCGCCAGCGTAACCGAGTCGGTCCGCATATAAGTGATCAGCCCGACCTGGCCCTCACCGGGAATCTCGATGCCTTCGTACAGCTTTTGCGCAACGCGCATCGTCCACTGTGTATTGAAGCCGAGCTTGCGCGACGATTCCTGCTGTAACGTCGAGGTCGTAAATGGTGCGGTCGGGTTACGGCGCCGTTGTTTCTTGCTGATGCTGACCGCGGTGAGTTCGCCGCTCGCCGCATCCTGGATCGTTGTTTCGACTTCCCGAGCGCTGGCTTCATTCTCAAAGCTGAATTGTTCGACCTTGTCGCCCTTGTACGATACGAGCCGCGACAGAAAGGGTTGCTCCTGCTTGCTGACGTCAGCCTCGACAGACCAGTACTCGCGTGGCTTGAAAGCCTCTATCTCCTGTTCACGCTCCACGATCATTCGCAGTGCAGGACTCTGCACGCGACCGGCAGACAGGCCGCGCTGCACTTTTTTCCACAGCAACGGCGATAAATTGAAACCTACCAGGTAGTCGAGTGCGCGGCGTGCCTGCTGGGCACCGACCAGGTCCGAAGAAATCCCGCGTGGGTGCGCCACCGCATCGTTAACCGCGTCCTTGGTGATCTCATGGAAGACTATGCGATGGACATCTTTGTCGTCGAGTGCATCTTTTTCCTTGAGCAACTCGACCAGGTGCCAGGAAATGGCTTCGCCTTCTCTGTCCGGGTCAGTCGCGAGGTACAGGGCATCGGCTTTCTTCAGCGCGCGCATGATCGCTTTCACATGCTTTTCGTTGCGCTCGATGACCTGGTATTTCATGCCAAAGCCATTGTCGGTATCAACGGCTCCTTCTTTCGGCACGAGGTCGCGCACATGCCCATACGAGGCAAGGACCGAAAAATCCTTGCCGAGGTATTTCTCGATGGTCTTCGCCTTGGCAGGCGATTCGACGATGACGAGATTTTTAGACATAGAGCGTTCTACCCAAAATGCAAAACCGCGGACAATGCCGCGGTTTAATTACGTGCTTCAAGCCAGCCTGTCAAGTTGTCAATGAATCGACCCGGTACTTTCCTCGAACACAAGATCTTCCATGCGGGCATACGCCAACTCTTGTCCGGGCTGACTGAACAGCACCATCAACACGACCCATTTGATCTGTTCAACGTCGATATCAGCGGATTCCAGCGCTAATAATCGATCGATCAGGATTTCCCGTTGCGGTGGCGACAGAATGCCGATTTGCTCCAGGTAGATAATGTAACCGCGCGCCCCGGAGTCGAGTCGTTCCAGTTCAATGTCGTTGTATATGCGCGTGCCGTGCGCAGTTTGTGCGTGGTAGACGAAATTATCCTGGTGCTCGGTCAGGCCGTCCAGCCAGATGAGCGCACGGTCTATTTCCAGGTCGCCGAACCCGGCGCGTTCCAACTCGTCACGCAGCTCGTTCTGATCGGCCTCGGGCTCATCTTCGGTTTCGACGTAAGTTTCGAATAGATACATGAGTACGTCGAGTACGTTTTCTTTCATGCCTGGAGCTGCTCCTTCAGTTTCCGGGCCCGCGGAGTGCCTGATTTGCCAGCGTGTAACGGCCGCCAGACAGCGACTCAATCTCTCCATGGAGCTCCAGGATCAGAAGCATGGAGGAAACCTGGTCGATCGTCAATCCGGAATTTTCCACGAGTTCGTCGATGCCGATCGGATCGTGGCCGACGTGCTCAAGAAGTTGAACATATTCGGCATCCAGTACGCCTGCACTGTTTGCGTTGCTCGTTGATTCCATTGTGTTTTGCAGGATTTGTCCGGCTAACGGCGCCAACTCGGTGATTATGTCGTTGCTGTCTTCCACCAGCTTGGCACCCTGCCGGATCAGCTGGTGACAACCTCGCGCCAGCGCATTATGGATAGATCCGGGCAGCGCGAATATTTCGCGCCCCTGCTCGCCTGCCAGGCGAGCGGTAATCAATGAGCCGCTGCGCCGTGCCGCTTCAACCACCACGGTGCCCAGGCTGAGCCCGCTGATTAGCCGATTGCGTTGTGGAAACAGCTCGCGCCCCGGATGCGTACCGAGCGGGAACTCGCTGACCAGCGCGCCATGCCCGGCAATCTCGGCGGCGAGGTCTTTGTTGGCCGCCGGGTAGATGCGGTCGATGCCGTGGCCAAGAAAAGCGACGGTCTTGCCACCGGCGGCGAGCGCGCCGCGATGCGCTGCCGTATCGATACCCTGTGCGAGACCGCTGACGATACTGAAACCGCTGCTGGCCAGGTGATGAGCAAACTCATAAGCATTGCGTTCACCGCCCTTGGTCGGGTTGCGGCTACCGACGATAGCGATCGCCGGGAGATGCAGGATCTCCGGGTCGCCGTCAACATATAATAAGTGTGGCGGATCAGGAATTTGCTCGAGTAGCGGCGGAAAGTCATCGTCACCGCGTTCGATGATGTGATGGCGCTGCTCGCGCTGCCAGATTTTATCCGGTGCTTCGCTCATAACCCGTACTTCGGTCTGGAGTTGCAGATCATACAGCGATGCCGGATTTCCCGGCGGACCGTATTTGGGTCAGGCAAAGAAAAACGGCGCCACCAGGGCGCCGTCTCGCTTCAGAGCTATTCGCTGCCGATCAGATCGGGTTCCGCACATGATCAAACTTGTGGATGGCCGTGGTGGCTTCCATTACCAGCGCATAACTGATCTCGCCGAAGGTCTTGAATACCATGATCGTGCCAGCAGATTCGTCCGGCAGCTTGACCGTGCCACCTTCCACATGATCCGCCACTTCCGCGCCGTCCTGGAATACGGTGAGCACATCGCCAACCGCCAGACCGTCGCCTGAACCACGATTGAGTACGACGACCATGTACTGGCCAATCTGACTAACACCACCAACAACCGAAATAATGCGGCCGTCAATATTGGTAGACGGAGCCTTCGGGAAGAAATTCAGTGGCAGGTTCGTTTCGGTCGGAATCAGGAGGTCGCCCTGCTTGGCTTCCTGTGTGGATTCCGTGATGGCCATCGTCGCCGGGTCACCGCCGCGGCGCAGGGTGCCAGACCCAACTATCTTGCCCTCGTAGCCGATCACGTCGTTGTTGTCAGGATCGATCAGTTTGTCGCCGACCTGGACGATATTGAATCTCTGGCCCAACGCGTCGCTGGTATTGCGACGGATATAAACGGTGTTGCCAGCCGCCGCAACCAGGTGGTCCCCTTTGGTCGCCAGCAGGTACGGCAGCTGATCGATCTCGTCTCTTTGCAATACCGCACCGGTTGAAAGAAACGCAGCAATGTCTTCGTAGGAGACGCTGGTCACCGCTTCGGTCAGCGGCGTAGCGCGTGCGGACGGCGACAGGCGATACGTGGACGCACGGACCGGCGCAACCATCTGGCGGCCTTCAACGTATACGAGGCCAAGCACGTCGCCAGGGTATATAAGGTGTGGATTGACGATTTCCGGGTTGATGTACCAGATTTCGGGCCAATACCATGGGTCTTTAAGGAATTTGGCAGCGATGTCCCAGAGGGTGTCGCCCACCTGAACGGTATATTCGTTCGGATGGTCGTCAGCCAACGGCGAGCCGCTTTGCGAAAACGCGTTCAAAGAGCCAAACAACATTGCGGCAGCGAGGGCTGCGAACGTCAGTCGGAGAGAATTATTCAGGCTGATTTTGCGGAGGGACATGTTCCTCAATACTCCATACAAGGTGTTGAGACCTTTAGCTTTTTGGCGTTGCTATAATATGTCGTTCCGGTGCCGTCGAAGCTGCTAATTACGT
>Ga0102946_1000564_pt1 | contig 12852 bp, 4 predicted proteins | sample SalPon2A_A_D1_MG_FD_78209 | JGI IMG/M metagenome (GOLD analysis project Ga0102946, IMG submission 78209) | Soil microbial communities from South San Francisco under conditions of wetland restoration - Salt Pond MetaG R2A_A_D1_MG | ecosystem: Environmental > Terrestrial > Soil > Wetlands | place... | reverse complement strand
GGGGGGATGTCTCTCAAACTCTGCTCAAAGTGGTGGCCGAAAAGACCGGCTATCCCGTCGAGATGCTGGAGTTGGAGATGGCCCTCGACACCGACCTGGGGATCGACTCGATCAAACGGGTCGAGATCCTCTCCGCGTTACAGGAACAGCTCCCCGGAGTGCCGAACATCAAGCCTGAGCACCTGGGGACTCTCCAGACCCTGGGGCAGATCGTCGATTTTCTGGCCAGCGTTTCCGGGACCTCCGAGCCTGTAACACAACGGACTGCTGGCGGGAGCAATCAGGCCGCAGCCAGTATTGAACGACAGGTCCTCAAGGTCGTTCCACTACAGGCAAAGACCGTCAGGAAGAAAATTCAACGACCAACGAATGCTGAAGTATGGGTGACCGATGACGGCAGCGAACTGTCGAAACAGATCTGCCGGCAGCTTGAAACGATGCAACTTGCACCACGTAAAGCGAGCATTGAAAAACTTGTCGCCACTAAGCCACCCGAAAACCTGGCCGGACTGATCATCCTCGCCCCGAAAAAGGGGACCGATGATCTGTTTCTGCAAAGAGCATTTGAGCTGTTACAGGTCGTCGAGCCAGCCATGAAGATGATGACAGAGCAAGGGAGAACCCCTTTCCTCGGCACCCTGTCACGACTGAATGGCACTTTCGGCCTGTCATCGAGTGAGCCGCTGCAAGATCCTCTGGCAGGTGGATTGGCTGGCCTGTGCAAGACGGCAGGACATGAATGGCCGCAAGTCCACTGTAAAGCTCTGGACCTGGCCCCCAAGAATCTCACCGCCAAACAGACCGCAGAGATGGTGGTCGATGAAATGCTGATCCAGGGCCCCGCAGAGGTCGGCATCACCGCGCAGGGCCTGCACAGCCTGAAATTATCACCTCTCTCAGTGGCCGACCAACCGCAGGAACTGCCAGTAGCGGCTGGTGATCTTGTTGTCATCAGCGGTGGTGCTCGTGGTGTCACGGCAGAGGTAGCTATCGCCCTGGCTGAAGCCAGCAAAGCGTCCCTGCTGCTTCTGGGACGCAGCCCTGAACCGGAGCCAGAGCCAGACTGGTTGTCCGGTCTCGACTCTGAAAACGAGATCAAAAAAGGGCTGATTGCCAACGCGCCGGATCCGCTCAAGCCGAAAGATGTCGCTCAACGCTATCAGCAGATCAGCAGCAACCGTGAGATTTTACGCAACCTGCACAGAATTAAAGAAACGGGCGCAAAAGCTGCCTATCGTTCCGTAGATCTGCGTGACCCTGCAGCAGTAGCAAGCACGATTGAGGCCGCACGAAAAGAGTTCGGTCCGGTCAAAGGGCTGATCCACGGCGCTGGTGTTCTGGCTGACCGGTTGCTCAAAGACAAGACCGTGGAACAGTTCAACGCGGTCTACCAGACCAAGATCGCCGGACTGCGCTCCATGCTGGACGCGGTCGAGAAAGACCCGCTACGCTTCATGGCGCTCTTCTCCTCCTCGACCGGCCGCTTCGGCAGAACCGGCCAGATCGATTATGCCATCGCCAACGAGGTGCTCAACAAGCTGGCACATCAGCAGGCCGGTCAGCGACCGGACTGCCGTGTCGTCTCCCTGAACTGGGGCCCCTGGGCTGGCGGAATGGTCACCCCCGCTCTGCAGCAGGTGTTCGAACAGGAAGGGATCAAGGTCATCGACCTCAAAGCGGGTGCGGATTACCTGCTTCAAGAGATTTCGACCCCACCCGGTGGTCCGGTAGAACTGGTCATCCTCGGGGCCGATGAGCAGGAGATCGAAGCAGAGCAGACCCCGTCGCAGAACATTTATGTCTCCAAGGCGTTTGACCTCGACCTGTCGATCGATCAATATCCGTTCCTCAAGTCACACGTTATCGACGGCAAGGCCGTTTTACCGATGGCAGTCATTGTCGAATGGATGGCCCATGGCGCGATCCACAACAACCCCGGGCTCAGGTTCCACGGATTCAATGACCTGAGGATTCTAAAAGGGGTCATTCTGGAACAGGGACAACTTCACAGCCTGCAGTTGATGACCGGCAAAGCGATCAAGAGTGATGGAGTTCATGTCGTCCCGGTTGAGCTGTCAGGTGTGACGGCCGGCGGTCAACAACAGGTTCATGCCAGGGCGAGAATAGTCCTCGCGGGCCGACTTCCGGAGAGGAAATCGGCCGCAGGCAAGCTTGACCTGCGGGCCTATGCTCGAGCCATTGAAGACGTTTACAACCCGGAACGCCTGTTTCATGGCCCAGATTTCCATGGCATTCGTGAAGTTCTCGGCTGCTCCGATGCCGGTATCAGTTCACTGGTTCGTCCGGCCCCGGCGCCAAAAGAGTGGATCAACCAGCCGTTGCGCAACTCCTGGCTTGCCGACCCGCTGGCTCTCGACAGCAGCTTCCAGATGATGATTCTGTGGAGTTTCGAACGTTATAATGCCGCTTCATTACCGGTTTTTGCCGGTCGCTATCGCCAGTACCAGGAACGATTCCCGGATCATGGCGCAGAAATTCGTGTCCGCCTGACCGAGCAGAGCTCCCATAAGGCGACCGCCGAGATCGACTTTCTCGACCCGGTCAGCGGCGATCTGATCGCCAGAATTGAAGATTACGAGTGTGTCATCGATGCGTCCCTGAACGCCAGCTTTCAGCGAAACAAGCTGCAGGGAGTCGCCTGAGAATGAAGCACGGAAAGTCGGTTGCTATTGTCGGGGTCGGTGGCCTGTTTCCCATGTCGCCGACCCTGGACCGTTTCTGGGAAAACATTACCGGTAACATCTCTACCGCCGGAAAACCACCGGAGGGCCGCTGGCTCCTGGAACCGGAAGAGATCTTTGACCCGCAGATCGGCGCAGCGGATAAAGTCTATTCACAAAAAGCCTGCTTTATCGATGATGAAGCGGATGTGTCAACCATCCCCGGCCTGGAGATCGAACCGGAGTTCCTTGCCGGGCTGGATCCGCTCTATCGATTATTGCTACACGCAGGTCACCAGGCGTTTTCTGATGCAGTGGTTGAAAAGCTTGACCGTGAACGAACCGGAGTCATTATCGGCAATCTGGCGCTGCCGAGCGAAAAATCCTCCGCGCTGGCCAGAGAAACTCTCGGCCGGGCCTTCGAGGAGGAACTCTTCAAGCAACCTGCCGGGCCGCCGGAGAATCCGGTCGCTTCTCTGAACCGCTATGTCGCGGGCCTTCCGGCGGGTCTTTTGGCGAAGGCTCTCGGCTTAAAAGGGTGCAGCTTCACCCTGGATGCGGCCTGTGCTTCCTCTCTCTACGCCATAAAACTGGCAGTCGATGAGCTGCTGACCGGCCGCGCCGACGCCATGTTGACCGGTGGCCTGTCACGCCCCGACTCCCTGTACACCCAGATGGGGTTCTCACAACTCCGCGCACTCTCTCCCACGGGGACCTGCTCACCCTTCGATCAACGGGGCGATGGTCTGGTGGTCGGGGAAGGCTGTGGCATGCTGTTGCTGAAGCGCACCGAAGATGCGGTCCGCGACGGAGATCACATCTACGCAGTGATTCGCGCCATCGGCTTGTCCAACGACCTCGGTGGCAGCCTGCTGGCTCCAGCCTCCGAGGGACAGCTGCGAGCGATGCGCTCGGCCTACAAGCAGGCGGGATGGAAACCGTCTGATGTGGATCTGATCGAATGTCACGCCACCGGAACCCCGGTTGGCGACGCGGTCGAATTCTCCAGCCTGAATACCTTGTGGGGCGAAAAAGACTGGCGGACAGGGCAATGTGTCATCGGCTCTGTCAAATCGAACATCGGACACCTGTTGACCGCTGCCGGTTCCGCCGCACTGATTAAAACCCTGCTGGCGCTTAAGAACGAGCAGTTGCCACCAACTGCAAACTATTCCAACCCGGCTCAAGGGGTGGAAATCGAAAACAGTCCTTTCCGCATTCTGAATACCCCATGCGCCTGGAAGCGCCGCAAGCCTGGCGTTCCACGTCGGGCCGCGATCAGCGCCTTTGGTTTCGGGGGGATCAATGCCCACCTGCTGATCGAAGAGTGGCTGCCGCAAAAACCGGAGAAAAAGACCCTGGCGTTTCATCCCACCTTCAAAAAGAAAAGCGCACCGATCGCGATTGTCGGCATTGGGGCACACTTCGGTCCCTGGGACTCAGTCTCAAAATTTCGCCAGCGGGTATTCGGCCGGGATGATGGCCGGGAACCCACAGCTCCGAACAACTGGTGGGGTGCCGAATCGAATACCGGATCGTCAACACCGGCAGGGGTCAAGGGATACTTTGTGCCGGAGGTTTCATCCCTCCCCGGCGAATTCCGCATCCCGCCGACAGAGCAGGCCGAGATGCTGCCGCGACAGCTGCTGATGCTCAAGGTTGCCGGTCAGGCGTTGCAGGATGCGGAGCTGACGAAAGAGGACCTGCTCTTCTCCGGAGTCTATATCGGCACCGGCCTCGACCTGAATGCGACCAACTTCAGCTTCCGCTGGGGGATCCAGAGACAAGCCGGAAACTGGGCTGAAAAACTGGGCTTAAGTCTGACAGAAGCCGAGTTGAGCGCATGGATCGAAAGCCTGCGCAACACGGCCGGGCCGGCCTTGACCGCCAACCGGACCATGGGCGCACTCGGCAGCATTGTTGCCAGCCGCATCGCCAAGGAATTTCGGGTCGGAGGGCCCAGCTTTACCCTCTCGAACGAAGAGAACTCCGGCTTGCGAGCCCTGGAGGTCGGGATTCATGCCTTGCAGGAAGGGTCGATCAACCGCGCCATCGTCGGAGCCGCCGATATGGCTGGCGATCTGCGCTCGGTACTGGGGCAGCACAGCAACACACCTTATTCACCCGGTGGGAAAATTCGCCCGTTCGATAAGGATGCCGATGGAACCATCGTCGGTGAAGGGGCCGCTGCAGTCATCCTGAAACGGCTGGAAGATGCCAAGCAGGATGGTGACCACATCTATGCCGTCCTGAAGGGGATTGGAACGGCAACCGGTGGCCAGGTCGAATCTGCTCAACCGGCAAAGAAAAGTTACTCTCTGGCACTCGACAGAACCTTTCAGGATGCCAGAATCTCACCGGCATCGGTCTCCTATCTTGAAACCAACGGCAGTGGAGTCCCGACCGAAGACGGTCTGGAAGCCAACTGTCTGAGCGCAGTCATCGGCTCCGATGCCAATCAAAACCACTGTCGCCTCGGCAGCGTTAAAGCCGACATCGGCCACGCGGGCTCCGCCGCCGGGCTGGCGTCTCTGGTCAAAATGGCACTCTGCCTCGACCAGAAGATTCTGCCACCCGTGCGTTACCTGAACAGGCTACGCTACGAATGGATTCGAAGCACCCGCAGGTTTTCGGCCCCCGAAGCACCCCAGTACTGGCTGCGAAACCGCGCTGACGGACCACGCCGGGCTCTGGTCAGCTCATTCGGTGTTGACGGAACCTGTTCGCACGCACTCCTTGAAGAGTATGTCGAGACCGGGAAGGGTTCTCCGAAGGTACAGGAACGTCCTCTCGGCGCTTTCGACGAAGGGCTGTTTGCGCTGGAGGCTGGTTCCCCTGTTGCCCTGTTAGAGAAAATTTCCACCCTGCAGGAGTTCCTGGCCACTTCCGAGACAACCGAGATTGAGCAGTTAGCTGCCCTCTGGCTGAACCACTCCCCGCTCGACCCTCAACTGAAGCACTGTCTTGCCCTGGTGGCATCAAACCTTGATGAGCTTCTGATTCAGTTGGAACATGCTGCTGTCACGCTGCAGAGAGATCCGAAGCAAACGCTCGGACCAAACGCCGCTGGCGGCCTGTCGGCTGCCATCCGCGATCGGGTCTTTTACAGCCCTGATCCTCTTACCGAAAACGGCAAGCTGGCCTTCGTCTTCCCCGGCTCTGGTAACCATTTTGCCGGTATGGGACGTGATCTGTCGGTCCATTGGCCCGAGATTTTCAACCACCAGGACCAGTCCAGCCAGTATCTGAAAAATCAATATCAGCCGGAACACTTCTGGCGGAACAGCCTCAAAGAATCGATCCATGAGGATCACAACGCTCTGGTCATCTCCCACGTCGCACTCTGCACTGCCATCAGCGACCTGCTCCGCAGTTTCAATATTGAACCACAGGTGATCAGCGGCTACAGCCTCGGCGAATCGGCCGGTCTCTTCTCTTCCGGGAGTTGGCAGGACCGCGACGGCATGTTGACTCGCCTGAAGGAGTCGACCCTGTTTACTGAAGACCTGGCCGGGCAGTGCAAGGCGGTTCAGAAAACCTGGGGGTTACCGGCCAAGAGCAAGGTTGACTGGCTGCTGGGGATTGTCAACGCGCCCGCGGCCGAAATCAGGAAACATCTCCAAAGCAAGACGCAGGCCTATCTGCTGATTATCAACACCCATCGTGAAGCGGTGATCGGCGGGGATCAACAACAGGTAGAACAGCTGGTAAAAGAGCTCGGCTGTCATTTTATTCCGCTAAGAGGAGTGACCACCGTGCATTGCGAGGTGGTGAAGCCGGTGGCCAAACCCTATCGCGACCTCCATCTCTTCGAAACAACCCCGCCGGCCGGGATCACTAACTACAGTTGCGCCCTGGGAACCAGCTATCAGGTCACCACCGAAAGCGCGGCAGATGTTATTCTGGCGCAGGCCCTCGACACAGTCGATTACACCAGAGTGATCGAACAAGCCTACGCTGACGGGGTGCGGATATTCATTGAAGCAGGCCCGGGTAACTCCTGCAGCCGCATGATCGGTAGCATCCTGGAAGGGCGCCCTCATCTGGTTCGCCCCAGCTGTGTTGCAGGGCAAAATGCGGCATCAATGATTTTAAGACTGCTCGCGCAATGTCTGGCGGAACGGGTTCCGGTCGATGTCGACAAGCTTTACCCGATGCTGCCTGGTGAAAAACAACCTGGGACTGCAGTGAAACGGATCATGACAACAATTGGCGGAGCTGCCTTTGAACCACAGATGCCGGTCATAAAACCGACTGAAAAGCCGCTTCTGCAGCCTGAGTCCGCTATTCCGGCAGCTGCTGCACCTGCTGAAGAGGAGATGCTCATCAATCAACAGCCTTCTGCCGGGAACTCGTCATCACTGACCCAATGGACCGAGGCCCTGGCGCTCAATGCCGCCACTCACGAAACCTATCTGAACTTCTCCAGAACCATGGAGCAGACGCTGGCGGAAAATATTTCACTGCAGATGTCCCTGCTGCAGCAATTAACCGCCAACGGAGAACGGATCCCGACAATTCAGCCGCTCACTTTTCAGCAGTCGGACGGCGTGACAGAAAGACAGTCGCCCGCAGCTTCGTCGCTCACCGCACCGCCAGCGAAACCTGTCGCTTTCGATCGGGAGATGTGTCTCGAATTCGCCATCGGTTCTGTTGCCAGAATGCTTGGACCGGACTTTTCAGAGGTTGACAGCTACCCGACTCGAGTCCGACTGCCGGACGAGCCGTTAATGCTGGTCGACCGGATCATGAGCGTTGAAGGGGAACCCCGCTCCATGACCAGCGGACGGGTCGTTACCGAACATGATGTCACCAGCAACCGCTGGTATCTGGACGGAGGGCGGATTCCGACCTGTATCGCGGTTGAGGCAGGCCAGGCCGATCTCTTCCTTTCCGGCTATCTCGGGATCGACTTCATCAGCAAAGGGAAAGCGGTTTACCGCCTGCTTGATGCCGTGGTCACTTTCCACCGAGGGCTTCCCGTGGTCGGGGAAACCATTCATTACGATATCCGCATCGAAAGATTCTTCCGTCAGGATCAGACCTATCTGTTCCGCTTCAATTTTGAAGCGACGGTCAACGGAGAGCCTTTGCTGTCGATGAAAAACGGCTGCGCCGGATTTTTCACCGCCGAAGAGCTTGCCGCCGGACAAGGGATCATCCACACCAGGTTTGACCTGCTTCCGCAACCGGGGACCCGGCCTGATGACTGGCAGGATCTGGTTCCGATGCAACGTGAATCCTACAACGATCAGCAGGTTAATGCCCTCTATGCTGGTGATCTAATCGGCTGTTTCGGGCCGACCTTCAGCGCTCTGCCGCTGCGCCGCCCCTTCACCCTGCCGGGCGGGAGATTGAAGCTGGTCGACCGGGTCATTGACCTCGATCCGAGTGGCGGGCGCTATGGTATCGGCCAGATCCGGGCCGAGATGGATATCAGTCCCGATGACTGGTTTTTGACCTGCCATTTCGTCGATGATCGGGTCATGCCCGGCACCCTGATGTATGAATGTTGCATGCACACTCTGCGTATCTATCTGCTCCGGATGGGCTGGATCGGCGAAACAGATAGCACCTGGTGCGAACCGGTTCCGGGTGTCGACAGCGGCCTGAAATGCCGGGGCCAGGTCACCGAAACGACCCGCACCGTCACCTATCAGGTCAACATTAAAGAGCTCGGTTATCGGCCGGAACCCTATGCCATTGTCGATGCGCTGATGTTTGCTGACGGCAAACCGATCGTCGAAATTCCCAACATGTCGATTCGCCTGTCCGGATTAAGCCGTGAAATGGTTGAAGGTTTGTGGCACAAAGCCGCCACGGTCGAAGGGCATGCTCAAACGGAGAGAATCCCCCTCTACGATTATGACAAGATTCTTGCCTACTCGACCGGCAACCCCTCCGAAGCATTCGGTGAACCGTACAAGATCTTCGACCAAGAGCGAAAGATTGCCCGCCTGCCGGGACCGCCCTTCCAGTTTCTGGACCGGATCGTCGCTGTGACCGGCGAGCCGTTCAAGCTGGCCGAGGGAGCGACATGCGAAGCGGAATACGATGTTCCGACCGATGCCTGGTATTTCCAGGCCGGGCGGCAGGCGGAGATGCCGTTCAGCGTTCTGCTTGAGACCGGTCTGCAGCCGTGCGGCTGGCTGGCCGCCTATCTCGGCTCGGCCCTGACCAGTAGCACCGATCTCAAATTCCGCAACCTTGACGGCAACGCCGTTCAGCTCCGTCCGGTGACCGCCGCGTCAGGGACGTTGACCACCAAAGTGAAGATCACCCGCATTTCCAGCAGTGGCGGGATGATCATTCAAGGCTACGATTTCGAAATCAGCGATCATCTCGGTCCGGTCTACACCGGGGATACGGTGTTCGGCTTTTTCTCTGCTGAATCGCTTGCCCAGCAGGTTGGCGTCCGTGGCGCTGAGCTTTATTCACCAGCGGCGACCGAAGTTGAACGAGCTGAGCAGTTCCCGTATCCAACTGAGCCCCCCTTCCCGGAGGCCAGGTTACGCATGGTCGATCACATCGACCTCTACGTCGCGGACGGCGGACCGAAAGGGCTTGGATTTATCCGTGGGACAAAAAAGGTTGATCCCGATGAGTGGTTCTTTAAAGCGCACTTTTACCAGGACCCGGTCTGTCCCGGATCACTCGGACTGGAGTCCTTTCTGCAGTTGCTGAAGGTCGTGGCAGTCAAGCGCTGGGGAGGTGATGAGAACAGCCGCCTGGAGACGATTGCTATCAGTGAAAAACATAGCTGGAACTACCGCGGTCAGATCATTCCGGCCAATAATCAGGTTCAGATTGAAGCTCAGATCACCTCGATAGATGAGCAGCAACAGTTGATCAAAGCAAACGGCTATCTATCTGTCGATGGAAAAATTATTTATCAGCTGCATGATTTTTCTCTCCGCTTTGAGCGGTGAAATCTGCCCAGTGCAGATGCGACAGGGGAACGGAATTAGTGGTTTTCCCTTCTACTGGCGACTCTTTCCGTGGTACAAACCTAGTCCGATTTAGGAAATCAGATATCTATATGAGAACCCATTCCTGAGCTGTTCAGGGACAGATGGACTGATGAGACGATGAAATATTCAAGAGTATATATAGAATCGGTCGGTTACGAACTGGCGCCAATTGTGGTCACTTCGACCGAGCTGGAAAACAGGTTGCTGCCGATGTACGACGCGTTGCATGTTGCGCCCGGTCAACTTGAGGCCCTTACCGGGATCAGGGAACGACGCTGGTGGAAACCGAACACCCCCATCTCCCAGGGGGCAATCGCTGCGGCAAAAAAGTCGCTGCAAGAGAGAAACATCTCTCCCGAGGATATCGGCGCGGTGGTTTATGCCGGAGTCTGCCGGGAACATTTCGAACCGGCAACCGCCTGCCAGGTCGCTGCGGCCCTCGGGGTCCGTGGTAATGCGGCAGTATACGACACCTCCAACGCCTGCCTCGGCGTCCTGAACGGGGTTCTCGATATTGCCAACCGGATTGAACTTGGACAGATCCGGGCCGGGCTGGTGGTCGCCTGTGAAAGTTCGCGGGAGATCAACGAGATCATGATCCAGCAGATGCTGGATCATCCCTCCATGGAGCTGTTCAGCACCTCACTGGCAACCCTGACCGGCGGCTCCGGTGCGGCAGCCGTGCTGTTGACCGACGGTTCGTTCACTCCCTCCCGACGCCCGAAACTGCTGGGCGGGATCAATATCGCCGAACCCCAGCACCACACCCTCTGTCGCTGGGGGATCAAAAGCGATTCGCCGGAAAACCACATCCCCTACATGCAGACCGATGCGGTCGCGGTCATGAAACATGGTGTGGAGCTGGGTAAAAGAACCTGGGATCTCTTCGCCAGGGAGCTTGATCTGACCACCGACAAGATCGACAAAGTCATCTGCCATCAGGTCGGTGAAGCGCACCAGAAATTGATTCTACAGACTATCGGCATCTCCCCCGAAAAAGATTTCACCAGTTTCGAATTTCTCGGCAATATGGGGACCGTTTCCCTGCCGGTGACCGCTGCAATCGCTAAAGAGCGGGATGTTCTGTTGCCGGGCGACATGGTCGGCTTCCTGGGGATAGGCAGTGGCCTGAACTGCCTGATGCTGGGGATACAATGGTAATGAGTTCAGCAATCATGGACAGAGAATATCCCTTCAAGAGCAACTTCCTGGATCTGAACGGCTTGCACTATCATTACCTTGATGAAGGTCAGGGTGAACCTGTGGTCATGCTGCACGGAAACCCCAGCTGGTCTTTCTATTACCGCAACCTGGCGAAAAGCTTGGGAAGCAGCTATCGCGTCATCGTCCCGGACCACATCGGTTGCGGACTGTCCGACAAACCGGTCGACTCTGCCTATTCATTCACCCTGAAACAACGCGTCGACGACCTTGAAGCGCTGCTGGATCACTTGTCGATAGATCAGAAGATCACTCTGGTCCTGCATGACTGGGGTGGGATGATCGGCATGGCGTACGCCTCACGCTACCCGGAGCGGATCGCCCGGCTGGTGATCCTGAACACCGCAGCCTTCCATCTGCCTGCTGACAAGAAGTTCCCCTGGGCACTGAAGATTTGCCGGGACACCCGGTTCGGCGCATTTCTGGTTCAGGGGTTCAACATGTTTGCCCGCTGCGCGGCACTGGTCGGCTGCAAAAGAAATCCGCTCAGCACTGAACTCCGTAAAGCTTATTGCAGCCCCTACGACAGCTGGCAGACCCGAATTGCCACCTTGCGATTCGTGCAGGATATCCCGCTGCAACCGGACGATGCGGGCTATGATCTGATCTCTGACATCGAAAACGGCCTGCAACGCTTTGCCGATCGCCCGATGCTGATCTGCTGGGGCGAAAAAGACTTTGTCTTCGATCGCCATTTTCTGACACAGTGGCAGAACTACTTCCCGGCGGCAAAAGTCCACTCCTTTGCCGACTGTGGGCATTACATCCTTGAAGATGCCAAGGATGAGGTGATCCCCCTGATCGAAGAATTTCTCACCGACAACCCGCTGGAGAAGGCGACGTCATGAATTCAGCCAGGCAGGCCAACATAGCGGCTCATCTGCCGGACATGGCTCACCAGCAACCGAACACCCCTGCCATCTTCATTCCCCAAAGGCGAGGCCCCGATCGCCTTGAATACCAGCAATACTCCTTTCAGCAACTCGACCAACTCAGCAACCGAATCGCTCACGGCCTGGAGAAGATCGGCATCGGTCGCGGGGTGCGCACCGCCCTGATGGTCACGCCCGGTTTGGAGTTTTTCGCCCTGACCTTCGCCTTGTTCAAGGTCGGCGCCGTCCCGGTTCTGATCGATCCAGGGATGGGCGTCAAAAACCTCAAGGTCTGCCTGGCGGAAGCGGAGCCCGAAGCCTTCATCGGCATTCCCAAAGCCCATGTTGCCCGCCTGCTCCTGGGCTGGGGCAAAGATTCGCTGAAGATTCTGCTGACCGTCGGCACACGGTTTTTCTGGGGTGGAACCAGTCTGAAACGGTTGCTCCAGGGACATTCTGAAGACCTGTCCTATGCCATCGCCGAGACCGGCACCGAGGAAACCGCTGCGATCCTCTTCACCAGCGGCAGCACCGGCGTCCCCAAAGGGGTCGTCTACAGTCACGGCAACTTCACGGCGCAGGTTGAGCAATTAAAGAAAATTTACGCCATCACTCCCGGTGAGATCGATCTGCCGACCTTCCCGCTCTTTGCCTTGTTTGCACCAGCCCTCGGGATGACGTCTGTCATCCCCGAGATGGACTTCACCCGCCCCGGCTCGGTCGACCCGGTCAAGATCATCGACGCGATTCAACACTTTAATATCACCACCATGTTCGGTTCTCCGGCACTGATCAACCGCGTCGGCAGCTATGGGCAGGCCAACCAGATCGAATTACCTACCTTGAAGCGGGCTATTTCTGCGGGGGCTCCGGTTCCAGCCGTGGTGCTGGAACGTTTCACCTCAATGCTCTCCCCCGGCGTGCAGGTTTTCACCCCCTACGGCGCAACTGAATCGTTACCGGTCTGCTCCATTGGTAGCAGTGCAATCCTCAATGAGACCCGTTTCGCAACAGACCGGGGAGAAAGGGGTTTGTATCGGCAAACCGGTCCCCGGAATTGTTCTGGAGATGATCCGTATTACTGATGAACCGATAATAACCTGGCAG
>Ga0102946_1000563_pt1 | contig 12869 bp, 13 predicted proteins | sample SalPon2A_A_D1_MG_FD_78209 | JGI IMG/M metagenome (GOLD analysis project Ga0102946, IMG submission 78209) | Soil microbial communities from South San Francisco under conditions of wetland restoration - Salt Pond MetaG R2A_A_D1_MG | ecosystem: Environmental > Terrestrial > Soil > Wetlands | place... | reverse complement strand
GGGGTTTATCCAGAAATTTCGGGTCGTTGATCCAGCTGGTATCGACGTCGCGCGTTGAGAGCACTTCAAATCGATCGAGGGTAAACACCATCCAGTATGGTCTGTTCTGGTAAAGGGACAGGGTGCCCCAAGCGATTGCCGCCAGTTGCACGAAGGCAATAATCCACAGGTCAAACTTCAAACCACGCTTGCCTTTCACAAACACAACCCATGTCATCGCAGGGCCGGCGAGCCCGGCTGCGAGGATTAACATGATGGCGAAATTACCACTGTTTCCGAACTGCCGGAACGGGAATGGATACCAGGCAAACATAATGACGGATACTAAAAGCGCTATGACAAGGACGGTGGGTAATAGGTGCTTCAGGGCTGCTCTGGATCTGGTCATTTATAACCCTTCTACGTGTGATGTTGGTGTTTGTTTATGACAGTATCCATGGTTGAAGTCACCGGGGTGGTGGCCTTCTCCTGCTTCGACTCCGACTGCCTGTGAATGACGCCCAGTGCAATACCGATGGCAATCAGGATCAGGGCAATCAGCAGTCCGATAAAATTATTGGATCTGGAACGGGATTTCATCTGGCTTCATCGACCCTGTTAACAGTGCGGTAGTATAGCAGTGCAGGATAAAACATTTCGAGCACCCTGAAAGCGTATTTTGGTCAGTGCTTGTGTCTGAAACTTGATTTGAGGAATACAACGTTGAATAAGATTTTGATCACGGGAGCCAATCGTGGAATTGGACTCGAATTATGCAGGCAGTTGCTTGATCGTGGTGATGAAGTGATAGCCGTTTGTCGCCATGCGGGCAGCCAGCTGAATAAACTGAATCTGCGCGTAATTGAGGGCATTGATGTCAGTGATGATCACGCCATCCAGGCATTGCAAGCCAGTGACGGGCTCGAGGGGCTGGACTGGCTTATCAACAACGCGGGAATTTTGTCTGTTGAGGGGCTGGATGACCTCAATTTTAAGGCGATGGAGCGACAGTTTCGGGTGAATACACTCGGTCCACTTCGGGTGACAGCCGCTTTATTGACAAAGCTGGGAGCGGGTTCAAAGGTCGGTATTATTACCAGCCGAATGGGCTCGATCAGTGACAATACTTCAGGTGGCTACTATGGTTACCGGATGTCGAAGGCCGCAGTCAATATGGCAGGTATGAGTCTCGCACGTGATCTGCAAACAAGGAATATTGCAGTTGGATTATTACATCCCGGGATGGTTGCAACTGACATGACCGGCGGGCGGGGTGTCACGCCACAGCATTCAGCATCCGGGCTCATCCAGCGCATGGATGCACTGGACATGAGTCAAAGCGGTAGCTTCTGGCATGCTGAAGGCGGGCAGTTGCCCTGGTAAATACCGCTCAAAAATCACCTGGAAACACCTTGTGTTTGTGTTGGGCTTCTCAGGCGGTTTGCCGCTGTGCCGGCAGGCCGACTTGCCGAAGCGCAGCCGACAGCTGTTGCCAGCGCTGTTCAGAGGTGCCGGTGTAACCTATCGACATGCGTAACAGCCCCGGCGAGATGTGAGCTGCCGTTTTGTCTTCTTCAGTCAGTTCGCTGGAAGTGCTGCTGCCAGAGCAGGACATCAAGGTGTCAAAATAACCAAGGCTGACGGCAACGTAGCCAAACTGATACTCATTTTGTAACAGGTCGAGCAACTCATTGGCATGTTCAGCGCTACCCATATCCATGGTCAGGACACCCCCATAGCCATAATCCGGACAATGTAATTCACTCATCAGTGCATGATCCGGGTGGTCGGGCAAACCCGGGTAGCCAACCTCTATTCCCATGTCGAGGAGACGTTCTGCAAAAAGCTGTGTGCGCTGACCGTGTTCGATCATGCGTATTGGTAAATGCGGTATACGCAGGTTGATGTTAAAGGCCACCTGCGGGTCCATGGTGGGGCCGAGTACCATCAACATGCCGGTATGTAAGTCCATCAATTGCTGGATGAATTCTGAATCAGCACAAATGGCCCCGGCAATATGGTCGGAAGCACCCGAGATAAACTTGGTCATTGAGTGCACAACGATATCAGCACCCAGCTTGATTGGACTGAGTATTAGCGGAGTGAAGGTATTATCCACCACGAGTTTGATGCCATGCCGTTTCGCGATCGCACTGAGGCGCGGTATATCCGCAACACGCAACGTAGGGTTGGACATGCTCTCGGTATAAAGCACGCGGGTGCGCGGTGTAATGGCAGCCTCTACGGCAGACAAGTCACAAATATCAACCAGGCTGCTGGTGATTCCCGTTTTGGGTGGAAGCAGGTCGTTCAGCAGGGCATAAGTGCCGCCATACACAGTATTTGAAGATACGATATGATCACCCGCGTCGCATAACTGCATCAGCGTGGCCGAAATGGCAGCCATACCACTGGCCGTACAATAAGCCGATTCTGTTCCTTCCAGTGCAGCCAGTTGCTTGGCGAGGGTATAGACGGTCGGGTTGAAGTGCCTGCCGTAGAGGTAGCAGCCACCCTGGTCGGGTCCCTTCTGGCCACCAAATATCTCCGGCATGGTGTTGGAATGCATCACCGTGAAGGTCGTACTGGCTTCCACCGACATGTTCACACCACCATGTTCACCAAACTCGTGACGTGTGTTGGCGAGCTTTTCAACAGGGTTACTGGTTTTCATATTGCTTTCCTTAATGGGTCTCATGATCCGCCATTTCTAAAAGTGTACCGGATCAAAACTTGTTTAAGACCGTATTTAATGTTCTGACATCGTAAGCTATTATAGAATAAAGTTTATATATATATTATATTGACGAATAAAATTCGGAGAATGGTAATGAAAAAGGCGCTTGATCGAATCGACTACAAAATTTTGGCCCTGTTACAAAATAATGCTCGTATTTCAAACAAAGAGATCGCCCAACGAGTCGGTTTGGCTGCCTCGACTTGCCTGGTACGGATCCGGTTGTTGCAAAGTGCCGGTGTGATCAGCGGATATCACGCAGAAATTTCACCGGCGAGCCTGGGTGTAGGAATTCAAGCGATGATTGCTGTTAGGTTGATACGACATTTCAAACCGGATGTTGATGCTTTTAGAAGCCACGCACTAGGTTTGTCCGAGGTTGTCCAGCTCTATCATGTCGCTGGCCCGATTGACTTCCTGGTTCACGTATGGGCACGTGACTCCGATCATTTACGCGACCTTGCGATGACCGCCTTTACGGCCAGGAAGGAGGTATCTCATATTGAAACGGAGCTCATTTTTGAACATATACGCAGCACCGATCTTCCTTCATTCACCGGGACGGCCTAAAACAAGCACTGAAAGACAAACCGTGGTGCGTCTATCGCCGAAACCGTTCCTCGAACAAACGCACTTATTTTTATTCCCATAGATGCTTTTTTTAAATTCATGGTCTATACTATTTTTGACAGTAGTGATTTCAGTAAATCATTTTGTTGTCAGAAGGGGGGATCCTTCTAATATCGTGGTGATTGGTAAATACAAAGCCACGCAGTAATGCTCTCCTTCACGGATTAAGTTATTCAAAAAGTTAACGGGCATAGGGCCTGGTTAACCTATCACCAATGATTGGTGAGGTTTGAGGGTTTGGCAGCCTGATAATTTTTGACAAGGAAACGTAGTTCGCATTGTGCGTAACTACCAAGTCTCCCCAAAGTGATTTCACAATGACCTTTAAGGTTTATTGAAATCACTTGGCAGTCCATAGATTGGGCTGATTTTTAGGAGATTAAGAATGCTTGCTATTGCTACCATCTTTTTAGTCACTTTCGTAACGTCCGTTACAGCGATTTGGGTTTATCGCAAAATTTCGGGTTGGAGCGGGTTCAGCGCGTCTCTTGTCGGTCGCCCCCGGGCATCCGCAAGGATGAAAATCGGCGCACAACATGGATTTATATCTCTTTATGCCAGGAATAATAAGGGCGTAAAGCAGGTGAAACTCCGTGGTTCAAGAAAAAACATTAAAACACCATGGGGTTGGTAGACTGTAAACAGTCTGTTATAGATATTTTTGAAGATCGTCACGGCACTGATTCACAGGAATTGGTGCTTTTTTTTGCCTGATATAGATACATCCCCGAAATTACTCATTGCAAACTGCCCTTCAGAATTGGCTATAGCCAGAATGGCAGATTGGCTATAGCCAGAATGGCAGATTGTCTATAGCCAGAATGGCAGATTGTCTATAGCCAAAATGGCAGATTGTCTATAGCCAAAAATGTTGAAATAAAATCATTTAAAAACAGATATATAGCATATGATGTCAGAGAAAGCTTCAAATGCAGTGATGCAAAAAACAGGGTTAAAGAAGGGTTTTCGAGTACAGAAACGAAGGATAAGGAGAATCAAATGATTGGATATGTAACCGTAGGCACCAATGACATGGAGAAAGCAACGGCATTTTACGACGAATTATTGGCAGAGTTAGGGGCAGGGCGGTTTATGCAGGAGGCCACGTTTGTTGCCTGGGCGGTTGCGCCGGACCAACCTGCGTTTTCGGTCACCCTGCCATTTGATGGGAATGCGGCGAGTGTTGGTAACGGCACCATGATTGCATTTGCGGTTGACTCAACCGACAAGGTAGACGCTGTTTATAAAAAAGCCCTGGAGTTGGGAGGTACAGACGAAGGTCCTGCCGGACCGCGAACAGATGGGTTTTATGCGGGGTATTTTCGTGACCTCGATGGGAATAAGCTCAACGTGTTTTTTCACCAGGCCAGCTAACTGTGAATTCAAGCAATGTTGTCACCACTTCTTGCCCTTAGGTCGCCGCTCCGATCCGAAAGTTGCAAGCTCAACGGAGTGGGTGAAATATGCGGGTTCGAAACGAAAACCCTTAGGGTCGCTTGAGTGTGGCAGGTAGAAGCGCTTCGACACGTTCCATAACATCGAGGCAATCGACCATGTCGTTTATGTAGTCCAGTTTGTCGGTTTCAAGTATAAGAACCTCTCCAAAATGATAGTTGCTGAGCCATTGGTCGTATAGTTTCTCAAGCCTTTTAAGATAGGAAAGTCGTATGCTTTTTTCCATGCTGCGACCGCGTAGGCGGATTCGCTTGCGTAATGTTCGCATGGAGCAGCGCAAATAGATCATCAGATCCGGCGGGCGAATCGAATCAAGTATAATCTGATAGAAATTCCAATAGGTATCCCAGTCCCGACCGGTAAAATGGCGCATTTCGTGCAAGGCGGTCGCGAAGATTTCTGCATCTTCATAAATGGTGCGATCAAGCACAACAACACCCGGTACGCGTTCCAGTTGTTGATGCATTCGGAACTTGTTGCTTAAAAAATAGAGTTGGGAATGGAAAGCCCAACGGTTCATGTCCTCGTAAAAATCAGGCAGGTAAGGGTTCTCATCGTTGGGTTCATAAAAAGGTTCGATACCGTACGTACGGGTCAGAAACTCCACCAACGATGATTTCCCGGTACCGATATTTCCAGCGATCGCAATGGTCTTGCCGGTTGCTCCCGGTTTTCCAGCTTTCATTCTGCCCCTTCTTCCATTTTATAGCCCTTTAGCGATTTAAATCTGAAATAATGCTCTGATGATAATGCTATGCAATGGCTAATTACAGAAATCAATCCAACCACAGGTTGCAAAATGCTAAACAGAATAAAAATACTGGAACAGGAATCTGCAGTACTGGAGCCAAACGCAGGGCTTAGGAAAGATCTGGCGGTGCAGGCGGTAGGGTATGCCGAATCATTTCTAACCAAGCTCTCCAGCACGAAGACCTTCGAATACGATTGCGGACTTAGTAAACGCCTGGAGCAACCATTTGCCGAGGATGCGGGAGACTTTCGATCCCTGTTAGCACTACTGGAATCAAGTGTTGGTCCTGAAGGTATAAACCCGGCTTCCGGTGGCCACATGGGTTATATACCGGGTGGGGGTATCTATCCTTCTGCCTGGGGCGATTTCATTGCTGACATTACCAATTGCTACTCGGGTGTGGCTTTCGCCTCACCGGGCGGGGCAAAAATGGAGAGGCTTTTGGTTCGGTGGATGGCTGATCTTGTAGGTTTTCCAGGAAGTGCGGGTGGCGACCTCACGTCCGGTGGCAGCATGGCCAACCTGACGGCAATCATTGCTGCCCGTGAAACCATGGGTATTCGTGCCCGGGATGTGGATAACAGTTGCATTTACACCACGGCGGATTCCCACCACTGTATAGACAAGGCCATACGTGCTGCGGGCCTGGCCGATTGTCAGAATCGCCGGGTTCCGATGGATTCGCGTTTTCGTATGGATATTCCTGAACTCAAGCGGTTAATCCGGGATGACAAGGCGGCCGGTCTTCGGCCATGGCTGGTCATTGCCTCTGCTGGCACCACCGACACCGGTGCAGTGGATCCAATAGAAGAAATTGCGCAGGTGGCACGGGAAAATGATCTATGGCTGCATGTTGACGCTGCTTACGGCGGCTTTTTTCTATTGTGTGATGAGGGTAGGAAAGTACTGAAAGGTCTGGACAAGGCCCATTCCATTGTACTGGATCCTCATAAAGGCATGTTCCTGCCATACGGCTCAGGTGCGGTGCTGGTAAGGGATGAAGAGTGGCTGGCGGGTTCACAGGGGTACCAGGCGGATTATATGCAGGACGCCCGGGCCGGCAGTGAAAGCTATTCTCCGGCCGATTTGTCGCTGGAACTGACCCGGCCATTCAGAGGCTTGCGTTTCTGGCTGCCATTAAAGCTGTTTGGCCTGGCGCCGTTTCGCGCTGCCCTGGCTGAAAAAATATGGCTGGCACGGTATTTTCACGAACAACTGGCAGACACACCTGGATGGGAAACAGGTCCATATCCTGAATTGTCAGTCGTGACTTACCGCTATATATCTGATCAGGGTGATGCCGACAGCTTTAACCGAAAGCTTGTGCAGGCAGTTCAGAAGGACGGAAAAGTGTTCATCAGCTCAACATTGGTTGATGGCAAGTTCTTCTTGCGTCTGGCCGTCTTACACTTTCGAACCCATTTGGAGCAAGTCGATTATCTGCTGGCACTTCTAAAAAGACTGACGTCTTAGACCGGGCGGTCATTCTTATTGAACCTGAAGCGTAAACGACTGTGGAACTACGTCAGTCGGCGTGACCTCTATAGCGGAAGTATTCGTATCTAATCTTTAAAGACTTTCAGACAAGTTATTCTTATATTTGGTATATTTGTCAGTAAGCAGGAGAAAGGTTGCGGATAGTGAATCATCTTGATCACCCAAACGAGATTACCCGCGAATCGCTGGTACGCATCCTTGATATCATGCATCGCCTTGCTGCACCCGAGGCAATGCCGGAATTATTGCGTGAGATAATCGAGGTCGGCAAAGTTGCCATCGTCGCAGAAACCGGGGTGTTGTGGTTACTGGACAGGGCGACCGGGGAACTCGTTATGGTGGTTCCCGCAAGCGGTACTCCGCAGCGACTGTCCCTGGGTGAGGGATGGGCGGGTAAATGCGCCCGGACATCCACTATCAGCAATATTCATGAGTGCCGCGACGATGCGTTGTTTCTTGATTACCCGGTGCAAATTGCAGGTGGCGAAACACGTTCCCTGTTGAATGTACCGATTCTCGGTCTTGATGATTCGGTGTTGGGTGTCATGCAGTGGCTTGGTGCCGAAACAGGACAGTTTGACGAACACGATGAATGGGTAGGGCCGGCCCTGGCGGCGCAGGCTGCCGTTGCAATCCAGCACTCATACATGACTGATGAGTTATTGGCAAACGCGATTCTGAGTCAGGAAGTGGCCGTTGCCAGGGATATTCAAATGAGTACTTTGCCCGATTGCATGCCCGAGGTGGCCGGCTATGATCTGCATGGGCACTTTCAGCCAACCGATCACACGGGCGGCGATTTGTATGACCTGGTTGTTTTGAACAAGAAATTATTCATGCTGTTGGGTGATGCCACGGGTCACGGTTTTGGACCTGCCTTGTCGGCAACACAGATGCAGGCCATGTTGCGGGTTTCGTTCAGGCTCGGAGCGAATCTCGACCAGGCGTATATGCATGTCAACAACCAGTTGGCTGAGGATCTTCCCGATGACCGGTTCATAACGGCATTCATAGGTTTTCTCAACCCGGAAACACACCAGGTAACTTACCATTCAGGCGGGCAGGGGCCCATTTTGCATTTCCGTGCTGCCGAGGGGGTCTGTGACTGGCACAAGCCAACCAACTTTCCGGTTGGAATCATGGAAATAGACGAATATCAGGAATCCGCTACGCTGCAACTGGAACCGGGCGACATCCTGGCGTTGATTTCTGATGGAGTTTATGAGTACGCCAATACCGATGGGGAGGAGTTTGGTGAACAAGGCGTGGCCGAAATTATCACGGGCTCTGATAAACTTTCCATGAAGGATTTGACAGCGAAACTGATCGGGGCGGTGATGAAATTTGGTGGTGAAGCACCACAGGCAGATGACATTACACTGGTAATGGTACGCCGTTTACCGGCATAGAAAAAAGGAAAGAGTGATGTATCAAAAATACAAACGTGACTTTGGTGAACTCAAAAATATCGTCAGGATGACGGAGGCAGTTTTTCAGGAACTCGGAATGAATCCCGAATTACGCAATGTCGTCGACCTCGCAACCGAGGAATTGTTTGTCAACATGGTGACTTATAACACCGAGTCCAATGAAGATATCCTGATCGAGATGGTTCCACACGCACTGGGTCTTGAAGTCAGGTTGACAGATTACGATGTAGAAAGGTTTGACCCGACAAGCGTAGGCTCTGTAGACGTTGATGCACCACTGGATGAGCGTGCGCCGGGTGGCCTGGGTTTGTACCTCGTGATGAAAATGGTTGATTCCATCCATTACGAGTACCGGAACCGGCAAAGCAAGATCACCTTTATTGTGGACAGGAAATAGCCCGATGTTTGAAATTTTACTTGCAGATGATGGGATTGTTGCAGTGGAAGGGCGGCTGGATGCTGCACAGGCAGTCAAGGCACAGACATTTTTAGATGGTGTCAATGGTCAGTGTGTGCTGGATTTGAGCAGGCTTGAGTATATTTCCAGCGCCGGCCTTGGGGTATTGCTGAAAACGCATAAGCGATTGATGGGAGAGGGTAGCGGCATAAAACTGATTAATGTGAATAACCATACTCACGATATTTTTCGATATTCCGGTTTCGATAAACTGTTCGAAATTGTTCCGGCAGATGCATAACGGCAACAAATCAGTTCAACATGAAATTAATTTTTACTTTTTCACCAACCTTTTCCGTCCCCGGAAGTAGTTATGCATAAGGACAAGGATGCTGCCCTTGTAAAAAGTTGTTTAAAGGGCGACCGGCGCGCTATGTCACAGCTGGTCAGCCAATATCAACGACCGGTTTTTAACGCAGCTTATCGGATACTGGGAAATAAGGATGACGCAGCGGACGCAACCCAAACAGTTTTTCTCAAGGTCTTTGAGCACATCGGCGACTACGATCAGAAATTCAAGTTTTTCAGCTGGGTTTACAGGATAGCGATCAATGAATCACTCAACCAGGTCAAAAAACGTCGTTCGCAGGAGCCTCTGGATGATGGCCAGGCTTCGTCGTGGCAGGGTCCTGCAGAAGAGCTGGACGCTGACCGGGTTTGCAAAAAGGTTCAGGACGCGCTGATGTCGTTAAATGTGGATTACAGAACGGTGGTGACGTTAAAACATATTTCGGGCTGCAGTTATAAACAGATCAGCGAGATACTGCAATTGCCGGAAAAAACGGTCAAATCACGTTTGTATTCCGCACGCCAGTTAATGAAGAAATCACTGCTTGCTGACGAAAACCAGTAAGGTAATATCGATTACACGGGGCTTTGACCAATATGACGGAAAAAAATCAAACCGGCCAGGGCCACGTCGATCAATACACGATTCAATTGATTAACAAAAACATTGATGGTGAGATCAGTGACGCCGAGAAAGCTGAACTGGATCGTCTACTGATCACATCGCCCGCTTCAGCTCAGCTTAATGAAGAGTTACTGGCTGTAACCCGGCATCTTGATGAGGTTCGGGAAATCAACCCGCCCAGCCATTTGCAGGCGACCATTGAAAGGCAGGTGAGGTTACCTGTCAATGCGGTGAAGAATCCCAGCCGTTCCGCAGCATGGTTTGGTGCAAGCTGGTTCCGTACCGGTCTTGCGCTTGCCGCTGGCGTAGTTCTGACGGTGGGTGTTTACGAAATGGGTTCCGGGCCGATTCCAGGCAAGGACAATTCGAGCCTGGTTGGCACCATTGCAAAGAAAGCAAACCAGGGATCACTTCTCGATAGCATTCAGCTCAATACCGTGAACCTGGATGGGCAGCTCAAACTTTACAATAATGATGACCTGTTGACACTGGATCTGAAACTGAATTCTGCTGCATCCACGGGCGTTGTCATCAATTTCGCAGATCGCGGTCTGCAATTCGATGCCGCCAGCAGCGAAAACCTGGTTGTTGATAATCTCGTTAGCGAGGATGGCATCGTCAGTTTTGACAGCGAGGGCGAACAGCATTTTACGATTGGATTCAAACGTATTTCGGCAGAGGAAGCACCTGCGCCATTGCAAGTGAGCTTTTATGCTGACCAGTTGTTGATAGAAGAAGCCGAATTGATTATTTCAAGATACTAGCCTACATTTTTAAATGAGCCGCCAACTTTTTTAATCCCCGGCGGTATTAGGTTCAAGGGCCAGCGAATGGTCATGGTGTTATAAATCTAGAGAGGGCGAAGAAAATGAGCATGAACAATACGAAAACCTGGGTAGTTGTTGGCATTTTAACCGTAGCCATTGGTGGTGTTGCATTATTGGTTAATGATTACCCATCTGATAGCGACCAGGTTTCGGGAACAATTGTTCCTGCCGAGCGTTATCGTGGTGAACAGATTACTGCCGGTGACGTGGAACTGGGGGATGAGAGTGTTGCCCAGTTGATGCAAACCGACCTTTTTCAACAGATCGTGAGTGATGCCGCTTTTGCGGATGCGTTGAGCAGTGATGTTTTCAGAGAGGCGATGGCAAGCGAAGCGTTCCGCACCGCAATGAATAGCGAGGCCTTCCGTTCAGCAATGAATAGCGAGGCCTTCCGTTCAGCAATGAATAGCGAGGCCTTCCGTTCAGCAATGAATAGCGAGGCCTTCCGTGCAGCGATGAACAGCGAGGCTTTTCGTAGCGCAATGAATGCCGAGGCCTTCCGTTCTGCAATGAACTCCGAGGCTTTTCGCACTGCAATGAACAGTGATAGCTACCGCACGGCTATGGCAAATGACAGTTTCCGTTCGGCGATGAATTCTGAAGCCTTCCGTTCTGCAATGAACTCTGAAGCCTTCCGCAGTGCCATGAATGCCGAGGCCTTTCGTTCTGCATTGAATAGCGAGGCATTTCGCACCGCGATGAACTCTGAAGCTTTCCGTACGGCGCTTGCAAGTGACAACTTCCGTGCAGCCATGGCAAATGATGCGGCATTTGACGCGGCCTTGTCCGGTGACGCAGCGCTCTCCGCAGCCATGGCCAATGATAACTTCCGCACGGCGATGAACAGCGAGGCATTTCGTTCAGCCTTGAACTCTGAAGCTTTCAGAAGTGCGATGAACAGCGAGGCTTTCCGTTCGGCGATGAACAGCGAGGCTTTCCGCTCAGCGATGAATAGCGAGGCTTTCCGTTCAGCGATGAATAGCGAGGCTTTCCGTTCAGCGATGAATAGCGAGGCTTTCCGCTCAGCGATGAACAGCGAAGCTTTCCGCTCAGCCATGAATGCCGAAGCATTCCGTTCAGCAATGAACTCCGAAGCATTCCGCTCAGCGATGAACTCGGAGGCTTTCAGGAGCGCGATGAATAGCGAAGCATTCCGTTCGGCAATGAACAGCGATAACTTCCGCTCAGCAATGGCCAGCGACAGTTTCCGCTCAGCGATGGCCAATGAAGCTCTCCGTAACGCATCACAATAACGTCACAAAGAGTCAGGATCATTCGCAAAGACGATAGAACTTAAAGCAAGAAGCCCGAAACCGCCGCCTGTCAATTTGACAGGCGGTTTTTTTTGCTTTCGAACAATGCGGGGGGCTTCTGTTCTCTCCGATTTGACAGGAGGGGGGCTGCGCTGGGTGGTAGTGCTTAACAGGTCACGACACAAGCACATCCCTGTGGTCTCGTTCTCGGCGTCCTGCGCGCTAAAAGCAGTGATTGCATTTTAATAGTATGCTTGGGAAAAGAATTCGAACGATTGGGAGGTGTGGAGTGCGTTTCTTGGTACCGATAGTTGTCTTGTTCCTGGGCTTGGTACAAACACATGCAACGGCTGCACCCTTTGAGATTGACTACATTCAAACCGATGAGCTTTTACTGATTTACCAGGATCCCTTTCAGACCTACCTGGTTCCACACATCTCGAAGAGTTTTCATAACTCCGTTGAATTTCAGCGCAAGCTATTTGACTGGAACCCGCGCGAGAGAACAAGCGTTATCCTGACCGACTTCAGTGACTACGGAAATGCCGGTGCCAGTGTCTCGCCACGTAATGCCGTGTCGGTGTATATCGCACCTTCTAACCGTACCCTTGAGACTCTGCCGGGTAACGAAAGAACGTTTATGATCATGAACCATGAGATGACTCATGTGGCAACGATGGATGTTGCAAATGAACAGGATTTGCGCTGGCGGCGTTTTTTTGGTGGTAAGCCACGGCAGACTGACAGACACCCCGAGTCCATTTTATATAACTACCTGACGACGCCACGGTTAACTGCTCCACGGTGGTACCAGGAAGGCTCGGCTACGTTTGTCGAAACATGGATGTCAGGTGGTGTTGGCCGTGCCCAGGGTGCTTATGACGAGATGGTTTTTCGCTCGATGGTCAGGGACGACGCCCATTTCTACAGTAACCTGGGT
>Ga0102946_1000562_pt1 | contig 12871 bp, 12 predicted proteins | sample SalPon2A_A_D1_MG_FD_78209 | JGI IMG/M metagenome (GOLD analysis project Ga0102946, IMG submission 78209) | Soil microbial communities from South San Francisco under conditions of wetland restoration - Salt Pond MetaG R2A_A_D1_MG | ecosystem: Environmental > Terrestrial > Soil > Wetlands | place... | reverse complement strand
GGCGATTTTTGTCGGAGGCAGTCTGGTGCCGTTGGGCGGACATAATCTTCTGGAACCTGCTCAACTGGGGAAGCCGGTTCTTTTTGGTCCCCATACTTTCAATTTCAAGGAAATATCTCGTCTTCTTCTCGAGTGCGGTGCGGGAGTGAAAGTCAAGAGTGGAAATGATCTGGTTTATCATCTGGCATGTCTATTTGGTGATAGCAGCCTGCGTGAAAAAATGGGACATGCGGGGCAGTCGCTTGTCAGCGATAATGCGGGGGCAACTGATCGTACTTTGGCCAGTATCCGCAATCTTCTAGAGATATAAAGTGCAGAATCTGGGACAGTTTCATCGTCGTCTGGTTGATCAGGGACCGAAAAATCCTCTTGAGAAGTTGCTGCTCTATCTCCTGATTCCTTTGAGTGTTCTTTACGGATTGCTGATGTGGGCTCGTTCGATCCTTTACCGAGCTGGCGTCCTGTCAGTCACTAATTCCCGTATTCCGGTAATTTCTGTGGGTAATCTTTCCGCGGGTGGGACCGGAAAGACCCCATTTGTTGATTATCTCCTGAGTTATTTTGAACAGAAGGGTTTTCGTCCTGCCGTTGTCAGTCGCGGCTATGGGGGACGCTTTTCCGGACGGTTAGCGATTGTTTCAGACGTTAAAAAGGCAGCCCCGGATGCCAGTTATTATGGTGATGAATCCTGTCTTCTCGCCTGTAAACATCCGCAAGCGTTAGTTGTGATCGCTCCCAAGAGACGTGATGCAATTAACTGGATCAATACCGAAAAAAAAGCAGACGTGATTATTCTCGATGATGCTTTCCAGCACCTCCAGGCTGGTCGCGATCTGGATATCGTTCTACTCGATGCAGCTAGACCTTTTGGCAACAATTATCTTCTGCCAGCAGGATTGCTCCGTGAATTTCCTGCTGCCTTGAAGCGTGCCGACCTTTTGGTTTTGACCCGGGCAAAAACTGCTGATAAAAAGTTAACATTCGAAAATACTCCAACGGTCAGTTGTGCTCATCAGATTGCTGAGCAATTGAAATCTCTTGATGGTGAGGTGGTTAACACGGAAGATATTGCTGGAATGCGGGGTGCCGCTTTTGCCGGAATTGCCGGACCTGAGGCTTTTTTTAAGGGGTTGGTAGGAATGGGACTGGATCTTTACGACACCTGTTCTTTTTCAGATCATCAACATTACAATCCTGAGCTTCTGGCTCAATTATCAGAGCTGAAAGACCGGGTTGATTATTATGTAACAACCGAAAAGGACGCGGTAAAAATTTCAGCACTTGACCTCCCCAGGCCATGTTATGTTGCGCAATTAAAAATTGTGTTGCTTGAAGACAGCGAGATGGAAGTCAGGAAAACTCTCGAAACTATATGTGACAGGATAAATGATGAACAATAAGTTATTAGACATACTGGCTTGTCCGAAATGCAAAGGTCCGGTGAAACTGGAAGGTGACCAGAAGATTGTCTGCTCCTCTTGTGGGCTGATTTATCCTGTGCGGGATGGTATTCCGGTTATGTTGATTGATGAAGCTGAAAGTATACAAAAGTAATTACTGTACGGGGTGGGGGAGAGAAAATGGATTGTTTTTTTAAAGTAAACCGGGGTGTACCTGTGGCTGTTTTATTTTTTCTGTTCCCGTTGGGGATGTCATCGGTAAGACATTATTCATCGACATTTTTAGTCTTCATGGTTTTAGTGGCGTTGTGGGGTGGACTTAATTACAGGTGTAGATTGTCTGCGCAATATCTACAGATTATTTATGCCTTCCTGGCTTTTCTTGTTGTTATCTCGCTTAGTCTGTTTAACGCACATGACCTCGAAGAGGGCTTTCGCGTACTTGGCAAAATGGCTTATTTTACAGTTTTGATCCCTCTCTATTACGCTGCCAGAAAAATTCCCGGCAGTTTGGTTTGTAATTTTATATGGGGATTGGTTTGCGCAGCTCCGATAAATTTCATTATCGCATTATACAGTGTGTATTTTCAGGAAATGACACGCGCACAGGGTTTTTATCATCCTATTATTTTTGGTGATTTGAGCCTGCTGGGTGCAATGATATTAACTGTCTTTCTTTTTTCTGGCTATCCGAAGGATCGCCTTTTGTCATTCTTCGGTCCGATATCTATCGTTTGTTATTTGTTGTCCTGCTATCTTTCCGGAACTCGTGGCGCGTGGGCTACTCTCCCTGTTGCTATGTCTGTCGCAATTCTATTGTACAGAAACAGTTTACACAAAAAACTTGTTGCTCAGATAATGATCGGATTGATTTTTCTTTCCGGTAGCATTTACGGTCTGCAGGGGATTCTGCCAGATAGAGCTCTTTCTCCCGTACAGGGAAAGGGTGTTGTTCTTAGTACTCTGAATAATATTAGTGATTTCAGAGATGGAGAAAACCTGAATAGTTCCATCGGGCAAAGATTTCTGATGTGGGGAATATCGTTGGAAATGATGAAATCAAACCCTCTTCTTGGTTCTGGTTTGGGAGGCTTTGAGGAAAAGGTCAAGAGGTTACAACGCGATGATCAAACAGCATTAAACAGGGCCTGGCCTCATGCACACAGCATCTATTTCGAATTTCTTGGGACTACAGGTGTTTTGGGCCTCTTGGCACTGCTGGTGAGCCTGTTTATTGTGCCAGCTTCGTTTTTTGTGAAATCACTGAGTGGTTCCAAACTGCAAAACTTTTCCGCTTCCGCCGGCCTGGTTTTTCTTGTCTGCTTTGCCGTATTTGGGGTGTCTGAATGTTGGCTGTTTCGTTCGCCGATGCTGATAACCTACATAGTTTGTTTATTTGTCTTTACTATAGGTTGTTCACTGGAAAAAAATAATATACCGGCAGGTTAGCACTTTATCTTTTGAAAATATTAACTTATTTCAGTTGTGAATGATGAATATATTTATTTTTACTGCTTCCGATAGTTCATTTAATAGCTTGCGTCCTGAGATCGAAATGTTTACAGGATTTTCCAGGCGTGGACATCAGGTTACCATAGCGACTCAACTCGATAGCGATGCTGCCAGAGTCTATCTGCATCATGGCATCAAGGTCATCGATTGTCAGCCCCGAAAAAAAATCAGTCCGAATGCGATAACAAAAATCAGAAAAGAATTACAAACTGAACAGTACGATATTCTTTATGCGACAAATTCAAAATCGATCCCTAATGGGGCAATCGCGGCCTTGGGTCTTGACGTGAAAGTCGTCTCTTACCGGGGGACTACTGGCGGTCTTTATCGGCACGATCCAAGCGCGTACTTAACTCATTTGCATCCCCGAATAGATGGCATCGTTTGTGTTTCCGAGGCCGTTCGTGACGATGTCAGAAAAAGAGTCTGGAAAAATAGGGACAAGGTGATTGCTATTCATAAAGGACATAACCTTGAATGGTACAATCAGGCACCTGCTGATTTAACCGAGTTCGGCATAACGAAGAAAGATTTTATCCTCATCTGCGCAGTCAATGCCCGTCCGAGCAAAGGAATTCCAGTGATGCTGGAAGCGACGAATTTGCTCTCCGATATTACCCGCATGCATCTGCTGCTTGTCGGTAAAAACATGGGCACGTACAGTACCGAAATCGCTGAAAACAGAATGAGGGAAAGGATTCATGTGCTCGGTTACAGGCATGACGTCCCGGCATTAATCAAAGCCAGCGATGTTCAGGTGCAACCATCTGTGAGTGGTGAAGGTTTGCCTCGCGCAGTTATGGAAGCCATGGGTTGTGGCACACCGTCTGTACTGACCGATACTGGAGGAGGTAAGGAAGTTGTTGATGATGGTATAACCGGTTTTGTTGTCCCGACAAATAGTCCGGAAATGATTGCCGAAAAAATAAGGATACTCTACGAAAAGCCCGGATTGCTAGATTCTATGGGGGAAAAGAGCAAAGAAAAAATTTCCAGTGAACTTTCCTGTGAGCGCTCAACAGATTTGTATCTTCAATATTTTGAGACTTTGCTGGCAGGCTAATCTATCTTGCTCGCTGCCAGAGTTGCTTTTCAAGGTAACGTACCTTCGAAGGAATTGTTGGATATAAAATGAATAATCGTACCAGTTCGTTGTCAGTAACAGTCATTACCAAGAACGAGGAGGATCGTTTACCAATCTGTCTTGACTCTGTCAAGGACCTCGCGGATGAGATCATCGTTCTGGATAGTGGTAGCACTGATAAAACAGTCGAGATTGCCCGCCAGTACACAAATCAGGTCTTTGAGACCGATTGGCCTGGTTACGGAGTACAGAAACAGCGTGCTTTGGAAAAGGCCAACTGTGATTGGGTTCTGGCAATAGACGCTGATGAAGCATTGAGCCCTGATTTGCAGGAAGAAGTTGGTGATATGCTTAACCGTGAGGTGGTAGAGGTCGGGTTTTATCTGCCCTGGGCAGTGACGATCTTCGGCAAGCGGTTAGATTATGGTCGTAGTGCCAGGGCGCCATTACGCCTTTTCCGGCGCGAGGGGTCACGATTCACCGACGCCCAGGTTCATGAAACGGTCATATTGCCTCCCGGGAAAACTGGCAAAATGAAGGGGCGGTTGCTCCACTTTACTCATCGTGATTTTGGTCATACTTTGTATAAAAATGCTCATTACGCGTGGCTTGGTGCACAGAAACGTTACGATTCGCGAAAAAAGGGTGGGCTGTTCGGAGCGACCCTTCGAGGGATTCTGGTTTTTTTGCAGGTCTATATTCTTCGGGGCGGTTTTCTGGATGGCCGCGTCGGTTTTCTGATGGCGGTCATGTACAGTCAGGGAGCTTTCAACAAATATGCCGGGTTGTGGACGATGTATCGTCAGGAAGCATTGCTCAGAGAAAAATCAGATAGCTCGAATTCTGATCAATAACTGAATTGGCTGAAATGAAAAAATATCTTCTCTATGTCTCTCAACTCTATTCCTTGTCGATCATGCGACCGTTACAGGCTGTTATTCGTGAGCGTGGCGACGAGTGCGCCTGGTTTTTTGACCGATCCGAAGCCGGAACCGCGCAACTTTTAGCCGATGAAAAACAATTAAAAACGGTTGCAGAGGTTAAACTTTATAATCCTTTGGCTGTCTTTGTCCCGGGTAATGTGGTCCCAGATTTCTTTCCGGGAATAAAGGTACAAATCTTTCATGGTCTTGCTACAGACGATACCGGCAAAAAAGGACATTATCGAATTCGAGGTTTTTTTGATCTGTATTGTACCCGCGGGCCTGAAGAAACGTCAAAATTTCAGGCACTGGCGGACCGATATGGGCATTTTCGCGTGGTTGAGACCGGCTGGCCAAAGCTGGACCCACTTTTTTCTGCGAAATCCGATGTGTCGCTCAGGAGCGAATTGCCTTCAGAAAAACCGATCATCTTGTATGCTTCGACCTTTAGTCCATCTCTGACCTCAGCCCCTGATCTTTACGAGACAATTCGCTTGTTGTCGAAAAATGACCAGTGGCACTGGCTGGTGACCCTACACCCGAAAATGGATAAAGGGGTGGTTGACAGATATCGCCAGTTAGCTGGTCCGAACCTGACCTTTTTTGAGAGTTCAGAGGACGTTTTACCTCTGCTCAAGGCTGCTGATGTGATGCTCTGCGACACTTCCTCGATTGCAATAGAGTTTCAGGTGTTGGGCAAACCGCTTGTGACTTTTCGAGCGAAATTCCCCGGACCGCAACAGTTGGATGTCAGAGTGCCTGCTGAAGTCCAGGGGGCTTTGACGCATGCCTTGCAAATGCCATCGGACTTGATGGCGGCGACGCGGATCTTTACGGATCGCCTGCATCCTTGGTACGACGGATTGTCGAGTCAACGTGTCCTCGAAGCCGTCGATATGTTTCTTTTGCCTGGTCAGGTTGAGCTCAAACGCAAACCTCTGAATATCCTTCGTAAGTGGAAGGTCCGGCGTAAGCTGCGCTATTATAAGGTATTCTGCAATACCGATGGAGCTCATCAATAAGGAGTGGTTATGCTTAATGGTAAATCGATCATGGTTACTGGTGGAACCGGTTCATTTGGAAAGAAGTTTGTTCGAACTATACTGGAGAAATATTCCGAGATTGAGCGGATTGTTGTTTTTTCGCGCGATGAATTGAAGCAGTTTGAAATGCAGCAGGATTTCCCTATGGGGAAATATCCACAAATTCGTTATTTTATCGGTGATGTTCGCGACCGTGATCGACTGGTCAGAGCGATGGAGGGGATTGATATTGTGATTCATGCCGCTGCTCTCAAGCAGGTTCCTGCAGCGGAGTATAACCCTTTTGAATGTATCAAGACCAATGTGATTGGTGCGCAGAATGTGATAGAGGCCTGTTTGTCCAGTAACGTGAAGCGGGTCGTAGCACTTAGTACTGACAAGGCGGCTGCACCCATTAACCTGTATGGTGCGACCAAGCTTTGTTCAGATAAATTGTTTGTAGCTGCAAACAACATGAAAGGCAGTCGGAATTTAAAGCTTTCTGTCGTGCGTTATGGCAACGTTATGGGCAGTCGGGGGAGTGTGATCCCATTTTTTATGAGCAAGCGAAACGATGGTGTTCTGCCTATTACCGATGAGCGGATGACGCGTTTTAATATCTCCCTGGATGAAGGCATACAAATGGTGCTGGACGCGCTCCAAATCATGTGGGGAGGCGAAATTTTTGTGCCCAAGATTCCGAGTTACAGAATCAATGATGTTGCCGAAGCCATTGCACCCGAGTGCCGGCGCGAGGTTGTCGGGATTCGCTCGGGTGAAAAACTTCACGAAGAGATGGTCACTGAAACTGATGCCATCAATACGGTTGAATGCAAAGACTACTTTGTCATATTGCCTTCGATGGAACTCTGGGATGTTGAGGATTTTATACGTGTGTTCAAGGGGAAACGATGTGAACTCGGTTTTTCTTATAGCAGTGGAACAAACTCAGAATGGCTGGATGTAAAACAGCTACGCTCATTAATTACCCAGCATGTTGACCCCAGCTTTACGGTTTGATGTTCATGACAGAGAAGCGCTTTATTCCTTATGGCCGCCAAAGTATCAGTGAAGAAGATATTGCTGCCGTCGTCGAGGTGCTACGTTCTGACTGGTTGACTCAAGGACCAGCCGTTGAACACTTCGAAAAGGCCGTGGCCGACTACTGCGGAGCACGTTACGCCGTGGCAGTAGCAAATGGCACGGCAGCTTTGCATTTATGTGCCATGGCAGCAGGGTTCGGTCCTGGTGACGAGGTCATTACTTCTCCAATTACCTTTGTTGCATCTGCAAACTGTATTGCTTATGTGGGTGCGACGCCGGTGTTTGCTGATATCGATCCTCAGAGTTACTGCATTGATCCAGCGCAGGTTCAGGCAAAGATTTCACCTGACACGCGCGGTATAATCCCGGTTCATTTTGCTGGTCAGCCGTGTGACATGGGCTCAATAGCGACCATGGCAAAAGACAGGGGGCTGAAAATAATTGAAGATGCGGCCCACGCCATTGGTGCCAGTTATGAAGTAGCAGGTGAAACTTTCAAGGTCGGATGCTGTGCACACAGCGACATGACCATCTTTTCGTTCCATCCGGTCAAACATATAACCACTGGCGAGGGGGGGATGATTACCACTAATGATCCGCATCTTTATGAAGAGTTATTACTATTGCGTACCCACGGAATCACTAAAGATTCTGAAAAAATCACCAATAACGATGGACCATGGTACTACGAACAGCAGGCCCTTGGTTTTAATTACCGGATTACTGACCTGCAGTGCGCACTCGGCAGTTCCCAGTTGAAGCGTCTCGACAGTTTCATTGCTCGCCGTCGCCAGATCGTTGCCAACTATAATCAAGCTTTTGCGGATTGTGAACATCTGGTCACGCCTTTCGAGCGTGTTGATTGCCATTCATCCTGGCATCTTTACATGCTTGGCTTCAAGGGGATGGATCGACATAGGGTGTTTGAGCGGTTGCGCGGAAAGGGGCTGGGCGTCAATGTTCATTATATTCCGGTTCATATGCAACCTTACTACAAAAAACATTTTCAAACTTCCCCTGGTGACTACCCTGTCGCGGAAAACTATTATGCCGGCATTGTCACAATGCCGATGTTTCCCTCAATGACGGATGAGGATGTTCAATACGTCATTGAAACAGTCTTAGCTACCGTAAAAGAGCTTGCTTAATGAAAGTCGTTGCAGTAATTCAGGCCCGCATGGGATCGACTCGTCTACCCGGTAAGGTGTTGATGCCGATACTCGGTCAGGCGCTTCTTGAGCTGCTGGTCTGCCGGGTGGCACGGGTTAAACTGATTGATCAGATCGTTGTTGCAACTTCCCTGGAGAGGCAGGATGATAAAATTGCGGAGCTTGTCTCGGGCCTTGATGATGTTGTTCTTTTTCGAGGAAGTGAGCAGGATGTCTTGAGCCGGTTTGTTGGAGCCGCACGAGATGTGGACGCAGATGTCATCATGCGGATCACCGCAGACAATCCTTTTTTTGACTGGGCGCTGGCTGACCGGGCAATTGAGACCTTCATCAATGGTGATTTTGACTATCTGTCGACCCCTGACTATCCTCATGGCATAGGTATGGAGGTCTTTTCAGGCAAGGCATTATTTCGTGCCGATCAGGATACCGCCGATCCTTATGACCGTGAACATGTGACCGCTTATTTCTATCACAACCCGCAGCTGTTTTCTCTTGGTGAGATGAAATGCACTGAAAATCTCTCCCATGTGCGGCTGACCGTTGACACACCGGAAGACATGGCGCGCGCGAAAGGGCTCTTCAATCGGTTCGGTGTCGATGTCACTTATCGGGAGATTATTGATGCCGAAAGCTGATTTGACCCTTGGGGGCGCCCAGCTCGGAATGGCATACGGAATTGCCAATCACCGTGGCAAAATGAATGAAGCAGAGGTCTTTGATTTTCTGGATGAGGTATGTGACGCCGGTATTAGTCGAATCGATACCTCCCCGGCCTACGGTGACAGCGAAACCCTGATCGGCAAATATCTCCGCGTAAGTGGCCGTTCGTTGCATCTGGTGACTAAGCTCCCGGCTCTGGGGCTCACAAAGCCGACTACGGCAGCACAGCTGATACCGCTTGTGGAGGCAAGCTTGCATAAATCCCTGGAGACCTTGGGCGTTGCAGCCATTGATGATTATCTGGTGCATACTGAAGAAGATTTTGTCCTGCACGGAGCAACTCTGGTTGAGGCACTCCGCCACTGCAGGGAACAGGGCCTGGTGGAGAGGGTCGGAGTATCGGTTTATCAGCCAGAGGTAGCATTGAAAGGTGTAACTCTGGGCTTGGATACCGTACAGATCCCATGCAATATCCTTGACCGCCGCTTGGACAACGCCGGTTTTTTTACAGCAGCCAAGCGCAATCGGACAAAGGTATTTGCCAGGAGTATCTATCTACAAGGATTGTTACTGCTCCCGATTGATGATGTCATCAAATGGCTCCCTGAAGCCGAACAACCGCTGAGCCGATTTCACAAGCTTGCCGCAGACTGCGGATATTCCCCTGCAGAGTTAGCCTATGTGTATATGCGTGACAAAAATGGTGTCGACAGTTTGATTGTCGGGATGGAGTCAAAAGCACAGGTTGTTGATAACCTGGCCCTGATGCAGGCGCCGGTTCTGCCAGATGAGCTACGTGTCCGGATAGAGAGTTTGATATTCGATGTGTCGGTTCAGGTGCTAAACCCTTCTTTGTGGAGGCGTAGATGACAAGACTATTTGATCTGGCAGGAAAAGTGGTCCTGATTACAGGAGCCACCGGACATTTGGGTCGTGCTATGAGTGAGGGGTTTGCCGAAGCCGGAGCCACTCTTGCGGTCTGTTCAACCCGAATCGAGAAAGCACGTGATCTTGCCACCGAGCTTGCAGATAAATATCGGAGTCGGGCCGAAGGTTTTCAGCTTGATCTAAAGGATGTCAATTCTCTGCCGGGAACAGTCAATAATATTGTAGAAGAACTGGGGCAACTTGATTGTCTGGTCAACAATGCCTGTTTCGTCAAATTCAACAGCATAGACCAAATTATCCCCGAGGAGTGGGATGTCGGTCTGCAAGGGGGGGTCTCCAGCCCTTTCTTCTTGATGCAGGCCTGTCTTGGACATCTTGAGCAGACGCGGGGTAATATCATTAATATCGCATCCATGTATGGCATGGTCTCGCCCAAATCCCGGAATTACGCAGACACTCCGTTTGGCAGTTCTGTCAACTATGGTGCCGCCAAGGCAGCTCTGTTGCAGGTTACCCGCTATGCCGCAACTTATCTGGGGCCGCGCGGCATCCGTGTTAATGCCTTGAGTCCTGGGCCTTTCCCGACCCCGAAAGTTCAGGAAAACCAGCTGTTTAAAGAAAAATTGACCGCAGATGTTCCGCTGGAGCGGCTTGGTCATCCGGATGAGATCAAAGGCGCGGCGGTCTTTCTTTCGTCAAATGCAGCGTCCTATGTTACCGGGCACAATCTAGTTGTTGATGGAGGCTGGACGGCTTGGTAAGCGAAAAGACTTCCTTTGTGGGCAATGTTGTTATACGGGTTGATGCATCAATTCAAATAGGTAGCGGCCATGTTATGCGTTGCCTGACCCTGGCTGAGGGACTACGTGAGCAGGGTGCAGAAGTCCTTTTTGTCTGCCGTGAGCTGGCTGGCAACCTTAATGCCTTGATCGCTGCAAAGGGCTTCGACCTCTGTTGCCTGCCTGCAGCCGATTCCCAGAGTGCTGAACTGAACTGGAACAGCCATGCTGGCTGGCTAGAAGTTCATTGGCAACAGGACGCTAAAGAGACGAAAGCTTTATTGAAGGAACAAGCGGTCAGCTTCGATTGGCTGATCGTTGATCACTACGCACTTGATACGAACTGGGAAACGGAGCTCGGATCCATTGTTGACAAGATCATGGTGATCGATGATTTGGCGGACCGTCCGCACGCATGTGAACTACTTCTCGATCAGAACTTTTACTTGGATCAAACCGGTCGCTATAAAAAGCTGGTGCCCGCTAACTGCACAAGGTTGCTTGGTCCTGCTTACGCTTTGCTACGTTCCGAGTTCCCACAAAAACGAAGGTCGCTCCGGCTGAGAACTGGAGCAGTTAACAATATCCTGGTTTTTTTTGGTGGTGTCGACGCAACCAACGAAACGGCCAAAGTTGTCAATGCTATCGCTTCGCTTGAAAGAAGCAATATAACGGTTGATGTTATTGTCGGAACGGGCAATCCGCATCGGCAAAAGATTGAAGATCTGTGCGGCCAGGTTGAGAATACCCGCTTTCACTGTCAGGCCAGCAATATGGCAGAACTGATGGCCAACGCAGATCTGGCCATTGGCGGCGGCGGTACCGTGACATGGGAGCGCTTTTGTCTCGGTTTGCCGGCCCTGGTTGTGTCTGTCGCGGGGAACCAGAAAGCCATTGCCGAAGATTGCGGCAAGGTTGGCTGCCAGATTTTCCTGGGTGATTCCGATGCTGTTGACGAAGCCCTTTTTGCCGCAGCGCTGCAGACCGTTTTGCACAGCCCATCGCTGCTTATGAGCGTCTCGGCTCAGGCCATAAAAGTTGTCGACGGCAAAGGCCTGAACCGTGTTATCCAATGGCTGTGCCCTCTGGATATCAAGCTGAGGAAAGCAGTGTCAGCAGATTGTCGTAATATCTATGACTGGCGCAATGCGGAAGAGACCAGGCGCCATATCTTTGACAAGGAAATCATTCCTTACGAGAGTCATCAGCAGTGGTTTGCAAACAGTCTGGCCAATCAAGACCGCATTATTCTGATCGGTGAATATGACGATCAGCCGGTCGGGGTCTTGCGTTATGATGTTAGGGGGAAGAGTGCCCTGATTTCTGTCTATCTGGTGCCGGGACCGCAACCTGCAGGGGTTGGTTCGCAACTGATTTGCGCGGGGAATCGCTGGTTGAGAGCTGAGCATCCTGAAATAATGCAAATTGACGCAGAAATCTTGGGCCAAAATGTGGCTTCCATAAAGGCTTTCGAAAAAGCTGATTATAAACTTCACCACTTAACTTATTGTAAAGACTTGTTCTGTGAGGAATAGTGAAATGACCTCAATGAAAATTGGAACTCGACTGATTGGCAAGAACAGTCCTCCATTCATCATCGCCGAAATGTCTGGCAATCACAACCAATCGTTGGAGCGGGCGTTGGAGATTGTTGAAGCCGCAGCCACGTCCGGAGCCCACGCACTCAAGCTCCAGACCTATACGGCCGATACCATGACCCTTGATCTTGCCGAGGGTGAGTTCTTTATCGAAGATCCCAACAGCCTCTGGAATGGGAGATCCCTTTACGACCTCTACCAGGAAGCGCACACGCCTTGGGAATGGCACAAGCCGATCTATGATCGATGCCGGGAGCTGGGGCTGATTTGCTTCAGTACCCCTTTCGATGCAACATCCGTGGATTTTCTCGAAAAACTGGACACACCCTGCTACAAGATTGCCTCATTTGAAAATATCGATATTCCACTGATCAGGAAAGTCGCTGCAACCGGCAAACCGATGATCATCTCGACGGGCATGGCAAGCATTGCAGAGCTGGATGAGGCGGTTACTGCCGCCCGGCAGGCCGGCTGCAAGGAGCTCGTCCTGCTTAAATGCACCAGCTCCTATCCGGCGACACCGGAAAACACCAACATCCTGACCATCCCGCACCTGCGCAAACTTTTCGGCTGCGAAGTCGGATTATCTGATCACACTATGGGCGTCGGCGTAGCCGTCGCCAGTGTCGCACTTGGTGCGACAGTCATTGAAAAACACTTTACCCTGAGTCGCTCAGACGGTGGTGTTGATTCTGCTTTTTCTCTTGAGCCGGAAGAGATGCAGGCACTGGTGGTTGAGACAGAGAGGGCATGGCAGTCTTTGGGAACCGTCAATTATGGTCCGACTGC
>Ga0102946_1000561_pt1 | contig 12877 bp, 16 predicted proteins | sample SalPon2A_A_D1_MG_FD_78209 | JGI IMG/M metagenome (GOLD analysis project Ga0102946, IMG submission 78209) | Soil microbial communities from South San Francisco under conditions of wetland restoration - Salt Pond MetaG R2A_A_D1_MG | ecosystem: Environmental > Terrestrial > Soil > Wetlands | place... | reverse complement strand
TAGCGTACCGTGCTCGCGTTCCCGGGAGATGGTCAAACCCACCAACATCGCCGGAAGTCCCAACACGATAGAAAGCAAACCAGGAATAATATCGTTTCTAGATTTTAAACTGGGATTAAACCAGGCATGCACGCGCAAATCGACTAATTTCATATCATCCAAATTAATTCCTGCAGAGGACAATTGGGACATAAATAGCTGGTTCAAAAATGCCTCCGCCCGCATCCCAATATGATCCAACGCAAAACCGCCTGATTCTGGTTCAGTACCGTCAATAATTATCTGCATGGATACTGGTTTGAGAGCCAATAGATTGTTCGCAAAACCGGGATTGATAATTACGGCAGACTTTATATCCCCACGCTGCAACATCAATTCAATCTCCTCCGGATCACTGGCAAATCGATAGAGGTCAATATCTGACCCAGCTGTTATTGCCTGAATAAAGGATCGGGAAGTATGGGTTTGATCTAAATCTAACACAGCCACCGGAACATTTGAAATATCTACTGTAAGTGCGTATGCCATGATAAGCATCAACAACGACGGAGATAACAATACTAAGAACAATGTATATCTGTCTCGCAGAATATGCTGAATTTCTTTACGGGTAACCGCCATAAAACGCCGTAGTGACATTTATTTCTCCATTCCTCTGACCAGCGATACAAATACTTCTTCCATCCTTGGCGGAGCAATCTGGATGGAAGAATACTGTATTCCAGAGGTCTTCACTTCTTTTTCAATGGCTTTGATCCGTTTTTGCGCATTGTCTACAAAAATGTGGAAAGCCTCACCATATGTCTGAACTTCACTTACCCCATCGATATTTTCAAGGATAGATTGAGCATCATGCCAATCTTTCGACAACAACACAATCATTTCCTCATTGAAATTATCTTTCAATTCTTGCGGCGTGCCACTGTTAATCAATTTTCCCTCATAGAGTAACCCAACTCGAGAACAACGATCAGCCTCATCCATATAAGGAGTTGAAACTACAATTGTAGTACCCTCGATATGCAGTTCACTGAGAATATTCCAAAATTCTCGCCGGGAAACTGGATCAACACCCGTTGTAGGTTCGTCCAGTATTAAAATATCAGGATCGTGGATCAAACAACAAGCCAGAGCTAATTTCTTCTGCATTCCACCAGACAGTTTATCCGCCCTGCGTTTTATGAACTCCGTTAAATTTGCAAAATCTAACAATCGCTCAATGCGGTCAGACAGGACGTCACCAGGGACTTCAAATAGATCCGCAAAGAACATCAAATTTTCAAACACAGTTAATTCGGCATATAAACCAAACCGCTGAGCCATATACCCAATCTTTGGTTTTACATCCTCATATTTGGTTTTTAGGTTCACTCCAGCTACTTCAGCACTACCTTCCGAATAGCTCAATAACCCCGCAATTATCCGCAGAGTAGTTGTTTTCCCTGCCCCATCTGGACCAATCAATCCAAATAATTCACCTTGTTCGATCCGCAATGTTAATTCAGCAAGGGCAGCATTATCCTTGAAATATCTGCTCACCCCGGATAAATTGATCATCGAAACTCCTGTAGAGAATTAGAAAGAATTCCGTCTAACTATTCGATCTTCGAACAAGCCACAAAACCAACAATGCACCTAAGGCTGGCTCTAAAGCAACTGCCACATACTTCAACATCACATTATCAATCCCCATTGCCGGTATAACGAACCAGTCCAAAAGGCCAACGATCACAGCAGTTACGATCGCGATTATATAATCCCCTTGCACCCCTTTAGGCCGCTCACCTTTGAAAATTGAACCTGCTAAATATCCAATGATAGCCCCAACAATCACCATTGCAACAATCAAAAATAAAATGTCCATTACAGCCTCCTATAGTTTATTTTTCAATCCCATCCAGGAAAATTTTTACATTCCTGGTGATCAACTCTGCAAAATCAAATCGTTCCATGTCATAAGCCCACAGCAGTAAAGACCCCTCTATAAGCGCTCCAAAAGCTAAAGCGGCTTCATTGGCATCCATTTCTTTAAATTCGCCTTCATCAATCCCCTTTTGGAACAGAGGGACCGTCAATTCAATGTACTGATTCAAACTCTTTTGAATCACTTTTTTGACATGTTTATTTCGGGTAACCATTGCCAGAAATTCATACACAATAGCAAAAAAAGGCTTAATTTTTACCAAGTCTTCAATCAGCATTACGCTGTAACTTTCGAGTAAAGACCGAGCTGAACGGTTATCGATATCCCAAGCTTTGACACGCTCAAATTCTCGATCAAAGAACACCCCCAATATATTTGAAATTAATTCATCTTTTGAATTGAAATACCAATATAAAGCCCCCTTGCTCATCTCGGCTTCCTGAGCGATATCATCCATCCTTGCTTCATGAAAGCCGTCCCGCGAAAATACATTGATAGCCGCATCCAGGATTTGCTGTTTCCGCTCTTCGCTCACATCAGGTTTCGGTGACATAGTACTCCAAAAAAATAACTGACTGACTGGTCAGTTTAATATTACACCTCTATTTTTATTTTGTCAACTGTCACAAATAAAAAAGACTGCTAGTATATAGCAGCCTTTTAGAATTCTTTTAATCGCCTAAACAATTTATCCAGGCAACACCCCGTCCTCATGCTCTTCAAGCGCTTTCTCAATCACAGAAACCACCTCCCCCATTGCTTTGATCTCATATTCTGTAAAATTTACGTTCACGGGATCACCAGGTGAAAATTCTTCCATAACCTCAATATATTCAATGGCGGTCGCCTTGAGCTTTGGCTTATTCCCCCCAATCCCCCAATCTGCCAACTGCTTCGCCACTGAGATTGCATCAACACCCATTTCTGTGAGTGAAAAGCTAAATGAGTGCTCAGGTTTCAAACTGGCAAACTCAGTAAAGATTTCGTGAGCAACTTCTACAACCTCGGGATTAATATTAATATCTTCAGCCATATTTCCTCTTTCATCAACCTGTTTCAAATAATGGAATGAAGTCAAATTTATTTACATCCACAAGACCTAAATCAGAGATCCGTAATTCCGGTATTACGACTAGTGCTAACAAACTCATCTGCATATTGGGGTTGTTCAACGTACTACCGCATTTTATAAAACCCTCTAACACAGTAGCTGTTTTCTCGGAGACAACCTCTGCACGCTCATTTGACATCAATCCAGCGATAGGTAATTCTACCATACCCAAAACTTGACCATTACTAACCACGACCTGCCCACCATTAGCCCGGGCTAATTCATTCACCGCCAAAGCCATATCCTCATCATTTGTACCAACCACAATCATGTGATGGCTGTCGTGTGCTACAGATGTTGCAATCCCGCAAGGCTTATTAAACCCAAAACCACTGACAAGGCCGACTTGGATCTCCCCTGTGCCCTTGTGCCGTTCTACCAAAGCGATCTTTGCCAAATCATTTTCAACGCTGGCGTCCACTTCCCCCCCACTCACATGAACATCCATTACCAAATGGCGGGTTGGTGCCTGATTTTCAATTACGCCAATCACATTGGCCTTCAAATCTCCCTCTTCAACAGGCGCAGAAATTTTGAAATCACTTCCATGCACTTTTTTACCCAAGTTGATCGAGGTCGTAGCCCATTCAGGATATGGATAAGCCGGCAGGTCAATTTCCAACTTTCCTTCTTGTGCAATCATCACCCCCCTAGCAAATACCATTTCGGGGGCAAAGTATTCCAGGTCTTCTACAATCAAAATATCAGCATATCGCCCTGGAGCGATCATGCCAAGGTCACGATCCACACGAAAATGCTCTGCGGTATTAATGGTCGCCATTTGAATCGCCATAATCGGCGGTACCCCTTGTTCGATTGCATGGCGAACGACCCGATCCATGTGTCCATCCTTAACTAAAGTTTCTGAATGGGAGTCGTCTGTACACAGGATGAAATGGCGAGGATCCAAACCCTCTTTCAACACAGCTTGTACTTGCGCAGCCACATCATGCCACGCAGACCCAAGACGCATCATCACTTTCATCCCCTGCCGCACTCGAGCTATTGCATCTTTCATCCGAGTGCCCTCATGGTCATCTTCCGCTCCACCAGCTGCATACCCATAAAATGGTAATCCCAAATCAGGGGCAGCATAATGTCCACCAATCACTTTTCCAGCAAGATGAGTTTCGGCCATTTCTGCCAACATATTTGGATCGCTATTGAACACCCCTGGGAAATTCATCATTTCGCCCAAACCAATCACACCATCCCACTGCATAGCTTCAGCTACTTCATCTGGGCCAATGGTTGCCCCAGGTGTTTCCAGACCAGGGGCAGAGGGAACACAAGAAGGAATCTCAACAAAAACATGAATGGGCATTTTTTGAGCTTCCTTCACCATTAATTCAATGCCTCTCAATCCAAATACATTCGCAATCTCGTGAGGATCGATGAACATTCCGGTAGTCCCGCGAGGAGCAACCGCCCGGACAAATTCGGTAACCGTGATCATGCCTGATTCAACATGCATATGCCCATCTAACAAACCAGGGACTAAATATTTGCCTCCCGCATCAACAACTCTGGTCGATTCACCAATAGTATGAGACGCATCCGGTCCGACATAAGCAATCCTGCCTTTTATAACCGCAATGTCTGTTCCTGGCAGAATTTCTCCAGACTGTACGCTGATCCACTGGCCATTTTTAATAACAATATCCGCTTTTTGCCGCCCCATTGCCACATCAACCAATGCGCTGCGATAATCAACCCATTGCCCACGATTCATTCCATTCACCTCCAACTTAATTTGTTGGTTAATAATAAATTAAAAGAAAAAAGAACGCAACACATAGTCCATGCTGCGTTCTTTTGTTCTCATTTGGCTTTATGCAACTAATTTTTCAAAGACAGCTTTTGAACTTTGTTCCACATCCTGATGAATGCTTGCGCCGTGGCTGTCCATCGTCACCACAACCGGAAAATCTTCCACTTCCAAAACCCAGATCGCTTCCGGTACACCAAAGTCCATTTTATGTACGCCTAGGACCTTTTTCACGCTTTGAGCAATCAACGTGGCAGCACCGCCAATGGCATGAAAATACACACACGGCACCTCCTGGCAAGCAGCAAGCGTCTTAGCTCCCATACCACCTTTACCAATCACACCTTTGGCATTGAAATGAGCCATAACCTTCCCCTGGTAGGGCTCTTCGCGGATGCTCGTTGTTGGTCCTGCAGCGACAAATTTGTACTCACCGGTATCCAGTCCGGCAACAACCGGTCCGCAGTGATAGATTACGCCGCCTTCCAGCAAAGGTTTGATTGCATCGTACACCTCCTGGTCATCGCCTTCCGGAGATCGTTTTTTGTCAATGAAGGTATCAATCATCCACTTGTGGACGGCATCTCGGCCTGTTAGCATAATCCCGTTCAATAATACTGTATCACCAACTTTTAGATTTCGAATATCCTCATCTGCAATCGGCATCGTAAGTTTTATCATCTCGCGCCTCCTAGGAATAGACCACTTCGCCGTTTTTCACCACCATCTTGCGACGGCGATACGCCCAGCACATATAAGAAACAGAGACGAAGAAGCTGGCCGGCAAACGGTGAGTCGATTTGGCTTTGACACCTAAAACAGTTGTTTCACCACCAAATCCCATTGGACCAATTCCTAATTCGTTGGCCTGCTCAAATACAGTCTCCTCAAACTCAGCTAATGCAGCATCCTCATTCTTCTCATCCAACTGTTTTAATAACGCCTCTTTTGAAGCCAGGAAGGATGATCCTCGATCGCCGCCAATCGCTACCCCCAAAATACCCGGAGAGCAGCCTTTCCCCTGAGCCGTATTTACAGCATCCAAAACGACTTTGCGGACGCCATCTAAATCTCTACCTGCTCCCAGTTCCGTATTTGGCAGCTTATACTGTGCACCAACATTTTCACACCCACCACCTTTCAGCATCAATTCTACAACCAGTTCATCTCCCTCAGATTCTTCAAAGTGGATCGTGGGATAGTGCTCATCCCCCAAGTTGTCCCCGGTATTTTTTCCAGTGATTGAGTCAACTGCATTCGGTCGAAGGTAAGCTTTTTCGGTTGCCATTGCCACAGCATCTCGGATTTGTTTTCGCAAAGCGATGGTGCTCATGCTTGCTGGATAGTGCACATAAAACAACGGCGTTCCAGTATCCTGACATATCGGTGTGGATTTCTCACGCGCCATTTCAACATTCTTCAAAATCGTTTCCAGTGCTCCCTTTGCTGCAGAACCGTCTTCCTCTGTGGTATGTGCTTTTCGTAGCGCACTTTCCACATCCGGCGGTAAATCCGTCGCCGTCAGTCGAACTAACTCAAGAAAATGCTCAGTTAGGTTTTCCATTTGTCCTCCAATTCTAACCTTATTATGCAGGCAGTCGCCAAGAGATAATCGTGTACGTGCCCCAGGAAAAAGCAACAATCCCGGCTACAATTACCACTAAAGCGAGTGCCTTTTTAAATTTTGAAACCTGTTTATAATCTGTCAGCACGACATAGGCTCCAGAAAGCCCATGCAGCAGCACAGACAATAAAAACAATATTTCAACCACTTTCCACACCGGATTTACCATTCGTTCTACAATGATGGAAAAATCGATGTGAAATGGGGGATAGTGTACGACAATCATATGAATTGTCATAAAAACTAACAAAGCGACAGCTGTAACTCGCTGAATTTGAAAAATTCTCATACTTACCTCCTCTTATTTGCTTTCCAGCATAAACAATAAAATTGGAACTCCCCCCGCAATAACCATCAAAGCCGAAACGATAAACACTGCCCAGAAGAGATTTTTCCGCTTATCTGTGACCTTAAACCAATTTACCAGCAGCAGGCGCACACCGTCAAAGGCATGATATACCACCGCAGCGAGGAGCGCTATCTCAGCAATTTTAAAGAGAGGGGTTTGGACAGCATTCAAGCGCTGATCGAAAACTTCGGGACCACTTACTGCCGACCCGATCACCCAGATGTGCAGCAACAAATATAATACTAATACGACACCGGTAAACCGGCGCAGTACAAAGCTTACAAAACCTGTTGTTTTATACATTCATCACTCCTTGCGGCTATTCCACAGCTTTAGTAATAGTTGTCAAGCGTTTCTTTTTTGCATCTTCAAAGGCAAGCCGCTTTTGGGCCAAATTGCGCAGTGTTTCAATTGCTTTAGTCGGATCTAGCTTTTTCGGGCAAGCATCAATACAATTAAAAATGGTGTGGCAGCGATAAGCGCCTTCATGTGTACCAACTTCTTCCAGGCGTTCTGCCGCACCGGCATCACGCGGGTCCAGCACTCGGAGGAAGCTTTTCAGCAAAGCGTGAGGGCCAATGTAGTTCTCACTGGTTCCTACAACAGTGCAAGCGGAGTAACACGCGCCACACATGATGCAGGTTTCTGCTTTGTTCAGCGCTTCGACTTCTTCCGTGCTGATCCGGTATTCTTTTTCAGGGACTTCCGGAGACGGTATCAGCCAGGGCTTCACCCGCATGTACTGCTCCCAGAACTTGGTCCGGTCCACCACCAAATCCTTGATGATTGGTAAATATGGCAGTGGTTTAATTGTCACCATTCCTTTGCGATTTATATGTTCTTTGATCGGCGTGTTACACACCAACATATTGATACCATTCACATTCATGGCGCAGCTACCACAAATCGCATGCCTGCAAGACCGGCGATAGGTTAATGTGCCATCCTGATGAGATTTGATTTCATGCAAAGCATCTAAGAGGGTCATATCACGTGTATATGACACGGTAAACTCTTGAAAATGGGGTTTATGGTCTTTTTCAGGATTGAAGCGCTGAATGCGCACGGAGGCTGTTTTTTGAGTATCTGACATAGCTTCTCTCCTTAGTACTTCCGCTCTTGTGGTGGATATTTTTCCCAATCAATGTTGACAGATTTATATGAGAGGACTGGCTTTCCATCTTCAGCTTTATGTGCCATCGTATGCTTGATCCAGCTCTCATCATCACGCTTGGGGTAATCTGTTCGATAGTGCGCACCGCGGCTTTCTGTGCGCGCCAGCCCACCAGCGACGATCACTTCGCTGAATGTCAACAGATGTTCAGTCTCTAGTGCAGCCAACACATCAGTATTGAATTGCTTCCCGGTATCCATCACCCTTGCCCGTTTGAAACGCTCTTGCAAGGCTTCAATATCTGCCAAAGCTTTTGCATGGTCTCATCAGTGCGAAAAACGCCCATATTTTCTGTCATGGTGGTTTTTAAGTCTTGAGCAATATCTTCCACGTTTTCTGTTCGGGAATTATCCATCAGGCGATTAATCCGGGCAGAATTTTTGTCAATGGGATTTCCAGCAATTGGTTGTAATTCTGCGCCATCCTTGATGAATTTGGCAATCTCAACTCCAGATCGGCGCCCAAACACTGAAGCGCCCAACAGACTGTTGGTACCTAACCGATTCGCACCATGTACACTCACACAGGCACACTCTCCAGCAGCGTAAAACCCGACTACAGGATTACCTGATGCATCAGCCAGCACCTGACCATCCTTGGTTGCAGGAATACCGCCCATGCTGTAGTGGGCGGTCGGTTGAATGGGGGCAGGTTCATCAATGATATCTAGGCCGAGGAATTCCATCGCCAGGGTGCGCACTTGCGGCAGCCTGGTCATGATTTTTTCTCTCCCTAAATGCGTCATATCTAAGAAAATGCCAGTCTTATCAGGTCCCACACCACGCCCTTCGTTGATTTCAAGCTGCTCTGAGCGGCTCACCAAATCACGAGGAGCTAGTTCCATCTGCCCAGGTGCATATTTTTCCATGAACCGCTCTCCAGCACTATTGGTCAGATACCCCCCTTCACCACGGCATGCTTCTGACATCAAAATACCGTGTTTGTATATACCGGTTGGGTGGAATTGAACAAATTCCATGTCCATCAACGGTACACCGGCATCATAAGCAACTGCCACGCCATCCCCGGTATTCGCAAACGCGTTCGATGTAATTTTCCAGGCCCGGCCGTAACCGCCAGTCCCAAACATCACTGCTTTTGCGCGCATCACGTGAAGTTCCCCGGTGAGAATGTCTAGCGCAACTACCCCGCGACACACATTATCTTCAACAATCAAATCCATACAGTACCACTCACTATAGAACCGCACGTTATTCTTCAGGCACTGTTCATGAATGGTATGAAGCAACACATGGCCAGTATAATCTGCTGCGTAGTTGGCTCGAGGAGCACTGTGGCCGCCAAATCTGCGTTGGGCTATCCGCCCATCAGGGGTACGAGAAAACACACACCCCATATGTTCATAGGCGTAAATGATCTCTGGCGCTTCTTTTACCATCACTTCAATCGAGTCTTGATCCCCAAGCCAGTCCGAACCTTTGATTGTATCGAACATATGAAGTTCCCAGCTATCGACAAGCTCTTCTCCTTCTGGGATTTGCTCCAACGGCCCCCGTGGACCCGTCCCTTCTACCGGGCGCACATTACTCAATGATGCCCCAATCCCTCCTTGAGCTGCCCCACTGTGCGATCTTAGGGGATGTAGTTTGGAAAGGACAGCAACATCTTTCACGCCATTTTTTGCTGCCTCCATAGCAGCCCAGGAACCGGCTAATCCTGCCCCAACAATTATCACGTCATGTACTATCTCTTCGCTCATAATTTTTCCTTGTGAACTAGAAAAGTAAAGTGAATAAAATATACTCCCTGATTCTCTAGTGGAATCAGGCATTATGAGCATATTACTAGAAATCCAACCATAATAGTTGCATTTGTCCCTTTTCTCTGGGGGAGATTGTCCCTTTCCTGCAACTATCAAGGAGCCTCCCTATATAAAAAATCCTTATCCGCCACATTACAGATTGCAATCGGAAGGGGCGAACTGAAACACTAAAATGCTAAAACTAATGCTATACTGTTAAAGAACCACCCACAAGCTAAGGTGTAATTTGAAGAAGATTAAAATCATTATTGCAGACGACCATCATTTAGTACGGGAAGGTCTCCGGCTTATCTTAGATCAAGAGCCAACTTTCTCAATCATAGGAGAAGCCTGCAATGGTAGAGAAGTTGTCACCCTCATTAAAAAGATATGCCCAGATGTTATCCTGATGGATGTTTCCATGCCGCTGCTCAATGGCTTAGAAGCAACTCGACAAATCCTTCGTGATTGTCCCTATATTAAAATCCTCGCTTTGAGCGTAAGCGAAGATGAAGAAATCATACGGCAAATGTTAGCCGCTGGTGCAATGGGATATTTGACCAAATACGCCAAACCCACAGAACTCATCCAGGCGATCCATACAGTCAATAATGGCGAAATGGCGCTTTCCCCGGTCATTACTCGATTAGTGGTGGAAGATTATCTCCGATGGGCGGACATCGAAAAAAATAAACCGGATAAACTCACCCCCCGTGAGAGAGAAGTCCTACAGTTAATTGCTGAAGGTTACACTAACCGCGAAATTGCCGATATTCTAAAAATTTCAATAAAGACCGTCCAGGCTCACCGCAACAACCTGATGCAAAAATTAGATTTGCATTCCCAGGGGGAATTGATCAAATATGCTATTCAAAAAAAGATTATCCAACTAAATTAATTTTTCCTAAATCGCCTAAGGCGCGTATTATTTAAATTTAAGGTGCTAACCCTAACTTTTTCCATTGAAGAAAAGATGACAATTCGGATTAAATCCGTTATTGTGAAGAATAGAACGATCTCTTTTTCACAAACAATTTGCACGAACCAATGGGAAAGGACAGAATATGAGGGAAACCTTCTCAAACCGAATTAAGGTGCTAATTATCATCGTGCTCTTATTTGGCAGTGGTATCTTGATCGCCAGTAAAGCTCACGGCAAGCAAATGCTGACAGAAGGTTACAAAATTGAACATTCGGGGGAGACAATTGATTGGGAAGTTACAGAAAATGTCATCATTCAAACTGCTAGCTCTCAACGCCCACCTGACCCCGAACAAGATGAATGCCTACACTGCCACATTTCGGGATCTGCAGAAAACCTGTGGGTTCCACTGACACGTTGGGTTACTTTTGGCACCGTAGGGATTGTCATGGCATTTGGATTCACCCGTAGTGTTTGGGTATGGCGAAACCGCAAACCCTGGGAGCCAATTTCCACACGAGTTGGCAATTGGATTGATGAACGTTATCAAACCAAAAATGCCCTAGAAAAAGTGTTGAACAAACCGGTACCTAACTGGGCGACTCGATGGTGGTACTGCCTGGGGGGCATCACTGCTTTCCTGTTCGTAATACAGGCTGTCACAGGCATTATGCTGGCGTTCTACTATAAACCCACCCCAGAAGCGGCCTATGAGAGTATTCAATACATCGAAAACGAAGTGTTATTCGGAGCCAGCATCCGGGCAATCCATCATTGGGCTGCCAACGGCATGATCGTGATGTGTATTGCGCACATGCTGAGGGTGTTCATCATGGGGGCTTTCAAGGCACCCAGGGAGCTGAACTGGAGCAGTGGTGTCATCTTGTTGATCACCACATTGGCATTTGGTTTCACTGGCTATTTGCTGCCCTGGGATCAAAGAGCGTATTGGGCTTCCACAGTTGGTTCTGCAATCGCCGGCAGTGTCCCTGATGTCGGAGAATTGATCTTGGTATTTCTCCGAGTTGGCTGGAATATCACCGCCGCCACGCTCAGTCGATTTTTCGCCTTGCACGTGATTGTTCTGCCTATCATGGTTATAGTTTTTATGGGACTCCACTTCTTGATGATCCGGAAGCAGGGCCTGAAAGAACCACTCTAGGTGGATAAGGAAAAGCCATGTCTGAAATTCAAAAACCAAAAGAAACTGAGACCATCCCCTTTTACCCCGATCATATCAAAACTGAGATTCGAGTCGTTTGGGTCATGCTTGGCATTGCTATTTTAGTCGGAGCTATTGCCATGTTTTTCCCAGTTGGACTGGAAGAACCAGCCGATCCAATGGTCACACCTGCGCACACAAAACCAGAATGGTACTTTTTAGCGCTGTATCAAATCCTTAAAATCAGCAAAATTCCTGGGACAAATATCACGATACAACCTGAGATTTGGGTCTCTTTGATCCTGGTCGCTCTATTGATTCTCCTGATCCTCCCTTTCATTGTGAAAAAAGGAGATAGCAAAAAGAATATTCGAAACCGCCTGATCGGCAGTGTAATTTTTGTACTAGTTGCAATTGCACTCACCATTCAAGGCTGGTTTAGCTAAGGCGGAGGATGTTATGAAAAAAATCTCGAGGAAAGACTTTCTCAATTTGGTAAAAGGTTTCTTTGCGACCATTGGGCTGGGCACGATTGCTGTTCCAATCATTGCTTACTTTTACCCCGCCAACATGGAAGAAACCCCATCAGACCCCGTATCAGCAGGGAAAATTGACGACCTCCCTCCAGGAAAATCCGTCAGCCTTCAATTCGGACGATACCCTGCAATAGTGATAAATACAACTGAAGGGTTAAAAGCTTATTCAGCAGTATGCACCCATTTCGCCTGCATTACTCAGTATGATGAAGAACTCGGCCAAATTGTATGTCCCTGCCATGATGGATTCTTTGACCCAACCGACGGGAGCGTAATTTCAGGGCCACCACCAACATCACTTGAAAAGCTGGGGGTTAACATCCAAGATGGGACAATTTACATCAGCGCCGGAGGTGAAGAATGACCACCAAAGCCCAAACAACCGCACCTGGTACAAAAAAGACAAGACCATTTTACTCACTACTTTCAGATTATTTTGTAAATGTTCTAGGGCAAACACGCATCCTGAAAAAAGCCTATCCCGGGGTGATGCATTTCCTTATCTTTTGGGGTATGACCTTGCTCACTCTTGGCCATATAGTCCT
>Ga0102946_1000560_pt1 | contig 12879 bp, 12 predicted proteins | sample SalPon2A_A_D1_MG_FD_78209 | JGI IMG/M metagenome (GOLD analysis project Ga0102946, IMG submission 78209) | Soil microbial communities from South San Francisco under conditions of wetland restoration - Salt Pond MetaG R2A_A_D1_MG | ecosystem: Environmental > Terrestrial > Soil > Wetlands | place... | reverse complement strand
CTCTGGCGTTCCGCTCAACAGGTGCATATACCGACATTCTTTACGACCAGCCTGCCGGGGTAATTTGACGATCAATGGCGCCTCTCGTCCAATCAACTCCTGCAAAACCATCTCCACCGTTTCCAGACTGTCGAGAGGCGCCATCCTGTCAGCACGTGACCGCAGTTCACCTGGTGTTTGTGGGCCACGAAGCATCAACTCTGCCATGATTGCGAGCTCCAATTCATCAAGGTGCAGTTTTTCACGCATGGTATGGCAGAACTTGGCGACCCGTCCTCCCTCGCTCGATTGCATAGCCAGCCCCAAATGACGCAAACGATCAAGCTCTGTGGTAATTTCATCTTCCGTTAAGCCCATCACCGGTTGCCGGTTCGATTTTTGATTACAGGCGTTTTGCAGTGCATTCAGGCTGAGAGGGTAATAGTCCGGTGTTGTCTTCTCTTTTTCAACAAGTGAACCAAGGATTCTACATTCTGCGAGATTTAGATCGATATCCATAGATCCTCTCTAATGGTTATTTGGTTTTACGAACGAGCAGAGCATGGCTGATTGCGATAATCAGGGCCAGACCGATCAGGAGTCCAAAACGGGTTGTTAGATCTTGTGTGTATTCCCAGCTGGCTCCACCGAGATATCCAATCCCTGGATAGGAAATTCCCCATAAAACAGCACTGATCAGCGTGTAGTTAATGACCGGTCCCGGTTCCATTCGCGCCCCCCCGGCAATAAAAGGGGTGATCCCTCTTAAGGGACCCAGGAAACGGGCAAAAAAAAGACTTTTCCCACCATGCTCGACGAAGAAGTTCTGTGAGCGAGTTATCAGTTTCTTCCGTTTCCGGAATGACTTTCTTCCGAGGAGGTGTTTGCCCATCCGTGCCCCTGTCCAATAGCTGACAAGGTCACCCACGAGAGCTCCCACGGTGCAGAATATAATGACAAGGGGTAACGAGCCCTTCCCATGGACAGTCAGAAAGCCAGCCAAAACCACCAGGGTGCTGCCCGGTACCAGCAGGCCGATAATCGGCAATGACTCGAAGAAAGCAATAAACAGAAGCAGGACGAGATATAACCCTCCTTCAGGCAGCCACTCGATAAGTTGTTGCAACCATGTTTCCATGTCGCTACTCCGGCCATCTATTTATATTGGTTCCGCCTCGAACCTCTTCTGCCAGCGGTCAAATATCTCGACTTTTCCGGCACCGAAACGTCTCAAGGTGGCTCGAACCGTCTTGATCTCTTTTTCCTTGCCTCGATCACGCAGATTCTTTGAGAAAAAAAGATCAGCATAGCAGATTATCTGTTCTTCTAGTGAGATCGGTGTCATGTCACGTAATGGCAGGGGGAACCCATTTCTTTCGATTTCCTCTGCAGTCAGGCCTACCCCAATATGTCGTTCGCAAACCAGTGCATGACCAGGTAACCCTTCCGCAGTGAGCGCTTCCTTTCCTTTGATTCCGTGACATATGTAGGGAAGTTTACCAAAACAGTCCAGGTCTGGTGCATAGGTAAAGATGGATCCGATGTCATGAAGCATCGCCGCTTCAGCAATAAAATTAATATCGACAGTTTCATAGGAAGAAATTGTCCTGGCGATTCGAACCGCTCGTTTCGTTACCAGACGGCTATGGTTAAGAATAATCTGCAGTGCGGAGGGCGAGTCTTGATAGTACTTGCGGAGCAGTTCTATTGGCCGAACAATATTTTCCATCTTTTTTGCCCTGATTGACGAAGTTACGATTATTGCAGTTCTCGAAGGCTCCCTGCGACTTGTTCAAAAGTTGGAGATTGCTCAATGTAGTTCTTTTTTCCAACGAAAAAAGAGAGGATGAAATCTTGTTGTGATCCATGGATCGCGAAAATTAGTTCCTTATGTCTTGCGTAGTCGACTGTTGTTACGATGGTTTTCCCGACCCTGTGTTGGATCGTTTCTGTTTCTTCCCTTGAGTGTTGCTCTTTGTTAATGAGAAATTGTTCCAGCAAGTGATGCAATTCAGTTGCTGTCGACAGTCTCGTGTAGGTTCTAATCAGCATGCGTCCCTTTTTATCCGCGCCCGGAATTTTCCAGTTCACAGAATCCTTGCGATAACTTGGTGAAGAGACCGGAACGTTGATACGTTCCCAGTTGAGAGGCAGGATGATGGAAAATCCTAACTTGGCATTGATGTAAAGCTCTTCATCCGGGGTGATTTTTTCTTTCTCTTGAGACTTGTAGGAACAGCCCACGCAAGCTATCAAGATCAGGGTGATCATCGACACAACAGGGAGAAGCAGGATGTGTTTCTGTCCGACTTGGTTGAAACGGTCCAATTTAATCTTCCCAGGTAATACAGGCGACTGGGCAGTTATCCATTGCCTCTTCAATCAGTGCTTCACTTGCACCGGTTGGATTGAAGACACCGGCTTTATGTTCCGACACCATGTGGAAGACCGTTGGGCAGATACGGGTGCAGGTTTCGCAGCCGATACAGGCATTTTCATCGAGAGAGGGTATTCTTGGCATTGTCTGGCCTTTCTATCGAACAGAGATTCGATTGTCATTTTTGGTTGTTTTTACCTTCCGTTTAGATTATCGAATATTTTCATGACGTTTACAAACCCTTATCTGTCTTATCCGTAACCATCTCAGGAGCGATACAGGTTTATTTTTAACGTATAAGATCATTTTATGGTTCACACCGCCTCCTGCTTGAAATTAAATGAGCGATGTTAAATAATAGCGGCTTTTGTGCTTGTCGGTGAATGATAGTTCTCGGTAAAATACTGAGTTTATCAGCGGCTTATGATTTTTTGTCTGGGGTAATGCTGTATGGAAACGATAGAGTCTCTGGAAACTTTATGCGCATATGAGGACCCATCAGTTGTGACCCTGGGTAACTTTGATGGGGTCCATCTTGGACATCGTGAACTTTTCCGCCAGACGGTACGACGAGCAAGACAGGTCAAAGCGCGTTCTGTCGTGTACACTTTTGAGCCCCATCCACTGAAAGTTCTGGCCCCTGATAGGGCTCCGCTGTTACTGAATACTCTCGCAGAGAAGGAGCGCTTGATTGCAGCTTCCCATATCGACCAATTGATTCGCGCACCCTTTACTCCCGAGGTGGCATCCCTGAAAGCCGAGGATTTCGTGCGTGACACTCTGGTCGCTCTGCTCAGGGTTAAATATCTGATAGTTGGTTACGATTATGCTTTTGGAAGAGGTCGTGAGGGAGACAGTGCCTTCCTGAGTGAGCAAGGTCTGAAATACGGATTTGGTGTTGATATTCTGCAACCGGTTTGTACGGATGGTCAGCCGTACAGTTCGACAAGGATCAGGCAAATGATTGCTTCCGGAGATGTTCACGGAGTGATAGCGTTGCTCGGGCGACATTATACCTTTGAAGGAAATGTTGTTCCCGGAGAGCAGCGTGGGAGAAAGCTCGGCTATCCGACGGCCAACCTTGTGACAGAAAAAGAACAACTCCCTGCTGTCGGTGTTTATGCAGTGAAGGTCCGACATCGTGAACAAGAGTATGGTGGAGTCGTCAACATTGGGCGGAGACCTACTTTCGGTGCAGGGAAGCAGACCATAGAGGTTCACCTGCTGGACTATACCGGGGATCTTTACGGGGAGACGCTACGGCTCTATTTTATTGAGAGATTAAGGGACGAGCAGAGTTTTTCTGATGTTGAGGCTCTGAAAAAAACTATCTCATCTGACATATTGCGTTGCCGCCAGCAACTTGAGTCGACAAGAGTGATTCAGTATCGGGAGTACCTTGAAAGTCGGGAGCTTTTCTGAGTTGTGTGTCGTCGGTATCAAAAAGTCGGTCAGTGGCATTGTAAAAGTTCAAAAGAAAATCATTGGAGGATATTAAGGCTAGTGTGCCAGATTATGCTGTGGTATATTCGCCGACGTACATTTGCAAACATTCAGCTTGCGTCGTGATGCTCTGAAATATTTGAGCCTGTGATGTTTTTAGCGAAACTATAGCTACTTAAAAGAAAAAACGATTCGATTAAGGAGGGAATCGCACCTATGAGCGCTGAACGTTTGGGTGAATTGCTGATTCGTAAAGAGTTGATTACGGATCAGCAGTTGGCAAAAGCTGTTGAAGAACAGAAGAGAGAGGGGATTCGTCTTGGTGCCGCCCTGATTCGTCTTGAATATATTGAGGAGTCGGATCTCGCCACATTCCTGTCCAAGCACTACGGCGTTCCTTCTATCAATCTCTCCGAATTCGAAGTTGACCCGGCCGTTATAGAGCTTGTTCCTTCCGAAGTTGCCCAAAAATATCAATTGGTTCCGGTAAATCGAGCAGGTTCCACTCTGATCGTCGCAATGTGCGACCCTTCGAATATCTTCGCCATCGACGATATCAAATTTATGACTGGTTACAACGTCGAGGTGGTGGTCGCGGCCGAAGCGGCTATCAAAACAGCCATCGATGAGTATTATGACCAGAGTTCTTCTCTGGCAGATGTCATGGGGAGTCTGGAAGATTTCGACGACTTTGAAGTTGTTGAGGATTCCAGCCTTGACGATATTGCCGATCTGGAAAAGGCAACCGAGGACGCACCGGTTGTCAAGCTGTGTAACCTCATCCTGACCGATGCCATCAAGAAGAAAGCATCCGACATTCATATTGAACCGTATGAACACACGTTTCGGGTCCGGTACCGGATTGATGGTGTGCTTTACGAGGTTATGAAGCCGCCCCGCAAAATGAAAAATGCGATTACTTCTCGACTTAAGATCATGGCGAACCTCGATATTGCTGAACGACGCTTACCGCAGGACGGTCGGATCAAGATCAAGCTGGGCAAGGGGCAGGAGATGGATTATCGTGTCAATTGTCTGCCGACGCTGTTTGGGGAAAAGGTTGTCTGCCGACTCCTTGACAAGAGCAACCTGCAGCTTGACATGACCAAACTTGGTTATGAAGAGGAGGCCCTTTCCCACTTTAAACGTGAAATCCACAAGCCTTTCGGAATGGTTCTGGTTACCGGTCCCACCGGGAGTGGAAAAACGGTTTCTCTCTATTCTGCTCTTTCGGAACTGAATAAGATTTCTGAAAACATATCGACTGCGGAAGACCCGGTCGAGTTTAATTTTGCCGGGATTAACCAGGTGCAGATGCATGAAGAGATCGGCCTGAACTTTGCGGCCGCTCTCCGCGCGTTCTTGCGGCAGGACCCTGATATTATCATGATCGGTGAGATTCGCGATTTTGAAACTGCGGAAATCGGGATCAAGGCGGCGCTTACCGGTCACCTGGTTCTTTCCACCCTGCATACGAATGATGCTCCGAGTACTATCAACCGGATGCTCAATATGGGGATTGAACCATTCCTTGTTGCTTCTGCAGTTAACCTGATTTCAGCCCAGCGACTGGGCCGGCGGGTCTGTTCTGAATGTAAAGAGCCGGAAGAGCTGACTGACGAGGCTCTGATTTCCGTCGGGATTCCAGAAACAGAGCTCGGCAAATTTGTCACTTACAAGGGACAAGGGTGTTCTGTCTGCAATGACACCGGTTACAAAGGGCGCATCGGTATCTATCAGGTAATGCCGATGGTTGAGGAACTGAAGGAGATGGTACTGTCAGGAGCAAACACTGCTGAGATCAAGCAGGAATCGATGAGGCTTGGGATCAAGAGTATGCGTCAGTCGGCATTGACCAAATTCATGGAAGGTGTGACAACTCTCGAAGAGGTTCTGCGCTGCACGGTAAGCGACGACTAAGAGATATTTTTCAGTTAATGTTTATTAAATCTAAAACTTGTAAAGGTTGAAAACCTATGGCCAATATGCATCAGCTCCTTAAGGCAATGATTGAAAAGGGAGCATCCGATTTACATATAACGACTGGATCATCACCGCAGATTAGAATTGATGGACATATGGCCGAACTGGGGTCTGAGAAATTGTCAGCCACTGACACCAAGCAGCTCTGCTACAGCGTCCTCGCGGATTCTCAAAAAAGGGAGTTTGAAGAATCGAATGAGCTTGACCTCTCTTTTGGTGTCAAGGGGTTATCCCGCTTCCGTGGTAACGTTTTTATGCAAAGAGGGGCCGTAGCCGGAGTATTCAGAGCTATTCCGTTTGAAATACTCAGTTTTGAACAGTTGGGTCTCCCCCCGGTGGTCAGAGGTTTTTCCCGTAAACCTCGTGGGCTGGTTCTGGTTACCGGTCCGACCGGTAGTGGGAAATCTACGACCCTAGCCGCGATTATTGATGCAATAAATACCGAGCGGAATGAACATATCATTACCATTGAAGATCCGATAGAGTATCTTCATCCACATAAAAAGTGTGTTGTCAATCAGCGGGAAGTCGGCGCCGACACCAAGTCTTTCAAAAAAGCCCTTAAGTCAATTCTGCGACAGGACCCGGATGTTGTTCTGGTCGGTGAGCTGCGCGACATTGAGACGATCGAAGCGGCCCTGACTATTGCCGAAACCGGTCACCTCTGTTTTGCAACACTTCACACCAATTCCTGTGTCCAGACCATCAATCGGATTGTTGATGTTTTTCCGACCAATCAGCAGGCTCAGATCCGGACCCAGCTCTCTTTTGTTCTTGAAGGGGTCCTCTCTCAAACCTTATTGAAAAAACCGACCGGTGGGCGTGCGATGGCGCTGGAGATCATGGTTCCTAATCCCGCCATCCGCAATCTGATACGCGAGGACAAAATTCATCAGATTTACTCGCAGATGCAGGTTGGGCAGGAAAAATATGGTGCTCAGACCATGAATCAGGCACTTTTTATGCTAGCGCATTCAAAACAGATCAGTCAGGATGATGCGATGTCGCGTTCATCAGATCCTGATGAACTCAGGCAGATGTTCGTCAATCCTCAATCTATTTTAAAAAGGCAGAAAACAATATCTCCTGGTAGGTCTTAGTCGTTGTTTCATTAAATCTTATTTGGAAGGGATCGACCCATGGCCAAGTTTTCCTGGGCTGGTACAGGTAGGGATGGAAAAAGCGTAAAAGGTGATATGGAGGCGGCCAGTGAATCAGCGGTAACAACGCAACTTCGCCGTCAAGGGATTCAACCAAGCAAGATCAAGGAAAAAGGTGGTGGGCTTGATATGGAAATCAAGCTTTTCGCACCGAAAGTAACAACCAAGGATCTGGTCGTTTTTACCCGTCAGTTTGCGACGATGATTGACGCGGGTTTGCCGCTTGTTCAATGCCTGGATATCCTGTCAAGTCAGCAGGAAAATCCAACCTTTAAAAAAATACTTGTGCAGGTCAAAGAAGATGTTGAGTCGGGTTCCACATTTGCTGACGCTTTAGCAAAGCACCCCAAGGCGTTTAATGAGCTTTACGTGAATCTTATCGCTGCTGGCGAGGTGGGTGGTATCCTCGATACCATCTTGAATCGCTTGGCTGCCTATATAGAGAAGGCGCAAAAACTTAAAAAACAGGTCAAAAGTGCGATGACTTATCCAACGACTATTATCGGTATCGCATTTGTTGTTATCGCAGTAATTCTCATCTTTGTTATCCCCGCCTTTGAAAAAATGTTCGCGGATTTCGGTGGCGAGTTGCCGATGCCGACGCAGGTTGTCATAGCTATCAGTAACATTATTCAAGATTATATCTTGGTCATTTTAGGGGCAATGTTTGCCCTGGTTGTAGCATTTAAGAAATTCTATGCTTCTGTGAAGGGGCGTGAGATTGTTGACGATTTAGCCCTCAAGGCCCCCGTCTTTGGAGTTTTGATTCGTAAGGTTGCAGTTGCCAAGTTTTCCCGTACTTTGTCGACGATGATTTCAAGTGGTGTCCCGATTTTGGATGGGTTGGAAATTGTTGAAAAAACCGCTGGCAACAGGACTGTGGAAAAGGCAATTTCGAAAGTGCGTGGAAGTATTAGTGAGGGGAAAACGATTGCTGAACCACTGAAAGAGTCCGGGGTTTTTCCTCCCATGGTTTGTCAAATGATAGAAGTTGGTGAACAATCCGGTGCTATTGACACGATGTTGAGTAAAATAGCAGATTTTTATGATGATGAAGTGGATGATGCAGTCGGTAATCTTACCGCAATGATGGAGCCGTTATTGATGCTCTTTCTTGGAACTACGGTAGGCGGTTTGGTTATTGCCATGTATCTGCCTATCTTTAAGTTGGCTGGGACCGTTGGTAATTAATGGTAAAAAAACTGGATACTTCTGAATCTTCGAAAGATTTAAGCGGACGCAGTCTCATCTGGTATTTATCATGCCGTGTAACTGTCATAACAGTGTTGTTGGGTGGTGCAGCACTTTTCTATTGGCAAGGTTTTATTGATTCACCAGCCGCCCCACTTCTTTTTCTTCTCCTTGGAATATCCTATTCACAGGCATTGCTTTCACTTTTATTGTTGAGGTGGGTGCAGAAGTATAATGTTTTTACCCAATTACAGCTTGTTTGGGATCTTCTTTTTGTCACCGTTCTAATTCTGATAACAGGTGGATTGCATAGTGCTTTTTCATTTGTATACCTGTTAGTTATCGTTAATGCCAGTCTGCTGTTGAGCCGTAGGGATACTCTGGTGGCAGCCGCTTCTGCAGCAATTCTTTTTGGTGGGTTACTGGATTTACAGTATTTTGGCTATCTGAAGTTTGTTCAACTGGAAGAGATTAATGGACCGGGTCCATTTTTGTACGCAGTCTTTGTCCATGTTATTGCCTTTTTTTTGACGGCATTCCTCAGCGGTACATTAGCGGAACGTTGGCGCGTCAGTGAAGAAAAACTTCAACGAAAACAGATTGATTACGAAGAACTAGAAAAATTAAATCAGACAATCCTTGCCAATATTGGTAGTGGATTGTTGATGACAGACCTGAATGGTCACGTGCGCTCGATTAACAGGTCAGCATCCGAAATTCTAGGATATAAACTGGAAGAGGTTTATGATGATAACGTTTCAGAATTATTACCTGAAATTGTTTTATTCAAAAACGGGGCTTACAATATTCTTTCACGAGCCGAAGGGCGTTTTGTCAGGCAAGATGGTACAAATCTGATTCTCGGATATGCCTCTACACCTGTCTTCGATCGGAAAGGGGAGGATGTCGGTCTGTTAGTCACCTTCCAGGATTTAACAAAACTAAAGAAAGTTGAGAAGGATTTACAGCGAGCCGATCGCTTAGCGGCAGTCGGCCGCCTTGCTTCAGGTATGGCTCATGAAATTCGCAATCCCCTGGCATCAATTAGTGGTTCAGTACAATTGTTGCTTGAAGATGAAAGGGTAAGCAAAGAAGATAGACATTTGATGGGTATCGTTATCCGTGAAGCAGATCGCTTGAGCGATCTGTTAACAGGTTTTTTGCAATTTGCGAAGCCCAAGCTGCCTGAGCCTGAAATTATAGATCTTTCAATTGTATTTGACGAACTCGTAGAACTATTAGCTGCAGATGCTCGATTTAAAAATATCCATATTGATCTTAAATATCCAAAGGGAGTTTGCCTGAACCTAGATCGTACCCAGATAAGGCAGGCAATATGGAACTTGGCGGTTAATGGTGCTGAAGCCATGGAAGGAGAAGGAGTTTTGCGGCTGGGGATTGATGAGAGTTCTCATGTTCTTTATGTCGAAGACACTGGACCAGGCATTAAGGACGATGTACGTAGTCAAATATTTGATCCTTTTTTTTCTACCAAAGAAAATGGAACAGGGTTAGGCCTTGCTACGGTTTACTCAATCATTGAGGCTCATGGAGGGGTTCTCGAAGTTGTAGATGGATCAGATGGTGGAGCTCGTTTTAATCTCTACTTTGAACCAGTAAATGCAGGTCAACTGAAGGCTAATCAATGAAAAAAACGAGCAATAACCGAATAATAATTGTTGATGATGAAGTGAGTATGCGTGAGCTTTTGGTTATTTTGCTCAAGCGTGAAGGATATTATGTTGAAGAGGCTGGCGATGGTGAAGAGGCACTGCTAAAGCTTGAGAAAAACTACTTTGACCTTGTAATCAGTGATATTCAGATGCCCAGAATGGACGGAATTAAATTAATCCAGAAAATTCGTGAGCAGGAAATTGATGTCGTGGTTATGATGATAACTGCCTTCTCCACAACCGAACAGGCTGTCGAAGCCATGAAGTTAGGAGCTTATGATTATATAACCAAACCGTTTAAAAATGATGAAATCAGGCTGGTTGTACGAAACGCCCTTGAAAGTAAGCAATTACGTCAAGAAAATCGTACCCTTCGAAGGGCTCTCGGACAGCGCTTTTCCTTTGACATGTTAGTGGGAAAAAGTTCTGCCATGCAGCGGCTGATCTCACTGATTGAGCGTGTTGCGCAAAGCCAGGCCAGTGTTTTGGTCACCGGTGAAAGTGGTACAGGAAAAGAATTAGTCGCTCGCGCAATACACTTCAACAGTGAGCGAAAGGAGGCACCATTTGTCGCAATTAACTGTGGGGCCATTCCAGAAAACTTGATTGAAAGTGAATTGTTCGGTCACGAAAAAGGTGCTTTTACCGGTGCCGACCAGCGCAAGGAGGGCCTGTTTGAAACAGCCAACACAGGCACCCTTTTCCTTGATGAAATTGGAGAACTTCCTGCAATGATGCAGGTCAAGCTTTTAAGAGTTCTGCAGGAGCGCGAGTTCAGGCGCGTGGGAGGGACACGTAACCTGCCTCTCGATATTCGCCTGATTGCAGCATCCAACAAGAACTTTGACGATGAGGTCAGGGAGGGCCGATTCAGGGAGGATCTTTTTTATAGATTAAATGTCATTGGAGTTGAGCTGCCGCCGCTACGTAAAAGGCAGGAAGATATCCCTTTGCTGTTAAACCATTTCTATCGAAAGCTGACGGGTGAGTTATCCCTACCAATTTCTGCTGAAGCTTTGCAGCGATTAACGGAGTATGATTGGCCTGGGAATATTCGAGAACTTGAGAACCTCGTAGAGCGTTGCTTGGTGCTTGGATGGAAGAAGGAACTGACAGTCGATTGTTTACCTGTTCAGTATGTCACTCCTCAACTGAAAGTTCGGGATTTTTCACATGAAATCCCTGATGGGGGATTGGATCTCGAGTGTTATCTCGGCACTATAGAGAAAAACCTGTTACTCAATTCTCTGGAAAGATGCCAGGGAGTGCGTAAGAGGGCCGCCAAGCTGTTAGGGATCAGTTTTCGCTCTATGCGGTATAGACTTGCCAAGTATGGAATTGGTGAGGAGGATGAGTCTTGAGTTTTCTTTCTCAATGCTATGGGATCGCCAGTGACAGTTTTTGACACCCGTGGGTGACGTATTTTGTTACTGGTTTGATTCTTCTCTGAATGGCATAAGTGCTACCTGTCAATAATCATTGCAAAAACAAATGTTTGTGGATTTAAATTAAGAATCTCTTTTGTTGGCATAGGTGTTGCTGTTATCTGTTTACAACAAGTTAACGAAGGAATCATTAACCTGTTTCTTTCGTAAGTTTTGGCCGGATGATCGGCAACAACCCTCTAAAAGGAGAATAATTATGTTGAACAAGTTCCGTTTTCGCAAAAACGAAAAGGGTTTCACCCTGATCGAGCTGCTGATCGTTGTTGCGATCATCGGTATTCTCGCAGCTATCGCTATTCCTCAGTTTGCTTCTTATCGTAAGAAGGCGTTCGACTCGGCTGCACAGAGTGATATCAAGACGATGCGGACTGAGTTGGAAGGGTATTACACTGACTACTTCAACTATCCTAACTAGGATTGAAGTGTCTATCTCTAAGCACTTTTACTATCTAAGCGCCTAATCAAAGTTAACAAACTGGAGGATATTATGAAAAAGCTTCTTTTAATTTTAACCGTACTCTCATTTATGGCAGCGCCAGCTTTTGCGGCAACCTGTAATACTGCAGCTACTGCAGGTGAATCTTACGATATTACTGATGGTACCAATTTACTGACCATAAACGTATCTCCTGGTGTCGTCGGATGCTATAATTCCGATACCAGCACTGCAGGGGCTGCTCAGTGGTATTCGGTCTCCACATTTAATGTCGGCGGTACTAATGCTTATGCAACCGCATCTTCATATACTTCGCTCTATAGTAAAAACATTGACTCTATAGCAGAAAAAACCGTATCTGCTGTTTTCGACTCTTTCTTGGCGACTAAAGGTTCTGAAGACTCTTGGACTGGTTGGTCAAAATAGAATTGAATGCAGTCACAGTTATTAATAAAGGCCTCTCTTTAGGGGCCTTTATTAATTCTGGTAGGACTTAATGAAAAACAGGCTTGATACTTCTAATATGCCGTTTCGCATGATAATAGTAAAAAATTATTGTGTTTTTTTGTTCGGATTTCTCCTGTTTTTGACCCCGCCGTTTTTTGCTGATGCCCACCATGCAGGTAAGGCGGTATTTTTTACAGTACTGGTTAGTCTGTTGGGGCTGTTTTTTATTCGATCAGCTACGACTCTAAAGCTGAGTTCCGTTACTTTCTTTGCCGTCCCTTTCTGTTTGCTAGGCCTCCTTTCTTCATTCTTTTCTGTAGTGCAATTTAGTACCATTCTTCTGTTGTGCCTCTTGATCTATATATTCCTGTTCTGGTTGATGTTTCTTGATCAATGCGCATCTTTTGATTGGTTTGCTCAGCGATTTCTTTCCCTTCTACTTTTGTTAGGTGTTATTGCGGCATCGTTGGGGCTCTATCAGTTTGCGGTCTACGCAGCATTAGGTCCGAATGACGGCATTGATTTTTTGATGCCACCGATGGCGGGGAGGGCTGTTTCTGGTATGTTTGGCCAGCCAAACCTGTATGCGTTGTTTCTTTGCACCGTTCTTCTGGTTTTCATTTACCATTATTTACATAAGCCCTGCTTTTTTAGAGCATTACCCGTTTTACGACTTTTCCCCTTCCTGCTTGTTGCAACTATTTTTTTCTCTACAGGGTCAAGGGCTGGCGCTCTTGGATTGTGT
>Ga0102946_1000559_pt1 | contig 12886 bp, 13 predicted proteins | sample SalPon2A_A_D1_MG_FD_78209 | JGI IMG/M metagenome (GOLD analysis project Ga0102946, IMG submission 78209) | Soil microbial communities from South San Francisco under conditions of wetland restoration - Salt Pond MetaG R2A_A_D1_MG | ecosystem: Environmental > Terrestrial > Soil > Wetlands | place... | reverse complement strand
GACGATATTACGCTGGTATTAGTCAGGCGGCAGTCAGACTAGCTGCGTACGCATCGACTACGACGATAGGGAACGATCATGAAGAAGAAGTTTGGACGTAGCTTTGACGAGATCAGCAACATCGTTAGCTTTACGGACACGTTTTTTGAGCAGCAAGATGTCGACGCCTCATTGCGTTACATCGTCGATCTTTGCGTCGAGGAATTGTTTGTCAATATGGTCACTTACAACACCGAAACCGACGAATCCATCCTCATTGAAATGATCCCGCATGAACATGGAGTGGAAGTCAGTCTGACCGACTTTGATGTCGAGCGCTTCGACCCACGCGACGCCTCGCCGGTAGATGTAGATGCGCCACTGGAGCAGCGCACACCCGGCGGTCTCGGGTTGTACCTTGTATTGAAGATGGTTGACTCGATTCATTACGAGTACCGGAACCGGAAAAGCAAAATTACATTTATAGCGGACAGGAAGTAGCTGCATGTTTCAAATAGGTTTTGACGAGGCAGGTGTCATTGTGGCTGAAGGCAGGCTCGACGCCGCGCAGGCGCCGCGCGCCCAGGAATTTCTTGATGCGGTGCCGGATCGCTGTGTTCTCGATCTTGGCAAGCTTGAATACATGTCCAGCGCAGGGCTGGGTGTCCTGCTCAAAACGCACAAGCGCCTGATGAGTGGCGGCGGCGGGCTCAAGCTCGTGAATGTAAACAGTCATATCAACGATATCTTCATGTACTCGGGTTTTGACAAGCTATTTGAGATCGAAACGGCCGAATGACGTTTTTTTTCAGTTTTTCACCAACTTTTTCCGTCCTGCGGAGTAATTATGGATAGGGATCAGGAAAAGGCGATGATCGAAAGTTGCCAGAATGGTGACCGCGAGGCGCTGGAAAAGCTTGTGAGACAAATGCAGAAACCTATCTACAATGCGGCCTACAGAATGCTCGGCAACCCGGATCAGGCTGCGGATGTTACGCAAACGACGTTTCTGAAGGTTTTCGAGAATATTCAGCGTTTTGACCAGCAGCACCGTATTTTCAGCTGGACCTATCGAATTGCCATGAATGAGTCCATTGACCAGCTAAAACGGGGCAAGCGACTGGAGCCGCTGACCGATATGCCAGTATCTGAAACCGGCTCGCCACGAAAAGAAGCGGCCAGGGAACAACTCGCCGACACGGTACAGACGACCTTGATGGAGCTGGGCGAAGACCAGCGGGCGGTCATGACATTGCGCCATTTCAGCGACTGCAGCTACGAAGACATCAGCCGCATACTGGATATTCCGGAAAAGACGGTGAAATCCCGGCTGTACAGCGCGCGACAACAAATGAAGAGCAGACTAAAAGAGCACGGAGTGTTCTCATCATGACAGAGCAACGAGAACAAGAGTTGGTCAGCGCCAGCATCGACGGCGAACTGAATGGCGATGAGCGGATTGAACTGGACAGCCTGCTCGAATCATCCAGCGAAGCGCGCGAGCTGAAGACTGAACTGGAACAGCTGGATTCGTTGTTGAACGAACTTCCGGACCTGGATCCGCCGCCATCGCTGCAGGCCAGCATCATGGCAAAAAGCGCACCGCGCCCGACGGAAAGCTCGACGTCAGCGTTGGGCTGGCTGCGCGACCTGGTGCCCGGGTCGGGCTTGCGGTATGTGCTGGCTACCGGCGCTGGCGCTCTCATCGCGTTGATTGTTATTGGCGGTCAACCGCTGGATCCCGGGCCATTCGACTATTCGCAGATGGTTGGCACAATGTCACCCGGCGCGGCCCAGAACAGTGGCGACGTTATCGATTCTTATGCGTTTTCTGCGGGTGCCATCGCGGGTCAGATGCAGTTGCGGCGTGTGGGTGATGCCATGTTCCTCGATATCGAGGCTGATACCGAGCAGCCAATGGATATCGCTGCGGATTTTGGTAATGCAGGTTTGTCGCCGGACCTTGTCGCACAGGTCGACGGGCGCGCCGAATCCATCGCCATTGCCGGGCAGGCAATGCAGGTGCAGACATCGGGAAAACAGCGGTTAACGATTTTATTGCGGCGTGTAAACGACGCAAGAACTGCCGGGGAGGCGGAGATCTCACTTGAAATATCAAGTGAAGGCAGGGTGCTGGATACAGGAGTATTGAAAGCGTCCTGGTAAGTACGCATCGCGGCCAATTTTGGCCCGCATGCACTGGGAAATGAAGGAGCAACCAAATGAGCAGTGAAAAGAAATCCATTTCGACAACCATGATCGTTGCATTCGCACTCGTGATTGCGGGAGTCGCCTACTTCGGGTTCAAATCCCCGACGCCGGGTGACAACGCCGCAGGAACGGTTGCGCCGGCCGCGCGCGAGACAGGCGAGCGACTTTCGAGCGATCAGATTCAGCTTGATGACGAAACTGTGGCACAGGTTATGCAGACCGATGTCTACCAGCTGATTATTACCGACGCGGCATTTGCCGAAGCGATGCAAAGTGAGGCGTTCAGAAGCCTGCTTCGCAGTGAGGTATTCCTGAGCGCCATGCGGGACGATGCGTTTCTCAGCGCCATGCGAGATGACGCATTTGCCAATGCACTGCGCGACGATGCCTTTGCCAACGCCTTGCGGGATGACGCATTTGCTAACGCGCTGCGCAGCGATGTAAACCTCAGCGCATTGCGGAATGACGCATTTGCCAATGCCTTGCGGGACGACACATTCCGCAATGTAATGCTCAGCGACGCCTTCCGCAGCGTGGCTCTAAACGATTCGTTCCGGAGCATGCTGAGAAATGACGCATTTCGCAGCGCCTTGCTCAGCGATGCCACGCGCGGGGCTCTGCGCAACGATGTCGCTCTGAGTGACGCACTGCGCAGTGATGTCGCCCTGGCGGACGCACTGGCGGCAGACCTCGACCTGGCTGACGCATTTGCCAGCGACCAGTTTCGCAGCCTGCTGCTGAGCGATGCATTCCTTAGTGCACTGCGCAACGACGATGCGTTTCTCAGCGCAATGCGCGACGATTCATTCAGAAGTTTGATGCTGAATGACGCGTTCCTGAGTGCCATGAAGAACGATGCTTTCATGAGCGCACTGCGCAGTGACGCAATGGCAAGCGCGTTGCGTAGTGACGTGTTCCGCAGCGCCTTGCGGAACGATGCAATGTTAAGCGCAATGCGCAGTGATGCATTGATGAGTGCACTGCGCAACGACACCTTCCGCGGTGCCTTGCGCAACGATGCATTGCTGAGTGCCATGCGTAGTGAAGCACTGATGAGTGCGCTGCGTAACGACAACTTCAGAGCCGCGCTGCGTAATAGTGACGCATTCCGCGCCTCGTTACGGACGGATGCGCTGCGAAACGTCGAGCGCAGCACACTGGACTGAGCCGCATTTCTAAAAACTGCTCTGCACGAGCCCGCCTGTCTTCACACAGGCGGGCTTGTTTTGCATCTGCGGTAGCAGCCGCATTGCTTGGTTTTGCCGGCACGGCACAAGCAGATGTTTTCGAAATGGATATCGTTGAAACGGACGAGGTTCGGTTGCTCTACTTTGATCCGTTTCAAACCTATATCGTGCCGCACGTGCTGCGCAGTTATCACAATTCGCTGCAATTTCAAAAAGAAGTTTTTGAGTGGGAGCCGTATGAAAAATCGACCATCGTCCTGACCGACCTCAGCGACTATGGCAACGCCGGCGCCGGTGCGTCGCCGTACAACGGCGTCTCCGTCTACATTGCGCCGGCCAGCCGTACGCTGGAGACGATGCCGAGCAGCGAACGCATTTTCATGATCATGAATCATGAAATGGTGCATGTTGCCAACATGGATGCCGCCAATTCGCAGGATCTGCGCTGGCGAAAGTTCTTTGGCGGCAAACCCCGGCATACGGATCGGCACCCGGAGTCGATACTTTACAATTACCTGACTGTCCCGCGGCTCAGCTCGCCGCGCTGGTATCTCGAGGGTGCCGCCGTTTTCATGGAAACGTGGATGTCAGGCGGAATCGGCCGCGCACAGGGCGCCTACGACGAAATGGTGTTTCGTTCCATGGTGCGTGACGACGCGTACTTTTACTCAAGTCTCGGCATCGTATCGGAAGGGGTCGCGGTCGATTTCCAGGCAGGAGTAAATGCGTATTTGTACGGCACCCGCTTCATCGCTTACCTCGCCTACACCTACTCGCCACAGCATGTCATCGACTGGCTGAAGCGCGGCGAAGACAGCGAACGCTACTATGCGAAACAGTTTGCGCAAGTGTTCGACAGATCGCTCGACGATGCCTGGCAGGACTGGATTGAATTTGAACACGAATTCCAGGTGGCTAATCTCAAATCCGTGCGCGAGTATCCGATCACGCCGGGTCGCGCACTCTCACAGCAGACACTGGGTTCGATTTCACGCGCGTACGTGGACGAAAAGCGGGGCGAAATGATCGGTGCCTTTCGCTACCCGGGGGTCGTTGCACACGTGGGCAAACTGTCGCTCGAAAGCGGCGAGGTTGAGCGCATTACCGACATTAAAGGCCCGATGACCTATCGCGTGACGTCATCCGCCTACGATGCGGCAAGCCGGACGTTTTTTTACACGGCCGACAATCTTGCCTATCGCGATCTGATGTCTGTCAATGTCGATACGGGCGAGGAACAGATGCTGCTGGAGGATGCACGCATCGGCGACATCGTTTTCAACAAGACCGATCAATCACTCTGGGGCCTGCGGCATTTGAACGGCTACGTGTCACTGGTGCGAATTCCTTACCCCTACACGGAGTGGAGCCTGGTCTACGCCTGGCCGTATGGCCACGTGGCCTACGAGATGGATATCTCGCCCGATGGCGAGCTCCTGTCCGCCTCGGTGGGTGAAATCGACGGCGGCCAATACCTGCGCGTATTTGAAATTGCCGATTTGCTTGAGTCAAAGGCGGAGCCAATCGCAGAGTTCGACTTTACGCCAGCAGCACCCGAAGGGTTCGTGTTCAGCGATGACTCCCGGTTTCTCTATGGCAGCTCGTTTTATACTGGTGTGTCGAACATCTTCAGTTTCGAGATTGAAACAGAGAACCTGGAAGCGGTGAGCAATGCTGAGACCGGGATGTTTCGACCGATTCCGATGGAGGACGGGACGTTGCTGGTGTCCGAATACACCGGAACGGGGTTTGTACCCACCATCATTGAGCCAAAGATCTACGAGGATGTCGGTGCGATTACCTTTCTGGGTGCGCAAATCGCTCGCAAACACGATGTGATCAAAGGCTGGAACGTTGCATCTTCGCTCGATCAGTTCGACTCGGAGGAATTGAGTGCGGAGCCTGGCAAGTACCGGCCCTATCGCGAACTGGGCTATGACTCGGGCTACCCGGTCATCGAGGGGTACCGCGATTCCGAAGCTCTGGGCTGGCATTTTCAGTTCTCAGATCCGGCGCAGTTGCATCGCTTCGGTCTGACAGCCAGCTATTCGCCGGACAATGATTTGCCCTCTTCCGAGCAGCTGCACGTCAATCTCGAGTATGAGGCGCTTAACTGGTATGCGCGCTACTGGCACAACGGGGCCGATTTCTACGACCTGGCCGGCCCGACCAAGCGCAGCCGCAAAGGCGATGCGTTTATCCTTGGTTACGAGCGCGCCTTGATATTCGATGAGCCGCGGCAACTCGACGTCTCTGCCGAAATTGCTTACTACACCGGCCTCGACACGCTGCCTGGCAATCAGAATGTTCCGACCTTCTTTATCGAAGATATTCTGTCGGCCGAAGTCGGTTTGCACTACACGGACACGCGTAAGTCAGTTGGCGCTGTCGATCACGAGAAGGGCTATCGCTGGGACATAAACCTGACCAACGACGAGTCGGATTTCAGTTCCGTTTTCAAGCCGCACGCCAGCTTCGACTTTGGCTTCGCGCTGCCCTGGAAGCATTCATCGATCTGGATGTACAACTCGGCTGGTACGAGCAATGGCGGTGTTCTGGATCCGCTGGCGCGATACTATTTCGGCAGTTTCGGCAATAACTACCTCGATAATCGCGAGATCAAGCGTTATCGGGAGTACAGCAGTTTCCCGGGCTTCGAAATCGACGAACTCAGCGGCACCGATTTTGTGAAGTCGATGATCGAGTGGAATCTGCCGCCAATCCGGTTCCGCGAGGTGGGTACGCCGAGCTTTTTCCTGAAGCATGTTCGACCGGCGGTTTTTGTCGGCGGCCTGCGTACCGAGGTTGGCGACCTGCCGGACCGGACCGTGACATCGATTGGTGCGCAGCTGGATCTCGAATTCACAATTTCGCACCGACTGCCGATGACACTGTCAGTTGGATACGCAAGTGGCTACGAAGATGGTGAACGGGTGAGCAATGAGTGGATGATATCGCTTAAGATACTGTGATATGTCCACCGATATTCTCATCCGGGCGCCGGTCGGCCTGCTGCCCGTCATCATATTTCTTGTGGTTCTCCTGTATATGGACAGCTACAAGCTCGTTCGACTAAAAACGATCTTGTGGGTCATCCTGGCCGGCGCGGCGATGCTGGTACCGGCGTACTATATCAACGGGATGCTGCTGGACTGGTCGCAACTCGACTACAGGGAATTCACGCGTTACGTATCGCCGTTGACGGAAGAAGCGCTGAAAGCACTCGTCATCATCGTGCTGCTGTATCTGAACCGGATCGGCTTCCTGGTGGACGGGGCGATCATGGGGTTTGCTGTCGGCACCGGCTTCGCGGTGGCGGAAAATCTATTTCGACTGCAAACGCTGGGAGATGCGCACCTGGCCGTCTGGATTGTGCGCGGTTTTGGCACGGCGATTATGCATGGCGGGGCAGCGGCCATCTTTGCCATCATCACGCAGGCGCTGACGGAACGGCATATGCGGATCAACCCGATCCGCTACATTCCCGGATTCATATTTGCAATTACGCTGCACTCCGTTTTCAACCACTTCGTTTTGCCGCCGATTCAGATGACGCTTTGCGTTTTGCTGCTGCTGCCGCCAGTGTTGTTCTTCGTCTTCCAGAAGAGTGCGGGCCACCTTCACGAGTGGCTCGAACTCGATTTCGACGCCGATGCCCGGCTGCTGGAGCAGATCAATTCCGGCGACTTCGTCAATTCAAAGATTGGCCGCTTTTTGCAGGATCTGCGCGAGAAATTCGAAGGACCTGTCGTGGTGGACATGCTGTGCTACCTGCGCCTGTATACGGAGCTCGCAATCCGGGCAAAGGGCGTCCTGATGATGCGCGAGAATGGACTGGATACGCCGGTCGGCGAGCGTACCCGGGAAAAATTCACGGAATTGGAGTATCTCGAAAGCAGTATTGGCAAGACCGGCGTGCTGGCCATGCGGCCATTTCTGCACATGACCCGCAAAGATCTGTGGCAGCTATACGTACTGGAGGACGGCACCCGGCAGACGCGCGAGAATGGCTGACGAGTACAACCTACTTCTTGATCCAGCGCCCGCTCTTATCCTGGTAGTAATGACCGGGCGCCGTGCGTTGCACTGCGAGCTCATAGAAACGCACTGCAACCTGTTCCAGAGAGGCGCCAGTCGTCTCCGCGGTGCGTTCAAACTCGGCCAGGCGTTTCCCGTTGACTTCGCGAATCAGCGCTTGCACCTCGGCGCTGGCCGGCGTTTCAACGGCGGCTAAAAAACCATTGTTGGCTTCGCCGACGAGGCCACTGGATTTCGCGCTGTCGATATCGATGGCCCATGCGCTGTGGAAAAACAGTACCAGGCTCAATGTGGTCAGTAATTTCTTCATTCGATTTTCCTCAGAATAATTCACTGTCCTCGGCAAACAGGTCGTCGAGTTCTTCGTCAACCTTGACCCGTATCGAGTGCTCAATTTTGACATTGAGGTTAATCTCAATCGGTTTGTCGGGCGCTTCGACTTTCACCGTCGGGTTGCAGGCAGCGCACAGCAGTATCGGGATAATCACCAGCCAAAGTCTGTTCATTGAATTCGTACCACCGTCTGCTCGTATTCGATATAGCTTACTGTATGCAGCGTCAGCATTACAGCAGCCAGACGCAATTGCTGTCCTAGCGGTTAACCTGGCGCTCGAGAACGTCCTGGATGTTGCGGGTTGCCTGCAAACTCCTGAGCATCTCGGGGATGTTGTTTTCAACACCGAGGTTCAGCACGATCGGCCGACCACCCTCCAGGTCCGGATTGCGTCCGCGGATCTGCATTTGCAATACGAGGTCGCCATTCTCGAGGTAGTTCACGTCGGATGCCAGTGTTTCATATTCAAAGTTACTCAGCGCTTTCGCCGCGATACCCATTCCGGTAGCGCTTGAGCCGCTGTCGGGACTCGATTGCTGGTAGCGGATTACGCCGCCCGGCGCAACGCCATCGATGCGGCCATCTTCGATCCGGATGCCGTCAGCACCGATGGTGACCGGGATGCGGCCGTTGACTCTACCGGCCAGCTCAACCGCAGCAAAATCTTTCACCGCCAGAAGTTCGGCAAGGTCGAGAGACTCCAGGTTAACAAGTACCGTTTGGCTTGAGGCGTCTGCACCCACGCTGAACGGCTCGATACGTGCGGTCCCGCCAAACGCAGCCAGCTGTAATTCTGATACGTCAACCGACAATTCAGGCAGGTGCAGCAGGTACCTGGCCGTCAGGTCAGTCAGTGCAACGCCAATGTCTACCAGATCCACCGAGACATCTGCGGGTTGCGCGCGGAGTCCGGCCGATGCGTCATATTCGAGATCGACATCCGTTGCGACGCCGGTGAACACAATTGATGAGATGAAGCCGGCGACTCCGACGAGTTTTGTGGACAGAATTCCGGCTGTTGGCTCCCAGTCCCGAAAGGTAAGGCTCCCGGCAAGTCGGGCACTTCCGGCAGTCAGATCGAAGTCGGGGAGAGCAGATGTCACGACCCGGGACAGGCGGCGTGTTGAAAATGAATGCGTAATGCCGCCGAGCCTCGCGGACCCCGAACCTGTCCCTGTATCCAGGGACAGAACAATCGTGCCATCCTCGTCGAGACCAATGGTCTCGAAGCTGGCTGACAACTGCTGCCTGTCCAACTTCAGGTCTCCCTCGAACTTTGGAAGGTTCATTACAAAAGAAGATGAGGCAATCGCGACGGCCGGTACAGAGAATTCTGCCTGCGCCGAGAAGTCGTCGCCGTCTGCAAGCAAAATTATGTCTTCGAGATCTACGGATCCGCTCGTTGTGAAGTTTGCGATAGTGAGCGTGTCGACCTGAGCGTTTAAGGTATCGAAGGCAATGCGCCAGCCGGATTCTGCATAACTCAGCGACGTGGACGACTGGATGATCGCGTCGATGCGATCAATACTGGTGGCTGCCAAAACAATACGATCTGCCGATAGCTTCGTCCCCGGTGCAAGTGAGGCTTCCAGTCCTTCTGGTCCGATCTCTGCCTTGACAGACCCTGTAACTTCAATGGACTTGGCCTGACCGACCGCCAGCATAATATCGCCGGCTGCTACGCTCGCTTGCATCGAGCACTTGATGCCGTTCTGACACGCAATCTCCTGCAACGTGACATCCAGCTCTGGCCAGTCGCCACCGGGGACTCGAATAACCGCCGCATCGAGCGCCAGCTCCCAGATCGCGTCAGCAAATGCCGAGTGGTTGAGTATGTCTGCGCTGAGAACCAGCTTGGCGGGACCGGGTTCGATCTCGATAGCCGGAAGTGATACCGGGATTTGTTGCAGCAATCCTTGCCACTCGGCCAGGTTGGTTTCTGCATCGACGTTGATGTTTATGCCGTCGTCGCGATCCTTGATATTCGCGACAATTCGCTGCTGCAACCCATCATTCGTTGTCAGGTCCAGATTAGCGGCGAACTCAGTCTCGGCAATGCGTCGCGACTCGAGTTTCACCCGACCAAGAGCCAATCGAAAGCTAAGCATTTGACGCTCCTCCCGGAACGACAGCGAGACGGTGCTAATCGGTGGCAATTCGCCTGGCGTCAACTCCTCTATTTCGACGTCGATCGCCGGCGCGGATTCTGGCAACACCAATAGCTGCCGAATCAATGCCGCTGCATCCATTGTGGTCTGGGTATTGCCATCTCCGAGTGTAACGATAACCCGGTCCGCCTTGTACCGGCGTCGACCGTCGGTCGAACTGCGAACGGCCAGCAGCAGGTTTTCGATCGCTATTGTTGCGCCGCTGGTGTGTTTTAGCTCGAGGTAGCCAATCGTTGCATCCCGGGTCGCCAGAGCATCCAGCGATACGTCGGTGATCTCGAGACCGAACTGCGCCAGTGCGGGTCCGGACAGGCGTTCAATGATGTGATTCCGAAGAAACCAGACAACGACTGCGACTGCCAGCAGCGCGATTCCGAGGCCAGCAACGACTGCTGATTTCGAAGCCCTTTTTGGGCCCTTTCGCAGGGCCTGAAATTGCCTTTCAGCCATCGTATGAGCATACTCGCGACTTCGACAAATAACTAAGAATAAGGGGAATCCCAACGGAAGCAATGGTCGGACTTACCATCGGAACCGTCCTCGCAGGCCTTATCTCCGGTGTCATCCTCTGGATTGTCAGCAAGTTTAATCTCGGTCTGCACGTTGATAATTTCGGCTGGGCGATTGCAGCGGGGCTACTTATCGGTTTGGCAACAAACCTGATCATGCAATTTGTGCCAGCCGGAAACGACATTGTCTATTTTGCGGTAAACCTCGTTGTATCAGCGGCAGTTATTTTTGCCTGCGGTTCGCTGCTCAAGGGAATGACCGTGAATGGATTCAGCGGTGCACTGATTGCCGCGGTCGCGATTGCTGTGGTCGGATTCCTGCTCGCACTTGTTCTCATTGGCGCTACATCCATGGTCGGCCAATCGCAGTAGTCAGGAAATGAGTTGGGCCGATCTAGCCGCCTTGGATTGCCGCTAGCGGGACTTGCCAGGTTTCGCCATTGCTGAAGTACAGCATCCACGTATCGCCATCGAGCTCGGCACGCAGTTCACGGTTAGTGGCGTTCACGTAATCTGTCATAAAGTTGATCGTGAATTGCTCCCCCTCGGGGTTCTGTACAACGATGGATGCCTGCTTGTCCTCCATGCGCAGGATGCCGGCCGGGCAGAGTTCGAATTCGGCATCCGCAGCCAGTTTGCAACGTAACAGTGTGGTCGCGTCGTACTCGCTGGTTGAAAACGGTGCAGTCGGGTTGTCCTCGTCCTGCGGCTCCAGCGCCGCGGTGTTCCAGTAAACGAACACGCGCTCGTCGGGAAACTGGAAAATGAGTCCCTGGTCGCCAAGCCCGCTTTGTCGGTAGACAGCGCGCCCTTTCTGGTCCGTGAAGTTTCCCGGCGTGCTTTCATCTGGCGATAATTCATGCACGATCCCGTCGTCGCGAGCTATCGAGATGTAGCCTTGTCGCTGTGAAAATCTGCAGCCAATCATCTCGGTTGCGGCATCGGCACTCACAGCGTAGATATCGCATCGCGCGGCCGTTGAATCCGCAAGACTGGGGGCAGCGATGAGGTACAGCATTGTGCCGAACAGTATTCGTTTTAACATGGTTGTCACTCCGGACAGGTGTCAGCGAAGGAGGGTGACGCCGGGCTTGCCGGGGCGTCTCACCGAATACGTCATAGTAACGTCAGATATAAGAGGAATGAAACATGCAGAAACAGACAGCGATTGGATTACTGGTAATCGTACTCGCGTTAGCCGTGACCGGCTGCGACCGTAAGACGGCTGACGAGCCGGTCCCGACAGAGGCGCCGACCGCGGAGAACTTGCCGGAAGACGATGAAGCAGCTGTGACTAATGCGGATGATACTGCTGTCTCGGAGTTGGCCGGCACGAGCTGGCGGCTGGTCAAGATTCAATCGATGAACGATACGGAAGAGATACCTGATGACTCGTCAAAATACACGCTGGCCTTTCAGGCGGATGGCAGGGCGGCGATCCAGGCTGACTGTAATCGCGCCACAGGCACCTACACCAATGAATCACCGTCGCAGCTCCAGTTCGGAGTGATGGCATCGACCAAAGCAATGTGTCCGCCGGACTCTTTACACGATGTCTACATGGCGCAGTTCGAATGGGTCCGCAGCTACGTGCTCGAAGATAGGCACCTGTTCCTGGCAACAATGGCCGACGGTTCGATTATCGAATTCGAGCCGGTGTCGACTGATGACGTGTAGCCGGCGCAAGCGTCGACATCAACGGCGGAATGTTCTTCTCCTGACGGACACCTGAACCGGCCAGCGGGTCCGGACGCGCACGATGGCCGCGGCTGACTGGCAGTTGGTGTAGCCTGTCGGCATGAGAATGTTGCTGCTCGCCGTCCTGCTGCCCGCTATCGCGCTGGCCAACCCGGACAACACCATTGACGAGATCGTCGTTACGAGTTCTCGTGCCCCGGTGGAAATGGCACGACACATTGGCAATATCTCAGTGCTGGATCGATCGCTGATCGAAGCGACTGGCCACAAACATATTCACGAGTTGATGACTCGCGCAGCCGGCGTGTGGATCGTGCGTGGCAGCGGCCAGGAAAGCCTGCCATCGATACGCTCGCCCGTTTTGACCGGTCCCGGCTCCTGCGGCGCGTTCCTGACGCTGGAGGACGGCGTGCCGACGCGGCCAGGTGGCTTCTGCAACGTCAACCAGGTCTTCGAATTGAATACGGAGCTGGCCGACTCGATCGAAGTCATCCGTGGTCCGGGCAACGCACTGTACGGTTCCAACGCGTTACACGGCACCGTTAACGTGCTGTTGCCGGATCCTTTAACAGACGGCGGCTCACGCGCGGGCGTCGAATTCGGACCGAACGAGTTTGTGCGTGTCGAAGGGGCGATCAATACAGACGGAAAAGCGCCCATCGCCATGGGCGGTACGGTGACTGATGACGGCGGGTTTCGCGACGATACGGGCTACCGCCAGTTCAAGGGATATGCCAAGACAAACTGGGAAACAGGTGGTGG
>Ga0102946_1000558_pt1 | contig 12913 bp, 12 predicted proteins | sample SalPon2A_A_D1_MG_FD_78209 | JGI IMG/M metagenome (GOLD analysis project Ga0102946, IMG submission 78209) | Soil microbial communities from South San Francisco under conditions of wetland restoration - Salt Pond MetaG R2A_A_D1_MG | ecosystem: Environmental > Terrestrial > Soil > Wetlands | place... | reverse complement strand
GTCGCATGGCGGCGCAGCAGGGTGGTTATCATAGTCGCTTTCACGGGCGGGGTATGGAGTTCGCTGAAGTCCGTGCCTATCTTCCTGGGGACGATGTGCGCAGCATCGACTGGCGAGTTACCGCGCGGCGCGGCAAGGTCCACACCAAATTGTTTCATGAAGAGCGAGAGCGGCCGGTACTGATCGCACTCGACTACCGCCGTCCGATGTTTTTTGCCACCCGTGGCCGCTTCAAGGTCGTCCAGGCTTCACAATTGGCGGCTCTGTTCGCCTGGCAGGCGTTGTCGTGCGGTGACCGTGTTGGCGGCTTTATCTTTTCTGAAGAGCGGAACCTTGAGCTCCGCCCGCAACTTGGCAAAAAGGGTGTTTTGCAGCTGTTGCGTCAAATGGTCGCCGATCCGGTCTGGCAGCGCTCGCCTCATCGACCCTTCGCTCCCCGGCAACGTCTGGCGGCCACTCTGCAGCGGCTGCAGCGGGTTGCTCGTCCCGGGAGCCTGATTCTACTGCTGAGCGATTTCAATCAGTGGGATGATGAGGTCAAAAAGCAGCTGGCATTACTCAGGCGGCATTGTGAATTGGGGCTGGTCCATTGCTTCGACCCCCTTGAAGCCGAGCTGCCGCCCGTCGGCTCTTACCGTCTGAGTGATGGTGAGCGGGATCTGACAATAGAGACAGGGAATCAGGAAGCGCGGCGGCACTATCAGGACAATTTCGACCAGCGTCGTCAGCAGGTGGAAGAGTTCTGCCGCAGCCAGCGCAGCCGGTTGATTCTGCTGCCGACTGATGCCGATCCGCTCGATTGCCTTTCCGGCATAAGCAGGGGGGGCTGAGATGCCGAATGATCTGCCGCTGCGCGATATTCACCTGCCCGCTGAAGTCAGTTCCTGGCCCTTGGCTCCCGGCTGGTGGGTGCTGCTGGTTTTGCTGATCGTCGGCGTTGTTTCAGCCTGGCGCTATTGGCGAGGGCGTCGTCTGCGCCGGTTGGCCCTGGGCCGTCTGGAACAATTGACTGGACTGCCTGACGCAGAGCTGGCAACAGCTCTGTCGCGCCTGTTGCGACAAGCGGTGATCAGCCACTTTCCGCAGAATTATGCCGGACTCAGCGGCCGGGATTGGCTCGATTTTCTGGATCGCCCATTCACTGACCGGCCATTCAGCCAGGGCGTCGGCCGCTGCCTGCTCGATGCTCCTTACCGGGCCGATGCTCAGATCGATAATGCCGCATTGATCGATCTGTGTCGTCGCTGGTTGAAAAAACTTCCACCACAGCCGTTGCAGCAGAGGAGGGGCCGATGATCCATTTCGAGTGGCCCTGGGCTTTCGCGTTACTGGCGCTCCCCTGGCTGGTCTATAAGCTCTGTCCCCCTGCCCTGGCTGCTGAAGAGGCGGCCCTCTGGGTTCCCAGTCTCTCTCCTTTTGGGGATATGCAGCGCCGCAAAGGACGCACAAGGGCACGTTGGCAACTGCTGCTTGCAGTTCTCTGTTGGCTGCTGCTGGTCGTGGCAGCAGCGCGACCGCAATGGCTTGGTGAACCGATTGAGCTACCGATCAGTGGTCGTGACCTGGTGCTGGCGGTCGATCTCTCCGGGAGTATGAAGACCAGAGATTTTCGTCTCGGCGGAGAAAACGTCAACCGGCTGGTTGCGCTTAAAGAGGTGGCGGGTGCTTTTATCGAACGTCGGGTCGGTGACAGGTTGGGGCTGATTCTTTTTGGCGAACAGGCATACGTTCAGACGCCACTCACCTTTGATCTGCGGACCGTTCAGCAGCTGCTTGACGAGTCGGCGATCGGGCTGGCAGGCGAGCGGACTTCCATCGGTGACGCCATCGGGCTGGCCGTCAAGCGTCTCAAGGAGGGGCAGGGCGGGGAACAGGTTCTGATTCTGCTGACCGATGGTGCCAACACTGCAGGGCGTCTGACGCCACTGAAAGCAGCTGAACTTGCGGCCCTGGAAGGGTTGAAAATCTACACGGTCGGCATGGGTGCCGAGTCCATGTCGGTGCGGACTCTTTTTAGTCGTGAGACGATCAACCCCTCCGCCGATCTTGACGAAAACACGTTGAGTATCATCGCCCAAAAGACCGGGGGGCGATACTTCAGGGCCCGTGACACCGAGCAATTGGCGGAGATTTATGCGGAGCTGGATCGGCTTGAACCGGTGGAAAAAGAGCATGAGGTTTTCAGGCCGATCTCTGAGCTCTACCCCTGGCCACTTGGGTTGGCGTTGAGTGCGGGAAGTTTACTCTTTTTGCTCCCATTAATTCCGATCCGGAGGCGTTGATGAGCAGTTTTCATTTTTTACGCCCGGAGTGGTTTCTCGTGCTGCCCCCCCTGTTGCTGGCGCTCTTCTGGTACGCGCGTCGTCAGTTGCGCAGTCAGAGCTGGCAGGCGGTCTGCGACCCGGAGCTGCTGCCTCATCTGCTGCTGGGCCGATCGGTGCGTCGAGCCAACTGGCCGCTCTGGTTGCTCCTTGCAGGATTATTACTGGCGGTTCTGGCACTGTCCGGTCCGGTTTGGGAACGCAAACCACAGCCGGTCTTTCGCCAACAATCAGCGCTGGTGATCCTTTTTGATCTGTCACGCTCCATGCAGGCCGCTGATCTTAAACCGAGCCGCTTTTTGCGAGCCCGACTCAAAATTGAAGATCTGCTGCGGCAGCGGGAAGAAGGGCAGACCGCCCTGATTGTCTTCGCCGCAGATGCCTTCACCGTGACCCCGCTGACGGATGATCGTCACACCATCGAGTCGCTGTTGAAGAGTCTTGAACCCGAAATGATGCCAGCGCAGGGGAGCGACCCAGCGCGCGCTATCGAGCTGGGGCAGGGGTTGTTACAGCAGGCAGGGTTGACATCCGGGAGGTTGCTGCTGGTGACCGATGAAGACCAGCCATCCTCTGCACTGGACGCTGCCAGTAAGCTGCAGCAGCAGGGGTATGAGCTGGCTGTGCTCGGTGTCGGAACCCTTGACGGTGCGCCTATCCCCCGGGCTGGCGGCGGATTTTTCAAGGATGCGCAGGGGGACCCGGTTTTCCCCAAGCTCAATCGGGCCGGATTGCAGGAACTTGCAACGGCTGGCGGGGGAAGCTACAGCGAGCTCAGTATCGACGATAGCGATCTCAATACTTTGCTCGCCGGACTGGATGATCGTCGTCTCAATCAGGCCGTGCAGGAGGATGAAAACTCCGCTGCGACAGGCGATCGGTGGCGCGAAGAGGGGATCTGGCTGCTCTGGCCCCTGACGCTGTTGGCTGCGTTTGCGTTTCGGCGCGGCTGGTTGCTGGTATTGCCACTTCTGTTGCTGGTTCCCGCACCTGCTGAGGCGTTCACCTGGACGGATCTCTGGCAGACCTCTGACCAGCAAGCTGCCCAGGCTTTTGAACAGCAGGATTACGCTGAGGCCGCAGAACAGTTTCAGGATGACCGCTGGAAAGCCAGCGCACTCTATAAGGCGGGCGAGTTTGATGCTGCGGCGAAGCAGTGGGAAAATCCTCAAGACGCTGAGGATTGGTACAACCTTGGGAATGCCCAGGCCAGAAAAGGGGATCTGCCTGCTGCTCAAAATTCGTATCAGCAAGCGTTGGAGTTAGAGCCGGAACATGTAGACGCACAGTTTAATAAAGGGCTGGTTGAAGAAGCGATGCAAGAGCAGAAAAAAGAGCAAGAGCAACAGCAACAGGATGATATGAACCAGCCGAAAAAAGAGGAGCAAAGATCCGGAGGGGAGGACAATCCTTCCCAGCAGCCGAAATCGTCGTCTGAATCGCAAGAAAAACCCGATGGGGAAAAGGCACAACCGGACCAGTCCCAAGGGCCGGAAACGGAGCAGGATGCGGAACCGGCCGCCCAGCCATCACCAGCTGAAGATGAGAAAGAGCAGGCGCCTGAACCGGAAGAGCTTTCTCAATCGAAAGCAGGGCAGGATTCCAGCGATCAACAGCAAGAAAAAACCAGTGCTGCAGAAGAACTTGCAGAAGAGTCGCCCGAAAGCAGCGAGCAGCGAGAATCACGATTGTTGTTGCAACAGATTCCCGATGATCCGGGTGGTTTGTTGCGCCGCAAGTTTCTCTATCAATACCGCCAGCGCGGTCAACAAAGCGAATCGGATCGATCATGGTAAACAGATATCGCATAATTTTCATCACTCTATTGCTCTGCGGACTTTGGCATGGAGCAGCGGCGGCTCTCAATGTCGAGGCGGTTGTCGGGCAAGACCGGATTGCCATGGGCGAGAGCCTGCAACTGCAGTTGCGGCTGGACGGCAGCCCCGATGACGATCCTGATTTTACCCGGTTGGAAGAAAACTGGGAGGTTCTCAGCCGTTCACAAAGCAGCCAGATGAAGGTCGTCAACAGCAACTTCAGCCGTTCGACGGTCTACAACCTGACGCTGATGCCGCGCAGCGAAGGACAGTTGATGATCCCGGCGGTCTGCTTCGGCACGGACTGCTCACTGCCGATAACTATCGAGGTTTCATCAAACCCCTCTCTGGACGATCCGGGCAACGAACCGGTTCAGCTGCAAACCGAGGTCAGCTCTCATCAGGTTATGGCTTTGGGTCAATTGATCCTGAAGGTTCGGCTGCTGGTCAAATACGGACTTCCGCTCGGTCAGCTCAGTGACCCGCAAGTAGAAGGGGTGGACGCGCTGGTCAATAAGCTGGGGGCCGATCTTCACAAGCACGAAAGGCGAAACGACGGGCAGGTCTATCAGGTTGTTGAACGGACCTACGTGATCTTCCCTCAAGAGAGTGGTCAGCTGCTGATACCAGGTTTGCAGTATGACGGGGTGGTTCCCGGCGGTCGCACCCGGTTCGATCCTTTTGCCAGGCAGGGCATGCAGATCCGTCGAACCTCTGAACCTGTACAGGTCGAGGTCTTGCCGCTGCCTGATGATCTGGGGCAACGTCCGTGGATTCCTGCGATTGCAGTTTCACTGCAGGATGATTGGCAACGTCAGCCACCCGAACTCGTCGTCGGCGAGCCAGCGACCCGAACCCTGCGACTGAGTGCCGAAGGGGTTCTGTCGGCACAATTGCCGGAACTGGAACCGACGGCACCAGATGAATTTAAACTCTATTTTGATCAGCCACTGCGCGAAGATCGACGACATTCCAATGGAACGACAGGCGTACTGGAACAGCAGGTGACCCTGGTGCCAACAGAGGCTGGTCGCTACCGGTTACCAGCGGTCGACCTGGACTGGTGGGATGTCAACGCCGGTGTCTGGCGAACAGCACACCTTGATGCTCTGGAGCTTGATGTCGCTCCAGCGGTCACTGCATCAGTGCCCTCAGAACCACCTGACTCTCCAGCGCAGGAGTTGCCGACAGAGACAACCGTGTCAGACGACAACGAGAAGGCCCCACTGACAGCATCGACTGAGCAAAAGGGAGTCATCAGCCCGGGGTTCTGGCCCTGGTTGAGCCTCGGACTGGCGCTTGGCTGGTTGCTGACCCTGGCGTTGATGTTCAGGAACCGAGGGGGGCGCGAAAAGCTGGTGCCGGTTAAGGACAGGGATACGTTACAGGATGAAAAGAATGCCCGGCGCACAGCCATAAATGCAGCCCGAAACAGTGATCCTCACAAAGCTCGTCAATCACTTGTATTCTGGAGCCGGACCCTGTGGCCCGATAGCCCGGGTAGCTACGAAAAACTATTCAATGCTGTAGGTGAGGATTTTCGTAAGGAACTGGGATTCTTAGATGTCTGCCTGTATGGCGAGAACTCAGCCCCCTGGGATGGTCGGCAGCTGGCGGCTTACATCACTGAGTGGCATCAGCCTGAAAGAACAGAAAGAGACAAAACGCTGCCAGAGCTTTACCCCGGCTAGTGAGGTCTGCCCGCAGTAGAGGACGCCTCTTTTTGTCTCGAAGACAATCAGAGAGGTGATCATTTTCCAGACTGCCTCGATTCCTGGAGATCGCTCATAGCAAAGCATGAAATTGACCAACTCGAATTATCGGGTTGGTCAATTCTTTGCTCTGTGGTGAAAATATCTGCTCTGCTTATTCATCCGCTGATTGATCGAAGCTTACGGATAAACGCGCGCCACAAATTCTGCGACACAGGCTGGCTTCTCTATTCCGTCAATCTCTACAGTAATCCGATAAATGATCTGCACCCCTTCTCCGACGGCCTCGGCGCTCTGAATTAGAGTCCTGGCCCGAATGGTTGAGCCAACCTTGACCGGTGCGGGAAAGCGGAGTTTATTCAGTCCGTAATTGACGCGGAATTTCATCCCCGGGTAGTTCTTCTGGAAGAAGTCGGGATGGTTGCTCTCGGTCAGCCAGGGGAGCAGCGACAGGGTCAGGTAGCCGTGTGCGACGGTGCTGCCGTAGGGGGAGTCCTGGGCGGCGCGTTCGGGGTCAGTGTGAATCCACTGCTGGTCGCCGGTCACTTTGGCGAATCTGTCGATCCGTTCCTGGTCGATCTGCAACCAGGGGCCGACATGGGTTTCTTCTCCGATTTGAGAGTTCAGGGTGTCGAGTAATTTCTCTGCGGCGGTCATTGATGGGCCTCGCTGTTAACAATAAAATTGGCAGGAATGTTGGTTTTTCTTCCGTATCCGGTCAATTGCGTTTATCCTGCTCATCTTACAAAATCGTTAAGACAATTGCTATTTTTTCAATCCCTTTGAACTTCAGCGGAGGAACTATGCGTACGGTAAACAGATTGATTCAGATGCTTCTGGTTGCTGTCCTGGTCTTTGGACTGGCGGCCTGTAACGAGAAGCAAGAGCAGCAAGAGCAAGTGACGGAAGCACCGAAAGTGGAAAAAGAGAAGATCATCTGGAAACTGGCGATGACCTGGCCCGCCAATACCCCGATTCTCAGCGAGGCCGTCACCAAGATGGCGGAAGACGTCAAGCGGATGTCGGACGGCGAGCTGGAGATTCGCATCGATTCCGCTAATAAACATAAGGCACCTTTCGGCGTTCTCGATATGGTCAAGGCCGGACAGTACGAAATGGGCAACTCAGCGTCCTATTACTGGAAAGGCAAGGACATCAACACCATGTTCTTCACCAGCATGCCATTCGGTATGATCGCTCCGGAACAGTATGCCTGGTTCTACTACGGTGGCGGCATAGAGCTGATGAAGAAAGTTTATGATCAGCACGGTGTCTATGCTTTCCCCGGCGGCAACACATCCAATCAGATGGGCGGCTGGTTTCGTAAGGAGATCACATCGCTCGACGATCTCAACGGCCTGAAGATGCGCATCCCCGGGTTTGCCGGTGAGGTGATCTCGAAGCTGGGGACCGTGGTGACCAATATTCCACCCGGCGAGCTCTATACTGCCCTCGATCGCGGCACTATCGATGCGCTGGAATGGATCGGTCCGTCTCTCGACCTGAACATGGGCTTCCACAAGGTTGCACCATACTATTACACCGGCTGGCATGAGCCTGCCTCTGAGATGCAGTTCCTGGTCAATCAGCAGAAGTTTGACGAGCTGCCTCCTCATCTGCAGGCGATCCTGACGAACGCCATGCAGCTTGCGGCCTATGACATGTATGCCCACATGATCGATGTCAGCGCCAAAAACTGGGCGACCATTCAGCAGGACTACCCGGACGTCAAGCTCAGAACTTTCCCTAAAGAGGTGATCGCCAAACTGAAGGAAGAGAACATCAAACTGCTCGATGAACAGGCGGAAAAGAACGAACTGTTTAAAGAGATTCTGACGTCGCAGCGTGATTACCTCAAGAAGGTCCGTGAATGGACGCGGATTTCCGATTACGCATATTTGAAAGACAATATAGAAGAGTAAAAAGTAACCCCCCTCGGCAATTGCCGAGAGGGGTACCTAAACTGTGGGTTTTTGATATTTTAAAGTTACAGGACATAGATCTCAGTCGGTTTTCGGGGCCTTTGACTGAGCAGGAAATCTTGCTGGGAATTTTACCTTATTACAAGCGCTAGGAGGCTGTCGGACTTTCCCGTTATTAAGAAAATCGGCGTCCACAAATCCTCTGTAGAGAGTTTTCTTTTCAGCCGAAGGGTCCACCGGAATCAGTTTTTGCCTATAAATGCTTCAAGCCCGACAGGCTGCTAGCAATTATGATTTGACATGGTAATGCAAATGCATTACCATGTCAAATCATAAGATAACACTTCCAATACGGAGGCTATAATGCAAGCGCCTAAATTAATTTGCGAATCTACTTTAACGGATCGATATCAAACCACGATTCCAGACACTGTGCGAAAAGCCCTCAACCTGCATAAGCGCGACAAAATTTGCTATTCTGTCCAGCCAGATGGACAAGTAGTGGTCTCTCGTGTTGAAGAAAATGAGGAAGACCCTGCACTCGGGCATTTTTTGTCCTTCTTGGCCAAAGATATATGCCAGAATCCTCAACACGTCAACGCTGTCGGAACCGATCTTTATGATCGAATTCACGCTCTTGTAGCAGATGTTGAAGTCGATCTTAACAGCCCTCTCCTAGATGAGGACGAGTAGATTGCCGGTATCAGCACCGTTGGTAGTTAACGGATGGAACATATTTTTCCACTCTCTGTTCCTCGACCAAGTTGAGGAACTTTGTGAGCATGTTGAGTCTCTTCGCGAGAAAGACCCTGTCGGTTACGCAAAGAAAAATGCAACGAAGCGGTTAGCCGCAATCGAAAAACTTGCCTTTGACGTTATTCCACAAAACCCAACATCGCCCGAATATCGTCAAGGGATGACCCTTGGTGAGGAACATAAACACTGGTTCAGGGCTACTTTCTTTCAGCAATACAGGCTTTTTTTTAGGTTCCACCTTGAAAGCAAGGTGATCGTATATGCTTGGGTCAACGACGAAAAAACAAAAAGGGCATATGAAAGCAAATCAGATGCCTACAGAACCTTTAAAAAAATGCTCAATAATGGTAATCCACCGGATGATTGGGCTGCCCTTTTAGGTGAGGCTACGAACGAGTCCCACCGGGCCAAGGATCTTGCTTCGAAGTTGTGAAATCTGCACAGTCCTTCACATAACTCTATGCTATAAAAAAACCTCCAGTTGATACAGCATGGAGGTTTTTTGGTGAATAACCCGCTGAGGACCAATGTTTGTCCGATAACTGGATGTCACCATTTATGGCCCGACAGGATTCCATCGAAAAAAGACCGAACTCCGTGTGAGATTCGCCCTTTGACCGCTTGCCGGTACGATTTGCCAGGCGCTTAGGCTGGTGTCCAGTAACAGCGCTTGGGCGAAACAATCTTTTCGTCTTTCTTCATTTGCGCCATGGCCTTGTCGACAGCTTTGCGCTCAAGGCCTCCGAGTTCTGCAATTTTTCCGGCATTGAGTGGTTGTCCTTCAGCACGCATAACTTCCAGGATTTTTTCAGTGATATCCATAAATACACTCCTTAAGTGAATAAGCGCCAGACAGCTACAGGCTACCAGGTCTGATCTGCGGATTCAATTGTGACGGCGAGCGTTGCCCTTAGCCAGCTGAACTTTTCCTTCAAGGCGTCGAAATCCGGTCCGGATGTGACAAACTCAGCTTTTCCTTTGATCAAAAATCCGGCCCCAGCCCCATGCAGGCCTTGAACTTTACTGCTTGCTGTCGTTATGACAACCTCAGGATTTGTTTTAATGTTTTCTTCAGTCTTGTGCATATAGCCAGCCGGGATTAAAAACCTTTCTTCTGGCGAGATCTGGACGTAGCTGTTCCAGGTGTTGACCATATGGAGGCCGTCCTCACCCTGTGTCGCGATTGAAACAACGCCATCTTTCTTCAGAATCTCGAGTAATTTTTCAGCAATCATGTCAGTCTCCTGTTGATGTTTAGTGTTTAAAGTTTTTCGTAGACAGGCGGAGTGTATTTGTATTTTGCCCCCTCAGAAAGGTATAATTCTGAAAAAAATAATGGGGTCAGATTGACTATGTTTACATTGAGCAGCAACGATGATACGCCGCTGTACCGACAGCTCTACCAGCAACTCCGCGAGAAAATACTGACCGGGAAGCTGCCCGCAGACTTCAAGCTGCCCTCCATTCTTGGCCTGGCAGAGGAGCTGGAAGTAAGCCGGAATACAGTTGAAAGTGCTTTTCAGGAGCTGTGTTCAGAGGGCTATATTTACAGCAGACCCCGCAGTGGCTATTTCGTTTCCGACATTGACAAGGAGTATGCAGGGTCCTCTCAACTGGTTCGAAAGAAACAGGATCTCCATCCAAGACTGTCTGAAAGTTATCGCTACGATTTTCATCCAGCCCGGCTTGATCCAGAGGTCTTCCCGTCAGCGCTCTGGCGAAGATGCCTGCTGGATGCTCTCCGATCGAACGTCGAGGCCTTGTCACATTACAGTGAGCCACAGGGCGAATGGGGGCTGCGATGTAATCTTCAGTTTTACCTGGAACACTCACGTGGCGTCCTCTGTTCGCCAGATCAGATTGTCATCTGCTCCGGCTTGCAGCATGGCCTGCAGATTGTGACTCAGCTGATCAAGGAGAGTCACACCTCTGTTGCAGTCGAGAATCCCGGTTATCATCTCCCCAGAGATCTGTTTCGAAACCATGGTTTCAAGATCATCCCTATTGCTTCCGGCCCCAAAGGGCTCGCCTTGCATGAACTCGAAACGCTTTCTGACACAGTTGTCTACGTTACACCCTCACATCAGATGCCCCTTGGGCATGTCATGCCCGTGGCCGATCGATTGAAACTCATCTCATGGGCAAAAAACAGGAACGGAATTATTATTGAAGACGATTATGACAGTGAGCTTCGATATACAGGTAAGCCCATTTCATCGCTACAGGGGCTGTCACCAGACAGCAATATTATTTATCAAGGGACCTTCTCAAAGGTTTTTTCACCGGCGTTGCGATTAAGCTATATGGTTCTCCCGCATGCATTTTTAAGTGTCTACCAGCGCTTCTTCAGAAATCACCTGTCACCGGTCCCCCTCCTGTCGCAGCTGGCCATGATTACGTTCATGGAACGGGGTCACTGGGAACAACACATCCGGCGGGCCCGGATATTTTACAAGAAAAAACATGCAGTTATGCTCCGGGCCATCGGGGATTATTTTGGGGACAGAGCAGAGGTCATTGGCCAGGGTGCGGGACTTCATATTGTTCTGAAGTTAGCCAAGACCTTAAAGGACGAAGCAACCATTCTGGATCAAGCACGACAGCATGGTTGTCGGTTGTTGCCTTTTTCCGATTTCTCCGTTACGGACAGACCGGAAAACGATAAATTGCTTCTCGGTTTCGGGGGGATCGGTATTAAGGACATACCGCGAGGTATCGAAAAACTCTCCAAAATATACACTTAATGCCGGACCTCCATCTGCTTGGAGGCCTGAAAACAGGACTACTTCGGTTACCGCCAGGGATTGAAACCCGCCAATTGTTGAAAACAATTGACCAATGCAGACGGTCTTGTTAAGCATAGAGCGCTCACGGGATTCAACGTTTTTGACTGTTGACTCCCCGCAAAAACAACTACCAGATAGAAAGAGGTCACCATGATTCGCGCAGCGCACAACAACACCGTGACGGTTAAATACACCGGCAAACTCGCCGACGGAACTATCTTTGATGCGTCTGCTGAAGACAGCCACCTGTCATTTATTATCGGCAGGGAAGAGGTGGTCAAAGGCTTTGAGGCAGCGGTCCTCGATATGTCCCAGGGAGAGACAAAAACTGTCGTCATCGAACCAGATCAGGCGTACGGAGAACCCAAACCTGAACTGATCGAGGAGATTAACCGCGCTGACCTGCCTGAAGATCTCGAGCTGATCCAAGGTCGGCAACTGGAAGTGACCCAGGGTGATGGCAGCATCTTGCTGCTTATGATCGATAAAGTCACTGAAAAGACGGTCACTCTGAATGCCAATCATCCCCTGGCGGGCAAAGCGCTGACTTTTGATATTGAGTTGCTCGAAGTTGACACAGAGCCCCCCAAAGAACTCCCCTCATTTTTTACCGAGGCACTGGCGGCAGGCCCAAAGCGCTGACTGTTTCTTTCCAGAGAATATGTAGTAAATCAGAAGTGAAATTTAAATCACAGAATTAGAGACGACTCTGAAATCCGGGGCAGACTAAACGTAACTCTGTGGAAGGAGAATCATCACAGCTGTGGCTACGCCACCAGTGGCGATACATCCCGATATATAGTCCGAGAAATAAATCCGTTCCCTTTTTTTGGTCATAGCAGCTTTGGTTGATTCTACGCCGACTTAAGTGCTATAAAAGCCCATCTGTTTGCTATGATACATGGTGAGGGGCTCATGACAATGGAACACAAACCGCAACATTCACCAGGCAGGTGAGGTTTGCGGTTTTTTTTATATATGACCTGCATTGGTCCCAGGACTTATCAACAACAGCTCTTGGAATCGCATTTGATGGACCATAAATCATTCTTCGCGAGGGGAGATATGTGAAAAAGGTAATTGATCAAGTGACTACAATAAAAGTCAATAAAATCGAAGCAGCTCAAAGGCAAATTGACGCCGCTATTCGCTTACTGTTTGATTCCGAAGACCCCATTGCTATCCATACACTAACAATGGCTGGTTTTCGAATTCTAAGAGATATTGCTGATAAACAAAAATGTCCTATTACTATGTTATTTAAGTCATTTATTCAGCCAGGTATGGAAGGAAAATTTTGGGGTTCACTTCAAACACTCGCGAACTTTCTTAAACACGCAAAAAAAGATCCAGAAGGGATAATTGAGAATATCCAAGAGGAAGTTAATGACTCAATAATATTATTAGCGTCACTTTATTATCAAGGTCTTGGGTATCAATTTACGCCTGAAATGTTGGCTTTAATTGGATGGTACTCAGCAATTCATCCTGATTTTATTCGTGATGATGCTTTCCAAAATATCCTGAAAAAATTAGAATCATTGCAAGACAATTTATCAGGTAAAACTCGTCAGGAACAACTGGTAGAGGGTAAAGAGG
>Ga0102946_1000557_pt1 | contig 12915 bp, 14 predicted proteins | sample SalPon2A_A_D1_MG_FD_78209 | JGI IMG/M metagenome (GOLD analysis project Ga0102946, IMG submission 78209) | Soil microbial communities from South San Francisco under conditions of wetland restoration - Salt Pond MetaG R2A_A_D1_MG | ecosystem: Environmental > Terrestrial > Soil > Wetlands | place... | reverse complement strand
GCATCTCCAGGCCCTCGACGTGCTGCACAGCTTCTGGGTCCCGGAGTGGCGGATCAAGCGCGACCTCGTCCCCGGCGCCAGCCTCGATGACCCCGAGGCCGACGCGGACATCGACAACGTCGTCCGGGTGACCCCCACGGTGGAGGGCACCTATTCTGTGGTCTGCACTGAGCTCTGCGGGACCGGCCACTCGGTCATGCGGGCGGTCGCGAAGACCGAGTCGCCCGAGGAGTTCGAAGCATGGCTCGCCGAGCAGAAGGACGCGCCCGACGAGGGCAACGTCAGCACCGGTGCCGCAGGCGGCGCTGGAGCCGGGAGCCTCGCGGAGTAGGCATGGACCACGAGACTGAGACAGGAGGCAGGAGTTGATCGCAGCACTGAAGCAGCCCGGGTGGCCGCGAGCGATGCTCGGCGCCCTGATCGGCTTCGGCTTCGGCTTCGGCTTGGTGGTCGCGCTCCGCGCCATCAGCGGCCTCGAGATCTTCCAGACCGAGCAGACCGGCTACCCGCACCTGATCGTGCCCGCGATCACGATGCCCTTCGGTTGGCTGATCGGCTTCGGCGCCTTCGACTACTGGTTCCGCTGGGCGGCGGGCAGGCCGACGGTCCCCGAGGATCACTCCAGCCACGGCGCGACCAGCTGGAAGGACTACTTCAAGTTCAACACCGATCACAAGGTGATCGGCATCCAGTACATCGTCACCACCTTCTTCTTTTTCTTCCTCGGTGGGCTGATGGCGATGCTGATGCGGGCGGAGCTCGCGCAGCCCGGCACCCAGATCGTCGACCCCGGCGTCTTCAACGGGCTCTTCTCGACGCACGCCGCGTTCATGATCTTCCTCTTCATCATTCCGGTCTTCGCCGGGATCGCCAACTACGTCCTGCCGCTGATGATCGGCGCGCCGGACATGGCCTTCCCGCGCCTGAACGCGCTCAGCTTCTGGATGCTGCCGGCCGCCGGCATCATGTTCCTCGCCTCCTACGTCGTGCCCGGAGGTGCCTTCGACGCCGGCTGGACCGGTTACGCGCCGCTCTCCACCGGGGCCCCGCTGGGGCAGTCGTTCTTCAACCTGGGCGTGCAGTTCGCGGGCGCATCATCGGTGGCGACCGCCCTCAACTTCCTCGTAACGATCGTCACTATGCGGGCGCCGGGGATGTCGTTCTGGCGCATGCCGCTGCTGGTCTGGGCGAACCTCTCGACCTCGCTGCTGGTCGTTGCCGCCACGCCCTTCATCGCCGGCGTCCAGTTCATGGTCCTCTTCGACCGGGTACTCGGCACGAACTTCTTCCAGGAGGCGGCCGGCGGCGACGTGATCAGCTACCAGCACATCTTCTGGTTCTACTCGCACCCGGCGGTCTACATCATGATGTTGCCCGGCTTCGGGATTGTCAGCGAGGTGATCTCCACCCACGCCCGCAAGACGATCTTCGGCTATCGATTGATGGCCCTGGCCCTACTCGGGATCGTGGTCCTGGCCTTCGCGGTCTGGGCGCACCACATGTTCGTCGCGGGCATGTTCGCCTGGCTGCGCGTGCCGATGATGATCACGACGCTGCTGATCGCGGTCCCGACCGGAATCAAGATCTTCAGTTGGCTCGGGACGCTGTTCGACTCGAAGTTGCACATCGAGAACACATCGATGCTGTTCGCGCTCGGGTTCATCGTCACGTTCGTGATCGGCGGGATCTCGGGCGTGATGCTCGGGATGATCCCGATCGACATCCACGTCTCCGACACCTATTTCGTCGTCGCGCACATCCACTTCGTGCTGTTCGGCGGATCCGTGTTCACGATCTTCTGCGGCATCTATCACTGGTTCCCGAAGATGACCGGGCGAATGTATGACGAGCGGCTCGGCCGTTGGCACTTCTGGCTGACGACGGTCGGCATGCTCGGAACCTTCATCCCGATGCACTGGGTCGGCATGGACGGCATGCCTCGCCGCGTTGCCGACTACGCCGCCCAGTTCGGCGACTGGAACCTGCTGATCACGGTGTTCAGCTTCCTGCTCGGCGTCGCCCAGCTGATCTTCGTCTACAACATGATCGTCTCGTGGCGCTACGGCCCGAAGGCGGGGGCTAATCCCTGGCGAGCGAAGACGATCGAGTGGCTGGTCAGCTCGCCGCCCCCGGTCTTCAACTTCGACGAGATTCCGCGCGTCGTCGGCGGACCGTACGAGTTCGGCGTCCCCGGCGCCAAGCATGCGATCCTCTCCGACGACGAGGAGGGCGCCGACGTGGGCGGGCCGGAGCCGGCGGTCGCCGGCGCGGCGGGAGCTTCCTCAGGGGGTAGTGGCTAATGAGTGCTGCCGAGACCCAGGCCGCCAACCCCGCTGCGGACGGCGGCACGGTACTGGCGTTCCTCAACGAGGTGGCCGGCGGCCGCAAGCTGCTCGCCGCGATTCGCGAGCGGGTCGAGGCCGGGGCCGGCCATGTCGTGCTCGCCGCTCCGCAGAACGTGCCCTCGGCCGGCCAGATCGTCGACGCCGAGGAGATCCGCGAGGCGGCGTTGAGCCGCGTCGAGGTCACCCAGAAGGTCCTGCACGATTTCGGCATCGAGTCGAGCGCCGTGGTCCTCGACCCGGATCCGCTCCTTGCGATCGACGACGCTGTACGCGCCTTCGACCCGGCGGAGGTGCTCATCTCCTGCCTCCCCGACAGCCGTTACGGGTGGATGCGGAAGGACCTGATCGCCTGGGCCCGCGACCACTTCACGGTTCCGGTCGAGCATGTGCCGGTCCGGATCGAGGATGACGCCGTGCGCTGGGACGTCACCCACACGTTGGTCGTCGCGACGCAGACGGTGAACGCTCCCGATCTGGTCAGGCGCCTGGTCCAGCGCAACTCCGAGCACGCACGCCGCTACACGTTCATCTGCCCCCGCTCCGGCGACGCCCCGCGTGAGGAGGTCTGCGACCGGCTCGCCTCGACCCTCGCGGCCGTCTACCGGCAGGAGATCGACGCCACGGGCCAGCCGATGAGCCCCGAGCCGGTTGCCGCGGTCGAGAACGCGATCGAGCACTACCGGGTGGACGACATCCTCATCTCGACCTTCGCCGGCCGCAGCTCCAAGTGGCTGGAGGATGGCCTGATCGAAGAGGTGCGCGAGTTCTCGAACGTCGAGGTCGAGCACTTCGAGTCCGGCGGCGGGTCCGTCGAGAGTGAGTCCGAGCCGGCCACGGTCGGCGCCGGCGCGGGAGGGGGTAGCTGATGGAATCCGCATCGATCGCCGTCGGCGGCGCCCAGACCGCTCACGACGACCATCACCACGGACCGCCCGAGGCACACGCGTCCTCGAAGATCGACCGCCAGACGCTCGGCATCCTGCTGTTCATCGTCAGCGAGGCGATGCTGTTCGGGGCTTTCTTCGCGTCCTACTTCTTCCTCCGGGCCGTTGCCAACGAGGGCGCCTGGCCGCCCGAGCCGTTCGAGCTCCCGGTTCTGATCGCCGGGATCAACACCGTGATTCTGGTCGCCTCGTCGTTCACGATCCACTGGGCGCTCGAGGGGATCCGGCGCGACAACCGAAACGCCCTGAAGGCCGGGCTCGCGATTACCTGGCTGCTCGGGGCCACGTTCCTCTTCATTCAGATCAACGAGTACGTCCACATCGGATTCAGTGCCCGTGACGGCGCCTTCGGCTCGATCTTCTACGGGCTCACGGGCCTGCACGGCGCCCACGTGTTCGTCGGGCTCTTGCTGCTCACGTTCGCCAATGTCCGCGCTTGGCGCGGGCACTTCGGACCGAAGGAGAAGGACCATCTCGGCGTCGAGGTGCCCGGCATCTACTGGCACTTCGTCGACGTGATGTGGATCATCGTCTACGCCAGCGTCTACCTGCTGTAAGCCCCAAGACTCGCGGAGGCTGCCCGGCGGCCCTCAGATGGGCTCTCAGGGCCGCTGGGAGGCCTCCCTCCCAACGACCCGGGCCCGCTTTGGATGTGGGGTTCCGGTTAGTGAACCGCCGTGTCGGCGATCGTCCCCTCGCGGCGCGAGAAGGACGAGGCGGCGTCGCCGTCGGGCCCCTCGAGGCCCTCCGCGTCGCTCAGCGCCCAGCCGATGCGCTCGACCAGCAGGTGGCTGGCCGCGTCGGTCGAGAGGTCGGCGGGCTCGATCCGCTCGCGATGAACCTCGGTACCTCCGTCGTGGCCGGGGCCCTCGGTCTTGACGATGATCTGTGGCATTCGGTCTCCTTCCTCCGTTGGTGTCTCGCCGAATACTGGCGGCCGTTCGTAAGTAAAAGATAAGCAAATGCAAAGTAATTGTGAACAATTGGAGAAGCGGCCTCCTGGCGTGGCGCGCGGCGGCTGCGACAATCAGGGCATGGAAGGTGATCAGGGTCGGCTCCGCAACCCCTTCAAGTCTGAGCAGGATGCGTTTCGCCTGCTCGTGATCATCGGCCTCGGGGTGCTTACGATCGTGGTTGCCGCCGCTCTCGGCGGCCCCTGGGCCGGGGGGCCGGTGGCGATCGTGCTGCTCGTCGCGGCCACCCGCGCGACCTACCGCTGGCTGCGGCAGGCGCTGGCCGAACGGCCCGAGGAAGCGGCTGATGGGTCCGGCGCCGGTGAGGCCTCAGCCGGGGGCGAGTAGCCCACGCGGCGCCAGGAGAGGTCACGGCCCGGCGCCGGGGCCTACGCGGGCGGTCAGCCCCCGCCGTTGCCTCCGCCTCCGTTGCCGCCACCAGCGCCGTCGCTCCCGGCGGACTCCTGGAGGAACTCAACGAGCAGCTGCAGGTCCTCGGGGCTGATCGTGTCGCCGTAGTTCGCCGGCATCACGCCGGAGTTGAAGCCCTCGGTGATGTTGGCCTCGGGATCGACGATGGACTCCTCGATCATCGCGGCATCCTGCCCGGGCAGGACCTCGTCGAGGTTGGGGCCGACCTGGCCGGTGGCGTTGACGGCCGCGAGCACGTGGCAGGCGGCGCAGCCGTTGTTGGCGAAGACCTGGCCGCCGGGGCCGCCTGGGACCTGCGGCGGCTCGATGCCGGGCACGCCGGCGACCGAGGCGACGTAGGCGGCGACATCGCGCGCGTCCTCGCCCGTGACGAGGTCAGCGGGCATGTAGGTGGGGTCCTCGGGGTTGGTGAAGCGGGGGTTGGCGATCTGGTACTCGACGACGCCCTCGATCGTGTCCTCGTCGAAGCCGCCGGTGGCACGTGCATCGGCGAAGGCCGCATCGAGATCGGGGCCGATCTCCGAGGTCGTCGCGGCCTCGGCGAGGATGTGGCAGGTGCCGCACTGCTGCACGAACTGCTCGCGCCCGTTCTCGACGTCGGCCTCCTCCTGGAGGTCGCAGCCGCTGATCGCAACCACCGCGAGCAGGCCCGCTGCGGCGGTGAGAATCTTGGTCAGACGTCGGTTCACGAGCGCGAATCCTATAGGTCCGGGCGGCTTGCCGGAGGCGGGGCGAGGCACGATCGGTTAGGGTTGAACCAATCGACACAAGCGCCGGATTCCGAGGCAGTCGGACGGCATCGACCAAGAGGAGCGGTAGAGCGCAGAGATGGAAGTTCGCGAGGGGATGTCAAGCGTCGTACTGACGCTGGGACCGGGTCACACGCTCCGGGAGGCGGCTCGCCAGATGACCGAGAAAGAGGTCGGCGCAGCCGTTGTCGTCGATGAGAGCTCGCCCGGGCCCTGCATCATCAGCGAGCGCGATCTGCTCACCTCGATCGGTAAGGGCGAGGATCCCGACGTCGAGCGGGTCGAGGCTCACATGTCGGACGGCGTGATCACGGCGACCCCCGAGTGGAGCCTCGAGCGGGCGGCCACGGAGATGGCCCACCGTGGCATCCGCCACCTCGTGATCGTCGATGGCGGCGATCTGGTCGGCGTGCTCTCGATGCGCGACATCATGCGCGTCTGGACTTCCGACGGCGCGACTTCGGCCATGTCGCCGGGCTGAACAGCCGCGGCGGAGCACCGTCCGTGCGGCGGGAACTGCGGCGCTAGTCGCGGCGGATCGGCTGGGCGGGGATGACGGCCGTGTCGGTCGGCTGCTCGCGGCGCATGCCCGGCATCTCGTCGTCGTCCTGCTTCCACCAGATGCGAGCGCCGATCAGGACCATCGCGGCTCCGGCGATCACCCAGTACCAAGCGCCGAAGGCGCTGACCGCCGCGAGCGCGAGGCCACCCGCGATCACCGCCGGGGCCCAGGAGTCTCCCGGGGCGTAGAGCAACTCGGTTGGCTCGTGTGGCTTGCCGGCCATCAGGCGTAGAGGATCGCTGCGTAGAAGGTCAGCCCGAAGACGAACACCGCAAGCGCGGCTGACAGCAGGGCGGCCCGGATGTTGCGATTTGCGCGGATGCGGTCCATGGGGCGGGGATTATATGGCGATCAGCCGATCGATCGCCATCGCGCCGAACAGCAGCGCCAGGTAGGCGAGTGAGCTGAGGTAGAGCCGCAGGGCCGCGGGGCGTGACGGATGCCTGGACAGGGTCGCCGCGAGGCCCAGGAAGGCGGCCCCGAGCACCGCGGCGGCGCCGAGGTAGACGGCCCCGAGCATTCCGGTCGCCACCGGCAGGATCGAGAACAGCACGAGGATCACGGAGTAGATCAGGATCTGGCGTCGGGTCTCCGCCTCGCCCTTGACGACCGGGAGCATGGGCACGCCCGTGCGCTCGTAGTCCTCGCGGATCAGCAGCGCGAGGGCCCAGAAGTGGGGTGGCGTCCAGAGAAAGACGATCGCGAACGGGACGAGGGCCTCGAGGGTGAGCGCGCCGGTCGCCGCAGCCCAGCCGACCAGCGGCGGCATCGCGCCCGCGGCCCCGCCAATCACGATGTTCTGCGGGGTGCGCGGTTTCAGCCAGGCGGTGTAGATGAACACGTAGCCGAGCAGGCCACCCATCGCCAGTGCCGCTGCCAGCAGGTTGACGGTGATCGCGAGCTGGACGAACGCGGCAGCGCCGAGCACGATTCCGAAGATCAGGCCCCGAACCGGGTCGATCCGGCCGGCGACCAGCGGCCGGGCCGCGGTCCGGGTCATCCGCGCATCGACGTTGCGGTCGATGAAGTGGTTGATTGCGCCTGCGCCGCCCGCGGAGAGGTAGCCGCCGAGACATGTCCACAGGATCGTGCTCAGGGCCAGGCCCTCGGGCTTGGCGACGATCATCGTCGTGACCGTCGTCCACAGCAGCAGCGAGATGATCCGCGGCTTGGTCAGTGCGAAGTAGTCGGCGGCCGCGCGCAGGACCCCGCCCCGATCATGGGAGGCCGACGCCGTCCCGGTCTCGGGGGTCGAGGTGGTGGGCCGCTCGGGGGCCGCGGGCTGCTCGCGCTCGGGCGTCGTCTCCACCGGCGGCGGAGGTGAGGTCGTGCGTTGGGCTAGTCCGGCGGATTCCATGACTGAGGCGCCCGCTACCCGATCCGCGGACCGCGTTCGCCGTCGCTCAGGCTACCGGGCCGTCGCCGGCCTCGCCCTCGTCCGCATCGTCCTCGCTGGAGCCGTCCTCGGCGCCCTGCTCGGCCTGGGCCGCCGCGGGCTCGGCCGCGACCGCGGCGGGCTCAGGCTCCGGGCCTGCGGTCGAGGCGGGCGGCAACTCGAGCTCGGTGGCTCGGGCGACGACCGCCTCACGGATATCCCGGTAGGCCTCGTTGCTGCGCACGTCAGGGACGAGGTCGAAGTTGTGGGGTGGGGGAGGCGAGAGCGCGAACCACTCCAGCGTGCTGCCGCCCCAGGGATCGTGGCCGGCCTCGCTGCCGCCGTTGTAGCTCGCCGCGGCGTTGACGAGCGTGAGGATCACGCCGATCGCGAACAAGATGGCGCCGAGGCTCGCAATCAGGTTGTACGCGGACATGCCGGTGTCGCCGAAGAACTTGTAGACGTCCACGGGCATGCCCTCGAGCCCGGCGAGCTGGACGGGCACGATCATCACGACGGCTCCGAGCGTGGTGGCCCAGAAGGAGGCACCAGCAAGCGTCGTGCCCATGTAGCGGCCGGTGATCTTCGGGAACCAGTAGTACAGGGCGGCGAAGCCGCCGAGGACGCCGCCGCCGATCAGCGCGAAGTGGGTGTCTCCCCAGGCGACGCCGGTCTGTCCGATCTGCCAGCCGACCGGCACCACCGAGCCGGCCCATTCGCCGGCGAGCCCGATCGCGATCAGCACCGCTGCGCCGAGCGCAAAGCGCATCGGCGGCTTGCTCTGGACGCTGCCGCCGCGAAGAGTGCCGATCCAGTTGAAGAAGATGAGGCCGGCGGGGACGACCATCGCGACCGCCATCAGCATCGCGAAATAGAGAAAGCCGATCGGGATCGGCTCGGAGTACATGTTCTGCATCCAGGCGAGGAGGCCGAGCACCGCGAACGCCACCATCGAGCCGGCGGTGGCGCGCTGGGCGAACTGCGGCTGGCGGGAGAAGGTGGAGAAGATCTCCGAGATCACGCCGAACGCGGCCAGCAGAACGGTCAGGTACGCGCCGGTGAAGAAGATCCAGGCCAGATGCTGGTAGAGCATCGGCGCGCCGCCCTCTCCCGAGTCGTAGAAGATCCCGTCGAAGTTGCGGTCGATCAGCAGCATCGAGACCGCGGCGAGCATCACCGGTCCGATCACGAGCAGCAGCCAGGAGATCACGGTCGAGGCGAAGCTGAACAGCGGCACGCGACGCCAGACCATGCCTGGCGCGCGGCCGAGCCGGATCGTCGTCAGCGTGTTGACCGCGAAGACGATCAGCGACAGGCACATGAGGCCGACGCCGACCGCCCAGGCGTCGACGCCGTGGGAAGGCGAGGACACCTCACTGAGCGGAGTCACGGCGATCGTGCCGGCCTCCGACGGTGAGTACATGAAGCTCGCGTAGACGAAGATCGCCCCCATCAGGTAGAGCCAGTAAGAGAGCGATCCGAGCCGCGGCAGCGCCGGTCCGCGCGCCCCGATCTGCAGCGGGACGACGTAGGTGATGAGACCCATGAACAGAGGAATTGCGAAGAACAGGAGGCCCGTGATGCCGTAGGCGCTCAACAGGCGGTCGAAGATCTCGGGGCGGATGATGGTCGCGTCGGGGACGATCAGCTGAATCCGCATCATCACCAGCAGGGTGAGGGCGGCGGCGCCGAACGTGAGGGCAGTCGCGATGAACATGCGTCCAACCGCTTTGTGGTCGGCGCTGGTCGCGGTCCTGACCCAGCCGGCCCGCTCGTCGCCCAGGTCCTCGACGACGACTTCGGGTCGAGCCGCTCCGGTGTAGATCGGGGGCGTCACTCAGCGTCCTCCTCGAGCTGCTCGTCGGGTGTGTCCTCGGCGAGGACGCGCTCGGCGACGGCCTCCTGCGCCTCCTTGATGTCCTCGGCCTGCTGGGTCAGCCAGGCCTGATACTCGGCGGGCTCGACGACGCGGACGCGAGCCCGCATCGTCGCGTACCCGGGACCGGAGAACTCAGTGGAGCTGCCCTCGAACTCGCCGGTTTCGGTCGCCTTGAACCAGGTCTGGTTGTCGCTGCCGGGCGCCACCGCCGCCTGGCCGCCGAGCGCGGGAATCCACCAGCTGTGAAGAACGTCGGTCGAGTCGAGCTTCAGCACCACCGCGGTGTCGACCGGGACGACCATCTCGTAATAGCTGAAGGTCCCGTCCGGGTACTGGTAGCGCCACAGCCACTGCTGGCCGGACACCTCGATCTCGAGCGGCTCCGCATCGGCTGGCAGCGAGAGGTCTCGCTGGACGGTCTGCAGGCCGTCGGCGCCGGTCGGCTCGACCTCGCGGGCCGACTCGGTGACGATCACGCCGAAGACGAAGATCGCGACGGCCAAGACGCCCAGCCCAGCTCCGACCCGGGCCTGAACTCCGCTCGTACCGCGGGTGCGCCGCTCCGGCTCGTCGTCGCCGGATCCGCGCGTGGCGGCGATCAGGCCGGCGATCAGGCCGATCGCCAGCAGCACCGCGATCACCACCACGACAACGTAGGCAGCGCGCTCGTCGTCGGCCGCCGGGGAGGCGGGGGAGGCCGGAGCCAGCGCCCCGGCGGAGGCTGCGGCGGGCACCAGCGCGAGCATCGCGAGGGTCGCGAGGGTGGTGCCGGCTGCGCGGAGGACGAGGGTTGTGCGAGAGCCCTGCAAGGCGGCGCCATTCTAAGCGCCCTCAGCGGCAGATGTACGCACGCCCCACCGAATCGTCCCCGCTCGGGCTCTCCTCGGCCGGTCCCGGCCGGCCGGATGAGCGGTGCCCAAGCCGTGCAACGCGCCGATCGGCGCCGGGCGTCCAGGGCCGCCGATCTATACTCGCCGCGCTTTGCGAGCGGCTCGAACCAAGCGGTCCACCGGGCGCGGCGGGCTGCGCGCCCTCGTTCGCGGCGGTGCCGCAGCCGCGGTCGTCGCCTCCGTCGCACTACCGCTGCTCCGCAAGCGTCTCGAGCTGCCGGCGGCGGCCACGATTGCGGCCACGGTCGCCGGGCCGGTCGGGACCGCGGTCCTGCGCCCTCGCACGAAAGCCCGGGACGCCGTCCTGTTCGGTCAGCAGATGTGGGCGTTCACGATGGTCCACGAGCTCCCCTACGACGATCCTGAGCGGCTGCGGGAGCGCCTACGGGTCAACTACCCGATCAAGACCGATCGGCTGCTCGGGGCCGGCGAGCTGCCAAACAGCCGCCTGCAGCGGCGCTTCAGTCGTCCGGGGCGCCCGACCCGGCTCGACCGGTTTCTCACGTTCGTCCACTGGGCCTGGTTCCTGGAGCCGCACGCCTCACTGCTCTTCATCCTGGCCCGTGACGAGCGCCGCTTCGCGCGGGCGGCGCGACAGATGGCGGCCGCCTACGACCTCGGCTGCGCCGGCTACTTTTCGGTGCCGACCGCCCCGCCATGGTGGGCGTCGGAGGAGGGCTACACCGGCGACGAGAAGGTGCGCCGATTGATGGTCGAGGTGGGCGAGGAGGTCTGGGGCGACGCCTGGCCGCACCTCTACCGCTCGCTCGGTGGCAACCCCTGGGCGGCGATGCCGTCGCTGCACTTCGGCGCCTCGGTGCTCGCCGCGATCCTGCTCTACGAGTCCAACCGCGCGGCAGGCCTGGTGGGATGGGCGTATGCGCTGACTCTCGGATTCGCGCTGGTGCACCTCGGCGAGCACTACGTGGCCGACCTGCTCGCCGGCCTGGCTCTGGTGGCCACCGTGCGGGCCGGAGAGCCCCTCGCCGAGCCGCTCGCGCTCGCGCTCAGCGATGGCATCCAGCGGCTCGAGCGGATCGCGAACGGCTGACGGCACGGACCTCCGCGGCTCGCGGGGGTAGGCTGCGAACCGCCATGCCCGCGCAGGAGCGTGATCGAGAGCTGGATCCGTCGGACTCCGACGCGGAGCGGCTGCAGGCCACCTCGGCGCCGCCCGAGGGGGCGGTCGAGGGGGAGGAGGAGCCCTCGTTCTTCGAGGACCCCGGCCAGATCACGAAGACGCTGGTCATCGTCATCGTCCTGATCGCCGCGATCTACATCGTGCTGCCGAAGATCGCGGGGCTCGAGGATGCGATCGCGAGGCTCGGCGACGCGAGGCGCTCGTGGATTGCGGTCGCGCTGCTGGCGACGATCGCTTCGTTCGGCGCGTACGTGGCCCTGTTCCGAGGTGTGGTCGGCGACAAGGTCGTGAAGCTCGAGTGGGGCGAGAGCTACCAGATCACGATGGCCGGACTGGCGGCCACGCGCCTGTTCAGCGCCGGCGGGGCGGGCGGAATCCTGCTCACCTACTGGGCGCTGCGTAAGGCCGGCATGCCCCGCGCGGAGTCGGCGAAGCGGATGGTGGCTTTCCTGGTTCTTCTGTACGCCGTATACGTCGTCGCCGTCATCGTCTTCGGCGTGCTGCTTCGCGTCGGGCTGATTCCCGGTGAGGGCCCGATCGAGGTCACGATCATTCCGGCCGCGATCGCCGGGGTGGTCGCGCTCATCGTGCTGCTGATCGCGCTGATCCCCGGCGATCTGGCGAAGCGGCTCGACCGCCACACGAGCGAAGGGCGCCTGGCGCGGTGGATGACCAGGCTCGCGGCCCTGCCGGCGACCGTGGCGACCGGCGTTCGAACGGCCTGGGACTTCGTCTGCGATCCGAGCCGCGGCTGGCTCGCGATGCTCGGCGCCGTCGGCTTCTGGGCCGCCAACATCGCGATTCTCTGGGCGAGCTTCAGGTCCCTCGGCGTTGCCGTCCCGCTCGGGGAACTGGTCGTCGGGTTCTTCGTCGGCATGGCGGCCAACCTGCTCCCGGCCCCGGCGGGTGTCGGGGCCGTCGACGGCGGGCTGATCGGCGCCTTCGCGATCTTCGGGTTCGAGCTCGAGACCGTGATCGCGGCGGTGCTGATCTACCGGCTGTTCGCCTTCTATCTGCCGGTGCCGCCGGGTATCGTCGCCTTCTTCCAGCTGCGAGCGACCGTGGCGAGGTGGGAGCAGGAGCGGCGCGGGGCCGCAGGCGGGACGGCGCCCCCCGGCGGCAGCACTTCATAAAGTAAAGTAACTACAACGCGATTTCGAATCAGAGGAGACATCTTGAGCGAGCAGCAGAACACCGACCGGGTCGAGAACGTGATCATCATCGGTGGCGCCTGCGCCGGCTACACCGCCGCGACCTACGCTTCCCGCGCCGAGCTCGAGCCACTCGTGATCGAGGGGTTCCAGTGGGGCGGCCAGCTTCAGAACACCACCGACGTCGAGAACTACCCCGGCTTCCCCGAGGGGATCATGGGCCCGGAGCTGATGAACAGCTTCCGCGCTCAGGCCGAGCGCTTCGGCACCCGGTTTATCACCGACGATGCGACCCGCGTCGAGCTCAGCGACGGCGGCATCCAGCGGGTCTGGGTCGGTGACGAGGAGTACCGGGCGAAGGCCGTGATCCTCGCCATGGGCGCCCAGCCCAAGCAGCTGGGCATCCCCGGGGAGGTCGAGCTCGGCGGCGCCGGAGTCTCCACGTGCGGCGTCTGCGACGGGGCCTTCTTCAAGGACCAGGATGTGATCGTCGT
>Ga0102946_1000556_pt1 | contig 12924 bp, 8 predicted proteins | sample SalPon2A_A_D1_MG_FD_78209 | JGI IMG/M metagenome (GOLD analysis project Ga0102946, IMG submission 78209) | Soil microbial communities from South San Francisco under conditions of wetland restoration - Salt Pond MetaG R2A_A_D1_MG | ecosystem: Environmental > Terrestrial > Soil > Wetlands | place... | reverse complement strand
GGCGTCAACTCGGCAGTGGCGTAATTCCAGCGAAAACCCACCGATGCCGGATATTCTCCACCCGCCGCGTAGCCGTGTTCCATGGGCTCAATGTCCAGGTAGGGCAGGTCGGTGCGATAAGCCAGGTCATCGCGCAAATAGGAAAGAATGCGCTGTCGACGCGCCAGGCGCTCCGGGTCAATCGGGCCATTCTCGGCCTCCCGCAACAGGCGCATATCGAAAACATCCAGCACCGCACCAGACGATTGCAGCAAGCCCTCACGATAAGCCCGTGGCGTGATGACCAGGCTGGTGCGGTCAATCAGGGCAGTGGGCATTCCGGTAAAGCGAGCAAGGTCAGCGATGATGGCATCCCGCTGCTCATCGGATAATGACTCCGATTGCTCCAGCGCCGGCGCGTACACCTCGCGGGCCCATGTTTTTGCTGCCGCCACCTCACTGGTGTCATTGGATATCTTTTCAAAATGCTGTGCTGTGGCCACGCGATCCACCGCACGCAAAGCCTGCCGCAACCCAGTCGACCCGACTTCCCGATTCAGCCCGGTGCCGCCCGAAATTAAAACCAGTCCGGTCACCGGGACACCCCGCTGCACCAGTTGATACCCAACGCTGCCGGCGCGACCCGCACCCCAGCTCTCGCCTGCCAGTATCACCGGCAGATCTTCAACGCCATGCAACAATCGCCATGCGCGGACAAATTCGGTTATAGAGGCCACATCGCCCACCGTACCGTAGAACTCATCGGCAAATTCCGCTGTGGCGGGACGGCTGAAGCCGGTGCCAATCGGATCAACAAAAACCAGGTCAGTCGCGGTCAGCCAGGTGTCTTCGTTATCCACCAGCTCCGCTTTTTCCAATCGTTTCGGGCCGGCCGCTTCGAAATGCAGCAAGGCTGAGTTGGCGCCCGGACCACCATTCCAGACAAAAGTAATCGGCCGTGGCTTCTTAGTGCCCACAAGCCGGTATGCCATGTAAAACATGAAACCGTGGGGTGCACCGGTTTCGACATTACGAATCGCCACGCGGCCGGCTTCGACGGTGTAATCCAGCGTTTTGCCAGCCACCTTCACCTGGTGTTGCGTGATGATGGCGGGTTCACCGAAAGGAGCTGTGCTGCCACCCGCTGCGATGCTCGCTGATTCCTGGGCCTGCAAGCAAACGGCCAGGTTCATGCCGATCAGCAGAACCAGGGCACGGACGTAAACGGTGCGTGACTTTTTGGAGTAGATATTCATCATCTCTTTCCTGAATTTGCCGACCCGGGAAGCCGCGCGGTTGACCACCCGCGTAACCTGGGGCGAGCTGGGTTCATAGCGCGCACGCCTCGTCCGGCACGCCCGCTTTGCGCTCCCATAAATAACCACGCACGCTTTCGCCGCGTGGCAGGAATTCGACTTCAAATTTTTCATCACCGCGGCGCATCTGCAGTTGCAGGGTTTTTTCCGGATCGCTTTGTGCTTCTTCCAGCGGTACCGGTTGAAGGATCAGGTCGCCGTCCTGAATACCTGCCTGGGCTGCCCCGGAACCTTCCACCAGCCCTTTGACGATGCGCGGTTCATCGAACAGGCTTTCCCGTTCAAAGCCGAGTTCGAAGCGCCGCAGCGTTTTTTCCAACCGTGTAAAGCAGGGGCCGAAAGCGTTGCTGGGCGGAACAACCCGTTTACCGGCCAGCATGTTGTCCATCGCTTCACCACCCGCCGCGCCCAGTTCGGTGACGACCAGTTCACGCCACGTATCGCCGCTGACGGTTTCACCGGACATACGCCGTGTATTAAAGATTTTCAGCAGGTCGTCCAGCGAGCGCTGTCCACCGGAGTGCTCACGAATGGCGGCATCCACGCTGGCAAAATACAGCGAACCCCGGGTGTAGGGCAGGCTGCGGATGCGCGTATCGCGCCAGAAGCCGCCGGCGATTTCATCATTGGGTGTGTCATTCAATGCATTGGTGTAATAGCTCAGCGCACTGTCGTTAACGCTTTCGAGAAACTCATCGGCGGTGAACAGCCCGCTGCGGAGTAATAATCTGCGCGTGTAAGCCACTGTCATGCCTTCGGAAAACCATGAAGTACTGCCGGGTGGCCCGGCTATGGAAGTCACCCAGTTGTGCACGGTTTCGTGGGCGATGGTTTCGCGCAGTTTGAAACCGTCGGTCTGCGTATCGGGATAGGACACCAGGAAAGAACTCATCAGCGCTGCGCCACCACCGCCCTGATAGGGATTACCGCGCATCAGCACACGAAATGCCGGTGGATCCTTGTCCTCAAAGAAATCAACTATTACGCCGTAAGCTTTTTCCGACCATTGCAGCAGGGCGGGCACATCGAACAGGGGTGAACCAATCCAGTAACCACTGAATTTCGCGTTTGAGCGGTTCGGTGGATAAGCGCCGATCGGCCCAGCCATGAAGTAGCTGGCAATAAGCCGGTCAACCGGCCCCGGTGCAACCGTATCGTCCTCACCGAAGCTCGATACCCCGAAAGACCCGGCCGCCAGTGCTTCGAGATTCCAGTGAATTTCAATCATGAAGGGGCGGGAGGTATCCGGCATCACGATAAAGGTGTTGCCAGCGCCACTGAAGCCGCCACCCTGGGCGCGCAGATCGAAGGGCGGTCCGGCACCCAGCTTTGGCATCTGCATTTCTATGGGCGCACGGTGCTGCAGGGTGATGTCATCCCCGGTGTCGCGTTGCGGCGACCAGCGGCGAAAGTAGATGAAACCACCGGCGTCCGGATCGTCGATGGATGCAGTCAGCAAAATCGGTCCTGCATCATCGCTGGCACTCAGGTTGTTCTCGTCATATTCCACCCCGGGTACACTGGCGAACTTTGCCGGAATGCGCAGGAAGGGTTCGCCAGCCGTCCAGTTGATGCCCGAAATGCGGGTAGTGATATCGACCCATGCCGGGTCGCCATGGGTATTGATACCACCGGGTGCCAGTGTGATCGACAGTGTCGGCAATGCGGGCGGTTCTTCCTGCGCCAGCAGAACTGCAGGGGCGGTAATGCAGAACAGCAACAGCAGACAACTAACACGTGAGAGACGGGATATTTTCCAGTTCATAGGGTGTTCTCTGCAGCATCGATTACACCATCCTGCTTGCGAACCACTAAAAAGTAATACAGCAGGCCCAATGCGCCCCAGCTACCCAGCAGGACATACGGACGCCAGTCAGCGTTCCAGCCCAATGCGATGACGATCACGGCACAGACAATGGCTGCCCAGGCCCATGCAAGCATCGCGCCAGGACTGAACTTGAAGCTGGCCTGCTGGTAGATATCCGGATGCCGGTTGACCACGCGGGTGGCCGCAAAACTCGTCGCGGCGTACTTCATCAGTGTAGGAATATTGACCGCCAGAAACAGGAAGATGAGATTGGATGGCATGAATAATCCCATGACGCACAGCAGGTAAACGGCAGTGGTCGCCACGTATGGTGTGCCAAAACGTGGATGAACTCGAGACAGCGCCCCTGGCAAGGCACCACTGCGCCCCATGGCAAACAGGGAGCGGGAGAAGGTCAGTGATATGGCATTGAGCGAAGTGCCGATGGCGACGGTGGCGCTGAGCAGCACCAGGGGCTGACCATAACCGCCCAGGGTGGCATTGGCCAGGTCCAGCAGTGGTGCCTGACTCTCGCCCAATGGTCCGCTGCCCAGAACATACAGCGCCGCGGCGGCCACGGTGAAATAGATGGACGCAGTGAGTGCAATCGACAGAGCAATACCCAAGGGTATGTTACGCCGGCTATTGTGCACTTCTTCGCCCACTTCAACCGAGGTTTCGATGCCGAGGAACAAGGACACCATCAAAGGAACGGCTGCCAGGACACCCATCCAGCCTTTTTCCAGAACCGGGGAAAAGTTTTCAGGCGTTCCGGCAGGCAGCGAGCTCACAACCAGTACGGCGCAAGTGGCCAACAACACGAACATCATCAAGGCCTGGCCGCGTGATACCAGCGAAACACCCAGCGTATTCAACAGCCAGAAAAGCGTCAGAACTGCAAACATGGTGGGTTTGGCCGGAACATCTATCCACATCGACCAGTATTGCACCAGTACAAAGGCATAAAGCATCAGGGCAGCGACATTGCCGAGTATGCGCAGCCAGCCAATGAGAAAACCGACAAAAGGATGGATGAATCGCCGCGACCACTCGTAAGAAGCCCCTGAAACGGGCGCGGCCGAACCCATGAAAGCATACGTGACGGCAAACAGCAGCATAGGCACACCGGCAATCAGCATGGCTAGTAACATGCCGGGTCCGGCCAGCTTGGCGCCCGGAGCCACGATGGAAAATATGGCAACGCCAATGGCAGTTCCGGCACCCAGCGCGACAATTCCCGCGAGTGAAACTCCTTGCTTCAGTTGTCCATCGTGCTGTCTCATGCTTTAGTCCGCACCATTTCCTGCCCGCTCGATGGTAGTGGCAATGAAGGTCCGGATGTCGTCACTCAGGGCGATGCGGCTGGCCTCGTGTTCGAAAGTGGTGTGGCCGCCTTCATAGCCGCCGAACATGAAACGGTCGGGGCTGGCGTCTACCTGGTTGGTTGCATAACGCGCTGCCATGATGGGCGTGCCAATGTCGAACACTCCGCCACCGACAAACACGCGTAAGTCCGGATCTCGCTGCATGGCTTCCTGCAGCTGCGGCACCACACTGAAATAGGTTTTCAGCTGGCCGCTCTTCTGGCCGTAATCCCACTTTTGGTTCAGGTCGAGATTCAGCGTGCGATACGGCCGGTCAATTTTTACACCCAGGCTCTCTGCGAAGTACTCATCCAGCACTTCGCCGGTGCTGCGGCCGCCACCGCTCTTGCTGGACATGGAAGGATCATTGCCAGGCGGTCGTTTGTCCTTGTACTCCTCCAGCAAACCCTTGACCCGCGTATCCAGGCGACCCACCCGCATGCCCTCGTCAGCCAGTAGTTCATCCATGAATTCACTGCTGCCAATGCGCAGATTGCGTTGCAATATGAAGCTTTCGTCCAGCCCGATCAACTCGGACAGGCGGCTTGCAACCGCTTGCTTTTCTTCAGCGCTGATATCGTGACCCTGGTACAACGCCGCCGCATAATCCGATTGGGCATAATCGGCTGCGTCGTAGAACACCTGCAGGAAGCTGCGGCCCGCCGGATCGACCACGCCGTGATAAGCCGCCGTCGCGGCCATGCTGGGCAGCAGGAAAACGTACGGCAGGTTGTTACCCACCACCCGCGCACCGGCTGAGAAATCCAGGGCTGGTGACAACAACAGCACACCGCTGATATGTACCTCTTCGGCCTGACCAGCTATGGCTGCAGCGCGGGTGCCGCCATAGCTCTCCCCCAAGATGAACACGGGCGATTCGTCGCGGTCATTTTTCTCCAGCCAGGTTTTAATCAGTAGTAAGACTGAGTCAGCATCGGATTCGATACCCCAGAACTGTTCGCCGGCATCGTCTTTCAACAAACGTGTAAACCCTGTGCCAACCGGATCGACAAACACCATATCCGTTGCATCAATCGGGCTGACCGGATTGATTACCAATGCATCTTCGGCGGGTTCACCTTCTTTCTGTTCCGGCCGCCGCATGGGGCCAATACCGAGATGTAAAGGCGAGGACGAAGCACCCGGCCCGCCATTGAACAGGAACATCACCGGGCGATTGGACTGAGCGCCATTGTCGGTGCGCACATAGGCGGTGGAAAACATCGTGGCAGCGGGTTCGCCATCCGCTCCACTGAGCAACAGTTCACCGGCAATCACGTCGTAAGTCAATTCAGTGTTGTTGAACGTGCCGGCATGTTGAGTCCGGGCGATGGGCGCAACCGGTGAATCATCGACTCGTGTGGGATCAAACCAGGCTGGAGCTTGAGGAAAAGCATTGCTGGCGAAAGCCAGTAAGCAGAGGCCCACGACCAGGCCGCGAACTGGGGTGTTCATGGGCTGTTCCCGGGCACTGAAATCCCCGCTGCCGGCGCGAAGGGTTTAATCCCCAGTGCCGTGTAAATCTCAGCCGGAAAATAGATCACGCCGCCGCGGCTGACCAGCCGAATTTGCCGAATGGCACTGATATCTTCCAGCGGATTGCCTGCTACCAGCAGGAAGTCGGCGAACTTGCCGGGTTCGATGCTGCCCACGTCATTCGACGTCTGCAGGTAGTCAGCAGAACCCAGAGTAGCCATGGCCAGTGTGTCCGCCGCGGGAATGCCCGCTTTTACATACAACTCCAATTCGCGCAGCACCGTAAAACCGGTGCCATCATCGGTGCCGGGCAGCAGGCGGATGTTGTTGTCATAAAGCAGCTTCATCGTTAGCAGCAGGGTGTTGAACGCCGCCTGGTACTCGGCATCGTCGCCCGGCTCCGGCAGCGGCACAAAGGTGCGCTTGCGATAGCGCTGGTAACCAATCGGCATATGCGACAGATACGCCACATCACCCGGTGGCGTTTCACCGGCACGGCTCAGCATCAGTCGTTCCAGTATCACCGCGGTGGTATCCAGGGACGTGCCATGCTGTTGCATCAGCTGCACGGTTTTCTGCACTCTTGGACTGTCCAGATCCAGCCTGGCTGCCCGCTTCATGCCGGTCAGGCGCAGGGGAGTGCGGGTATCTTCCCCGGGTTCCAGAAGCCAGCCCAGCATCAGCTGATTGATGTGTGCAATGGAATCGTAACCTGCCTCGATCACTGCATCCGGGCTCATGAATGCCGGTACGTGGCCGGTTACTCCCAGACCCAGTTTTCGCGCCTCGTTGACCAGTGGAACCACCCAGTCTGGATTCATGGAGTTGTAAGTCTTGATCTCAAAATAGCCGTTGGCGGCATACCAGCGCACCGCTTCCAGTGCTCCATCCAGGTTATCGGCCACTATGCCAATCCGGGCAGAAAACGGACTACGCGCTTCGATCAGGCCATCGGCCGTGATGCGCGGGCCGGCCAGCTCACCGACCTCGATGGCGCGTTCGATTTCCGGTAACAGTTCTATGTCATTGCCCATATCCCGGGTGGAAGTAACGCCCACCGCCAGGTAAAACAGGCCGCTGTCCATGGACGCATGGGAGTGCATGTCGAATAAGCCGGGTAGAAGCGTGCCGCCCTCACCATCCACCACCACTTCATGTGGTTTGCCGCTGGCATCCGGCGCTTCGATGGCTGTGATCCGGCCATCACCGACCAGTACTGAAGCTGGCTCTCCCAGCTTGCGATTGACGCTGTCAAATACCCGCACATTGCGATATCGGACAGGCGCTGCGTACTCATGTGCGAGATTCGACTGGATCTGTTGCAAGCGGCGCAACTCATAGTCCCGGGCCCATTGCTGAAGTTCAGCCAGAGAAGCCTCAAAGCCGGCGCGAATCAGGCCGCCACGACCACTGAAGGTAGCGAACAACTTATTATGGACATCCAGTGCCAGTAATTGCGGATCCAACTGAATTCCCGAAAGCTCATAAATCGTGACCGGCAATGCCGGCTCACCGATGTACAGCGTATCCAGCGTCTGTAGTTTCATATGACCGGACGGCAGCACATCCAGCTGCTGATCCTCATCACTCAGCAAGGCCCGCACATACATACTCAAAGCCCAGGGACTGCTGTCGCCACCGATGTACATCAGCGGCTCGGCGGCGGTAACGCGGCCACTATCCGCCTGGCTGTTCCAGGTGGCGGTTCCCGCTTCCCAACGGTAATTTTCTGCAACCGCAGCACCGAACAGGGAAGAGCCGTTGATTTCCCAATTCAACGGAAAGCCCTGTTCATTCAATACGATGGTTTCATTCAATTTGGGACCACGACCGTTGTTGTCGACCGCATAAGCGACCTGCACCTGCTTACCTTCCTGCGTAGCTTCCAGTGTGCCCACGACCTCTTCGTTGGAAATGACCACCAGCTTTTCAACATCAGATGCATAAGCAAGTGAGCAAAAGCTGATGAGAACAACCGAGATGCCAGGCAGCAAGCGGTATGCCGTTAATAGATAGAATCTGTCTGGGTTCATAGTCGGTCTGCCAGTGAACGTTCAGTGGATCGATCAGGCTGGCCGCTGGTGACAATAAAGCTGTACGTCAAGCCGAAACCTGTTTGGCGGGTGAGTGGTCACGATATGCTTTCAGACCCTCGGTGAAACGTGTAAGGGCTTGTTCCAGCTCCTGGCCTGCAAGTGCGAACCCAATGCGTACGTGGCCGGGTGCGCGGAACAACTCACCAGGCACCACGATAACGCCGTAGCGATCTGCCAGCCAGTTTGAAAACGACTTCGTGTCGTCGATACCGATGAGGCGCGGAAAAGCGATACATCCATAATCAGGTAACACCCCGGCGACCAGGCCGTCAGCTTGCCAACCTTTGAAGTACGCCTCGAAAATGGGCTTGGCCACGTCCATCACACCCTGCCAATAGGCATCAAATGCGCCGCTGTTTTCCATGACCAGCGCAGCGACAGCATGCGACAACTTCGACACACCAAATTCGAACTGGTCGTTCAGCGCACGCACCGGGGCCAGCACTTTGGGCTCCGCCACGATCCAGCCACAGCGCAGTGTGCTCAGCCCATAAATCTTGGTCAGGCTGCTGACACTGATCAGGTTGGGAGAAAGCTGTGCGGCACTGCGCGGGCGGGCCATGGGGCCCACGTAATCGCCATAAACCTCATCGACAATGACCTTAATTCCCCGCCGTTTGGCCATGCGGGCAACCTGCAACAGGACTGAGTCCTCGGTCAGCATTCCTGATGGATTATGCAGATTGGTCATCACGATCAGACGGGTATTTTCCTGGATACGGCTTTCGATTTCGTCGGGATCAATCTCGAATCGCTCACCCTTGCGATCAAAGCAGTCCACATGCGCGTTCAGGGCATGGGCAATATCTTCGAAAAGATCGAATCCCGGCGTTTCCACCAGCACGTGGTCACCCGGCTTGAGATAGGCACGATACAACAGGGACAAGGCACCGGTCGCTCCGGTGGTCGGCAGGATGTGCTCCATGTCAACCGAGTACGCAGTGGTAAGTTGTTCCATCACGAACGGATTGCCAGCAACAAATACACTGGTGTAGCGATCTGTTATCGGACTGCTGAATCCCGACTCGACGGTCTGCCGAAGCAATTCCACCGGTTCTTCCACGGAACTGCCGAACAACATGCCGGCATCTTCGTGCCCTTCAATGGCACGAGCCACCGCCCGGCGCACCCATTGCACATAGGCTTCACCGCCCGCACCAGCCAGCACTGTTGCATTAGCAGGCTTCATCGTTAATTAAAGATTTCCCTGATCATGACGCATTAATGTACTGAATGCAGCTGAATTAGCTATTCAATCTCTGCTGCAAACAGGTGGTTTTGCGCATAATCTCTCCCCTGAACAGCCTCACACCCGGTACCGACATGCTTTTGGCAAGCCAATCAGCTGGAAGCACAAGCCCTATCGTGAAGATATCGCGCTGCTGCCAGGTCCTGGACAATATGCCCTAACGACTTGTAGAGCGTAATCTGGTCAGGTCCTGTGCGCCCCTCGGCGCTGCCGTTGAGCACCTCTCCAATCTCAGCACGAATGTGGCCGTCGTCGATCAGGCCGAGTTCCTTCGCGCGGAGGAATTCCGCGGCGGCGGCCAGAGCCGAAGGACGATATTCAACAAAATAGTCACTGTCGGCCACCAGCTGCGGATCGATTTCTACCGGGCCGACGTGGCTGGAACCCACAGCATTAATATGGGTTCCAGGCTGTACCCAGCCGCGCAGAAGCACAGGTTCAGCCGCGCCGGTGACGGTGCAGATTACATCTGCCTGGGCCGCGGTTTCGGCGTTCAGTTCGGTGCGGATATTCAGTCCTGTTTCGGCTGCCATTCGCTCGGCAAAAGCCTCTGTAACCGCAGGTGAACGTCCCCAAACCACGATGCGCTTGAAGTCGCGCACCAAGGGTAGCGCCAGCAGGTGAGATTCGGCCTGCGTACCACAGCCAAATACTGCCAGGGACGTGGTTTTAGTTCGGGCCAGTGCATCGGTGGCTACGGCACTGGCACAGGCTGTGCGAATGCGGGTGATCTCATGGGCATCGGCAACACAAACCACAGCCCCGGTTTCTTCCTCGAACAAAGTGACAATACCGCGGTGTGCGGAGCGCCCACCTTTGGCCGGATCGCGAAACACGCTGATGAGCTTGGCTCCAAAACCCGGCTCGCCGGTCGACATGCCTGGCATCAAAGCAAACATGCGACCTTCCCGCACCGCTGTGATATTTCGCAAGGGTTGCTCTCGCGTGTCTTGTGACAACGCTGACATCGCCTGCCGAACGGCCGTAATACACCCCGGAAAATCCAGCCATTGCCTGACTTCCGCTGCTCGATAGACGGCAAAATCACCCATTATTATTCAGCCGGCACAGCAATCAGGGCACGCAGATCATTGGCCATGGCCTCCGCCGAAGTGGCGGTGGAGTAAGCCATGTGCCCGCCGGGATAGCCTTTCAGCGTGACCTGCTCCCGCGGCCAGGTTTCCTGGTTGACCAGGTACACAGAAGCCCCATACGTCGTCATCGTGTCATGGTAACCGGCGCTCACCAGCACCCGGGCATCCGGATTGGCCCGCAGCAGCAATCCAACTGCGTCGCCGTATTGGTACCATGAGAACGGTGAGTTCCCGCCCCAGGTCCAGTCGCCCAGGCCCTTGACGGGTGAGGCGGTGACGTATTGCTCGGCTGAAGGGACACCCAACTCGTTGGTCAGGTAGCTGCGGAACGTATCGACCAGCACCCTGGGTAAACCACCAGCAGGGTCCGGCTGGCCACCGCCGTTCTCACCCGTGTCCTGCAACAGCGCGACATAGCGCCCATCGCTCATACCGATGATTTTTCCCTCGGCCTTGAACAGTTCCCGCCGGTAGGCTTCTTTGGAAAGACGCAAGCGTTTTTCCACGAACACGTCTGCGCTCACGCCGGTGAACTGTTCCAGTCGCTCGGCCACCGCCAGCAACTGATCGGCAGGTATGGTATTGCCCTGAAACAGGGCGTCCAGGTATTCATCCTGGGCGTAGTTCCAGGCTTGCGCGACAAATGTTTCCAGGTCTGCGCCCTGCGGACTGGCTTTGCCGTGATGCCAGCCAATCGCCGCCAACGTGGGCAATGACACCACGTAGCTCATGATGTTGCTGGGCCTTTGGGAATACTCGATGATGTTGATTGCCTGCCCGAACAGCACCACGCCATCCAGCAATAGCGGCGGCTCCAGCTTGCTAAGCTGGCCTGCTGTCTCGGCTGCCCGATTGGTTCCATAGCTTTCACCAAAAATATAGACAGGTGAACCCAGGCGATCATTTGCTTCCAGCCATCTCACAATAAAGGCAGCTGTTTGCTGCGCATCCGCTTGTACGGAAAAATAATCGCGCAAAGGCTTGCCTGGCAGTGTTCGACTGAACCCGGTGCCCGCCGGGTCAAAATACACCAGGTCACAGACATCCAGGATGGAGTAAGGGTTGTCGACCAGCTGAGCAGAACCCGGGTCGGCTGTCAGGTCATCATCAAATGCAACCCGCCTGGGACCAAAGGCACCCATGTGCAAATAAACGGACGGCGAAATGGGCCCGCCATTGAATACGAACATCACCGGCCGGTTGCTACTGCTCTCTGGTGAGCCTGCCGGTACATCTGCAACGTAAGAAGTGCTGACGATACTGGCAGCAGGGTTACCCTCCGCATCGTTGACTCCGACAACACCCACCGTGGCGGTATACGAGATACGCTTACCGTTAAACTCGCCCTGGTGGTGGGTAACATAAGGGAATGTCAGCCCTGTGATTGGCGTTTCACTGAGTGAAGGTTTGCTTGCAGCTGCAGTGCCGTCTGCTTGCGCATGAGCCAAGTCAGGCCAAAACGCGCTCGCACCCAGCAAGAATGAGAATGAAACTGTCAGCGCGAAACCGGTGGTGTTTGGCATGGTGCAGATGCTCAAATAAGTCAGCTTCCACCATAGGCATAACGCGGGAAATTTGCTATGCCGCTTGGCATTCCAGACTAAGCCCTGCTGCATAAATTAGCCGGAAAAAAACCCTATCCGGACTTATCTAATCCTGCGTGTTGACACGCAAGCCATCGAGTGGAATTTCCGTGGTGGATTTCAGTTCCATCAGGGTAACCGTTGACTGGATATCCTGCACGCCGGGAAGCTTCAGTATCGTGTCGAAAATGAACTTCTGGTACCACTCCAGTGACTGAGCCAGCACCTTCATGACGATGTCCATTTCACCAAATACTGTGTGACACTCCAGAATCTCGGGCACAACCTGAATATTGCGCATGAATTCCGCGCGTTGCTTGTCGGTCAGCGTGGCCATTTTGAGGTAGGCAAAAATGTACAGGCTGGAACCAAACTTGGTGCGATCGAGTATCGCCACCTGCTTCTTGATATAGCCTTCGTCTTTCAGGCGTTGCAGGCGCCGCCAGCAGGGTGATTGCGACAAGCCCACCTTATCGGCCAGGTCGGTGGTATTCACCGAGCAATCTTTTTGCATTTCCTCCAGGATTCGGAGGTCGAATCTTGAAAAATCTTCTGTCATAGACATAGCTTATGTGCAAATAAGTCGAAACACAAAGTAATCCTACCTGTCCATGTATTTCGACAGACAAGAAGCTCAGCTCAAGCCCGATAGGGCGAACTTCTGCCTTAATCCCTGCCAGGCCTGCATTTTTTATGCTCAGCTCACACCGCAAGCCCGCATTTAGCATGGGAATTGCGCGTCTTTGGGCTTAATCTGTTGCTTAATCACTCGAAGGCGATATCAATGAACCTGACCCGCAGAAACCTGTTACTTGCGACCGGGAGTTTGCCGCTGACCCGATTGGCGATCGCCGATTCCGCCCCGGCGACACCCACTACAACATTGCCATTCAAGCAAGGCTTCCACGCTACCGGACTCACCTACCTCGATGCCGGCTCGCAACACCCGCTGAGCCTCGG
>Ga0102946_1000555_pt1 | contig 12943 bp, 12 predicted proteins | sample SalPon2A_A_D1_MG_FD_78209 | JGI IMG/M metagenome (GOLD analysis project Ga0102946, IMG submission 78209) | Soil microbial communities from South San Francisco under conditions of wetland restoration - Salt Pond MetaG R2A_A_D1_MG | ecosystem: Environmental > Terrestrial > Soil > Wetlands | place... | reverse complement strand
TACTCCGCTGTTGAGATACTGCCGTGTCAATTGCGATTCACAGCTTCTTTCTAAAGAATTTCGATCCTCTTCGACTGCATCTCTATCTCTGTCCGGACGGTCCCGGCCTCCTGGAAACCCTAAATCCGCTTGAAAAAACAGGGCGTTACAGTATTGTTCCTCTGCGACGAAGAGACAGTTTCCTGCTTGAACAGGGTCGTCTTTTTCAGTTGAACAATGGCAACCGTCTGGAACGAACCGGCCGAGCACTCGATACGCTGGCTGAGATACTTACCGAACGCGCGGTGCCACCATCTGCCGAGACTCCGTTTCCCGGTGGTTTTTTTGGTTACTTTGGCTACGACCTCGCGCAGCAGATTGAAGAGTTGCCCTTCAATAGCGACCGCGATCTGCCGCTTCCCGATCTGTACCTGGATTGGATCGACCTGACTGCGGTCTATGACCACGCCAGACAGCGAGTGATCCTGGCTTCACTCAAACAGGACGAGGATTTTTTACCTCTTGAACGAGCAATTCGTGACAGTCAACGAATTCCTCTGCAACACCCGAATCTGACGATCCTGCAACCGATAAAACCGACCATTGAGAGCGATCAGTTCATGACCATGGTCCGTAAAGCCAAGAACTACATCGCTGCCGGAGATGTTTATCAGGTCAACCTCTCCTGCCGTTTCGATGGGCGGGTCGCTGCCAGCGAACATCATCTCTATCAGCGCTTACGGACCATCAACCCGTCGCCATTTGCCTGTTTGCTTCGCTTTCCCAACCTGAAAATCATTTCTTCATCACCTGAACGCCTGGTCTCACTGCAGGATCGGCTGGCCGAAGTTCGCCCAATTGCAGGAACCAGGCCTCGAGGGTTCAACCCTCCCCGTGACAGCCGGTTAGAACGGGAACTGCTCGCCCATCCCAAGGAGAGGGCCGAACATATCATGCTGCTCGACCTGATGAGGAACGATCTTGGCAAGGTATGTCGATCGGGAACGGTGTGTGTCGATGAAATGATGGTGCTTGAACGCTATTCCCACGTCAGCCACATCGTATCCAATGTTCAGGGAATCCTGCGGGATGAAATGGGTCCGTTTGATCTGCTGAAAGCGACATTTCCCGGTGGCACCATCACCGGCGTACCGAAAAAACGCTGCATGGAAATTATCGATGAGTTGGAACCTTTGGGCAGGGGCAGCTATACTGGCAGCGCTGGATATATCAGCGCGACCGGCAACATGGACCTGAACATTCTGATCCGCAGTTATCAGCTCATCGGACAGACCCTGACCTATCAGGTCGGAGCCGGGATTGTCGCTGATTCGATCCCTGAAAATGAATGGCAGGAGTGTTTGTCGAAGGGCGTGGCACTGCAACAGGCTCTGGAGGGTTAAATGCTGGTCAACGTAAATGGTCGATTCATCCCCTGTGAGCAGGCAAGCCTGTCGATAAACGACGCCGGATTCCTCTATGGGGATACGCTCTTCGAGACGTTGAAAGCCCGTGAAAATCGCATCCTTTTGATGCATGAACACCTTGACCGACTGGAACTGTCGGCCCGACGACTCAACTTCCCCTGTCCGCGAGAGCAGATCGAGACGGCCCTTCGACAAATGGCAGCTGGCTTGACAGCTTCAGTCTCACGGCTGCGGCTGACACTCAGTCGTGGGAGCTGCTCTGGTTTCAGATTGCCGGAAACCGAACAGGGCTGGTTCCTGCTCACCGCCGTAGACGCCAAAGAACAAACAACCATGGACCGCGAACGCGGCGCCACGTGTGTTCTGGCCCCGAACCGGCGCAGCAATCCACTGAGCCACCTGCCGCAGATGAAGCGCGGAAACCACGCCGATTGTCTTTATGCCGCGGATTATGCTCGACAAAAAGGGGCGCGAGAAGCTCTGTTTGTCGATGAAGATCAGCAGGTCCTGGAAGGAAGCAGCAGCAATATTTTTGCGCTTTGTGATGGAAAACTGATCACTCCACCCCTCGGATTCCTGATTCTTGGAGGCGTGATGCGTCAGCAGCTGTTTGGGGCCGCGACAGAGCTGGGTGTTGTCGTCGTTGAACGGAACCTTCCTTTGAAGGAGCTATATGAGGCAGAAGAAGTTTTTTTATGCAATTCATTGATTGAGCTGTTACCGATCGATACTATCGACGGCAGAAAGATCAAGCGGGGCACCTTCTGGAGGGAGTTGCTGCAAACCAGTCAGCAACGCATTGGCGTATAAACACTTTCCAGAACTACTCGTTCGGGTCGATCACGCGGGACCTGTGGCGACGTAAGAGTACCGCTCCGGTCTCCGTATTGTAAATAATCTTGCGGCCTTGTTCTCCCAGAAGGTCGGAAGCCACAATCGGGATATTGTGCTCTTTGAGGATATCCTGTGCCAGGGAAGCATTTCGATCTCCGACCCGGAGGAGACCATGCTGATTCTGCCACAGCGCCGCTCCACCAAAAAGCTTTGCAACCAGATACTTCTTTTTACAACCAAGATCAAGCATACCGCTGATCAGTTTTTCAATGGCAATATTCCCGTACTTTGGCGTGGAAAGCCCCTCACCATTCCAGAGTGGCAGAAGGTAGTGGTTGATGCCACCAACCTTTTGGACCGAGTCCCAGAGGCAGACCGCGACACAGGAGCCGAGCACCGTGGTCACCAGGTGCGGACGTGAATCGACAAACAGTGCCCCCGGATAGAGGTAGTGCTTAAGTTCTGGTTGTGGGGATTCCTGAATCATAGAGGAAAATCCTGCTAGAATTCTTCCGGTTCGTCAAACAGGAAGACATTGCTGTCCTGCGACGTTATATTGACCTCGACGCTCGGTTCGGGAAGAAACAACTCAACAGTGCACCCTTCTCCCGGAGCGCTGCTTAGCGAAATCTTTCCCTCCAGCATTTCAGCCAGAGCCTTACTGATACTTAACCCGAGTCCATGCCCGCGGTGTTTCTTGGTTGTTCCTGCGTCGAGCTGATGAAATCGGTCAAAAACCCGCGCCTGTTTGTCAGGATCGATCCCTATGCCGGTATCTTTAACGACCAGGCTGATCCCTCCATCGCGCTGCTCCGCAACTATTTCGACTTTAGAACCATCAGAAGTAAACTCAATTGCATTCGCCAGCAGGTTCAGCAGCATAATTTGGAGCTTTTGAGCATCGGTGACAAAATAGAGAGATTCTGGCGTCAACTTTGTCACTGAGATGTTCTTCTGTGAAATCTGGTGAATCTGCAAATCGAGCACAGTGTCCACCACCCCCGCCACATCGACTTTCGAATATGAAGGAGATGCTTCACCAGCCTCAAGTTCTGCGGCAATAAAGATGTTCTGTAACTGAAAATCAAGATTGAACGCTTCCATATAGATCATCGGCCCGACTATCGACACATTTTCAGACGTCTCGGGTTTTGAGATCAATTGGCGGGAGAGCCCCATGATCGAGGTCAGCGGATTATTGATCTCATTACGGATATTGGAGAGAAAGTGACTTTTCAGAGCCTCAGACTCCTGCAATTTCCGATTGATCAATTCGAGCTGCTTGGTCACTTCTCTCAGGTCATGAAGAGCTTTCCGGTTGCTGTCAAGACGCTCCTTGAGAGTGGCGACTAATTCTTGATCCATCAATTCATGGGCTGTCAGTTCGTTACTCATCATAACCCTCCAAGGTTAGATTTACTTTGGCGCTTTACTCGCACACTCATTCAGGATCGCAGCTGCGAGTTTTTCCAATGGCAGAACTTTATTAACCGCGCCGAGTTTGATCGCCTCTTTTGGCATCCCGAACACAACACAGCTCTCTTCATCCTGAGCGAAATTTGTGGCACCAGCTTCTTTTAATTCCAGCATCCCTCGGGAACCATCGTCCCCCATTCCTGTCATGATGACCCCAATGGCATTTGCCCCGGCATAACGTGATGCCGAACGGAACAGAACATCAACCGATGGACGATGCCGGCAAACCAGGGGGCCATCTTTCAGCTCCACATAATACCGGGCACCGCTCCGCTTGAGGAGCAGGTGGCGGTTGCCGGGAGCGATCAGAGCACGGCCGGGAATCACAGTATCGCCATCCGCGGCCTCTTTCACCGAAATACCACAAATTCCGTCAAGACGTTTGGCAAATGCCGCTGTGAAATGTTCTGGCATGTGCTGAACAACGACAATGCCAGGAGCGTCCAGAGGCAAGGCTTGCAAAAATAATCGTAACGCCTCTGTTCCGCCTGTCGATGCGCCGACGACAACGACCTGTTCGGTCGTCTTTAAAATACTGCCCACCTTTGAGCGACTTAATACAGCATCTGCTGTATGTTTCGGGCTGACCTCACGCAGCGAGGTTCCTGAAATCGGTTTTATCCTGGCTTGAGCTGCCGCCTTGATTGCATCGCAAATAAAGACCTTCGACTCCTCCAGAAAATTTTTAGTCCCCATTTGAGGCTTATTGATGATCTCTACAGCGCCATACTGAATAGCCTTGAGCGTTGCTTCAGCCCCTTTGGTCGTCAACGTCGAACAGATCACCACCGGGATCGGTCTCTGGCTCATGATTTTCTGCAGAAAAGTCAGGCCGTCCATCCTCGGCATTTCAACGTCCAGAGTAATGACGTCCGGGACTTGCTTGCGGATCCTGTCGGCTGCAAGATAAGGATCTGCTGCGGTCCCGATAACCTCAATGTCAGGATCGGAAGAGAGAATCTTGCTGAGAACCTGCCGAACAACAGCAGAATCATCAACGATAAGAACTTTTACGGGTCCGGCCATTTAAAGAGTTGCCTTCACAATGCAAGGATAGGTTAGCGCCCTATCAATTTTTTCGGTAGACAGATGGCGCCACCTGTGTCAGGGGAAGATTTAATCCATTGAGTGTTTCCGAATGTCCCATAAAAATATACCGGTCCGTTTCGAGGTGTCCGGCAAGCTTGCTCAACAATTTTTTCTGCGTTGGCTGATCAAAATAGATAATGACGTTGCGACAGAAAATAATATCCATCGATTGGGAGACTCCAAAATCACTGTCCAGGAAATTAAGCCTGCGGAACGTAACCTTTGACCGGAGTTCGGGAATGACCCGAACCAGACTTTTCTGGTCCCCTTTGCTACGCAGCAAGTATTTCTTCTTCAGGGAGAGCTCAACAGGTTCGACACGCTCCATCGAATAGATCCCTTGCCGGGCTTTTTCCAGAACCACTGTCGAGATATCGGTCGCCAGGATGGAAAAATCGAAGCCGGGAATGGCCTCTGCCATTTCACTTAAGACCATGGCCAGAGTGTAAGCCTCTTCACCGGACGAACAACCGGCACTCCAGACTCGCAATGGTCTGTCAAGACCTATCCGATAGTTATTAATCAGATGAGGCAGAGCGACTTCATTCATAAAATCAAAGTGTGCTGCTTCTCGAAAAAAATCTGTTTTATTGGTCGTCACAACATCAATCATGCTGACCAGTTCCTCTTTCATCCCTTCCGGGCTGAAGAGGTATTCGGTGTATTCGTCAAATGTGGAGAGTCCCAGAATGCGCAGACGTTTCCTCAATCTGGCTTCCAGCATGGTTTTTTTATGAGGCGGCATCTTGATCCCGCAACTATCATAAATCAGCGAACTGTATCGCTGAAAATCCTCAGGATTGATCTCACTGGAGAAGATATCGAATTTGACAGTTCTGTTTTCCGTCATAGCCACCGATTACCCATGTAACGTCATCTAAGATGATTAAGAATTTAATGTTCCCGGTTCGGGTCATTCCGAAGCGGCAGGGTCAGCGGCATTCTGAACAATCAATAGCTCATCGGAGGAGAAAACCCGATCGATATCGAGGATAATCAGGAACTGCTCGCCCTGCTTGCCCATCCCTTTGATAAACTCGGTATTCAAACGAGTCCCTATTCTTGGAGACGGTTCAATCTGACTTTCATCCAGTTCGATAACTTCTTCCACAGAGTCGACCAAAGTCCCGACGATGATGGTCTCACCGCCAACGAGGACGTCCATTACGACGATACTGGTGGCCTGGGTTGTCTCTGCCTTCGCCATTCCGAATTTCAAACGCAGATCAATAACGGGAACAACGCTACCGCGGAGATTGATTACCCCCAACATAAACTCGGGACTCTGGGGAACCTTGGTTACGGAACGCAAATCAACGATCTCCCTCGATTTCAGGACATCAACCGCAAACTCATCACCATCCAGCTTAAATGTCAGATATTCCATTTTGGCTCACTTTCTACGACGCCCGTCGCAATGACTACAAACAAAAACAGCAACCTTATTATTGAAAAGAAATCATCTTTTCCTGAATAGAATCGGTCAATTCCCTTTCATCCAGTTCTGCCTCCTGCACCAGCGGCGGCAGGTCGAGAATCAGGGCGACAGTACCATCACCTAAAATTGTCGCACCGGAAAGGCCCTTGACATCTTTGTACATCGTCCCCAATGCCTTGATAACCGTCTGATGTTCTCCGATGACATGATCGACGGCAAACCCGACCCGCTGTCCCTGCGCTTCAGCGACAACAACCTGCTCAATGTCAGGCAGTTCGCCATCAAGATCAAATCGTTCACGCAATCGAAGATAAGGGACAATTTCGCCACGCACTCTGATCAGATTCTTGTTATTAGCGCTGGCAACATCTTCGCGGCTAAGCTCGATACACTCCTCAACTGCAGAGAGCGGCAGAACAAATATTTCTTCGGCAACCTGAACCAGCAGTCCGTCGATGATCGCCAGGGTCAGCGGAAGTTTGACGGTAAAGGTCGTCCCTTCGCCGCTTTTACTTGACACATTAATTGAACCCCGCAGGCTATCAATCGCCTTTTTGACCACGTCCATCCCGACGCCACGACCGGAGACACTCGATACCTCTCCGACCGTGGAAAAGCCGGGAGTAAAGATCAGATTAATCAGTTCAGTGTCATTGGTCTCCATTTCGCTGGTCAGCAGCCCCTGAGTTCGTGCTCTTTCACGAATGGCCTCGCGATTAATGCCACCTCCATCATCACGAATCTCAAGAATGACATTCGCCCCGGAGTGGGTTGCTGACAGGAAAATTGTTCCTTTCGGGTTTTTACCGGCGGCCTGACGCTCTTCAGGAGACTCGAGGCCATGATCGATCGAATTACGGATCAGGTGCACCAGCGGATCTCCGAGCCTTTCAATGACAGTCTTGTCTAATTCGGTTTCAGCGCCGGCAGTCACCAGCTGAACCTCTTTGCCTAATTCACGACTAAGATCACGAACTAATCGCTGATAACGACTGAATGTCGTCCCGATCGGCAGCATGCGGATATTCAGAATGTGGTCACGCATCTCCCAGGTCAATCGCTCAACTTCTTCGGCAATCTCGCTCAGCACCGGGCTATCCTGTCCATCAGCCGTCTGGCTCAAGCGAGCCTGCACTGTGACCAGCTCACCAACCAGATTAACCAGACTATCCAGCTTCTCGGAACGAACCCGAATGCTGGAGGCTTCATCAATCGCCTGCCTCTTCTGCTGCTGGCGCTTGACCTGTGCCTGAACCTCCAGGGCAACGTCCAACTGGGCACCACTTACGACACCCGCCTGAACCAGAGATTCGCCCAGCTTGGGTTTGGATTGAGAGCTCATCACCTGAGCCAGCTGCTCGTGGGTCAGATCACCGTGCTGGATGAGAATGTCACCCAGTCGCAACTCACCCCCACCTGCATCGAGCAGATCATCGTTGATGGCAAAAATCTTCAGGTCACAATCATCCTCCACGAAGATAAAGACATCGCGGATTTTATCCTCATCATGTACCGTCGCCAGAATGATATCCCAGTACAGGTAGCAGAGTTCAGGGTCCAACTCGTCAAGGTCCGGCACCGCGTCCGTTTCGGCAATGATCCGACAGCTCCCCAGCCTGGCCAACTCCTGTAACAGAGCGAGTGGCCTGATCCCACGATGAAAAATATTGGCAGGGGGACGAAAACGGATGTGATAGGTTGTCTCTTCGACGACCTCAGGCTCTGTCGCTTCAATACCCGCTTCAACAGGAGGGGCGATCTCTTTCGTATCAGGGACAAGGCTCCTGAGGGCAGCCACAATCTGCTCCGCCGCCTCAGGGTCTATGGGCTGACCGCCGAATTCCGCGTCCATGAGACTTTTGATCATATCACGAGCGGCGAGCGTCAGGTTGACCAACTCGGCGCTAACAGCGACACTGCCACTTCGCACCAGCTCAAAGACGGTTTCGACTTCATGGGTGAAGTCTGAAATCGCATCAAAGCCGATCATTCCTGCCGATCCCTTGACGGTATGGAGTGCGCGGAAAACCCGCCCGATCACATCAGCATCGTCCGGACGTTGCTCTAATTCGAGCAAACCCACTTCCAGTTCGCTCAGTAACTCGATCGTTTCTTCACGAAAAGTTTCAGCGTATTGATCCATCATCATAGAAGGACCACATTGATAATTGCCAGTAACTGCTCAGGTTTGAATGGCTTGACCAGCCACGCAGAAGCGCCAGCGGCTTTGCCCTCAAGTTTTTTGGCTTCTTGAGATTCAGTCGTCAGCATCAGGATGGGGATGAATTTCCCCCACGGCTGTTTTCTAACCTCCTTGATCAGCTGGATTCCGTCCATCCGCGGCATATTAAGATCGGTAATCAGCATATCGGGAGGATCATTGGCTAACTTTTCCAGTGCATCCTGGCCGTCCTCAGCCTCGGACACCTGAAAGCCAGCGCCCTGGAGGGTAAAATTCAACACCTGTCGAATCGTCGCTGAATCATCTACCGCCATAATTTTCTTTGACATAACATCTCCTCTTCTTACTCAGAAGCTATATATCCAATCAAAATACTTTATAAATCGTTACTGTTGGACAAATTCTATGTCTATTCGCTTTCCAGCCAGAGGCAATTATCGGAGCAATCCTGCCCGCACGACATATTATCGCGAATGAACCCGGCAGCGATAACCTCTCTGTCAACAGCCTCAGACACCTCGGTAAGCATCATCACCTTTCCAGCCTTATAGGCGGTACGATGAGCGGAGCAAAGCAGCTGCAGAAAAGTAAGATCGGCCTGAGTGACATTTTTAAGATTAAGGGACACCCCCCCTGAGTTTTCCAGAGCTTCGACCAGCTGCACCTTTAGTTCAGCGGCCTTCGGAATCGTCAACTCGCCCTCAAAACTTAACTCAACAACTTTCTCTGTCCCGGCTTTCTTACTCATACCTCATTGCTCCCAGTCTGATACTCTTTTACTGTATACTTTCAGTTTCAGAAAAACTCTACATTAGCTCCAAAATCATTTTCAGAGACAGTTTCTTCATCCGAACGCTGATCATTTGATTGAACATTGTTAAAAATGTCCCGTTCGCTCTGCATGGTAAACCGCTCACGAAGCGTTTGCAGATAACCATCTTCGACGTCTCTTCCAGCGGTCACAGGTTCACCTATTTGATGGGCGATTTGCGTCATGACCTCTACGGCTCCATTAATAGTCTGGCGTGAGTCTGTATGGATATTGAATACTGAGGCAATCTCTGCAATGTCAGCCGCCAGAGTCCTTGAAGAACTTTCCATGTCACAGAGCCTGACAACGATATCATCGTAAAGTTGCTGTAAGCGCAGCAGCAGGTCGGACGCCTCTTGCGACAGTTCCTGGAGTTGATTCATCGTGTCATCTTCAGTAGCGCCAAGGGAAGCATCATTCAGTCGACGGGACGAGGAGATCAGCTCACCCAACCCTGCGGCCAAAGCCTCTGTCTGGCTGAAGACCCGCTTCGAAAGCTGCTGCGTACCACCTGCAATGACCTCCAGAGAAGGCAATCCTCCACCAACATTGGTTGCGTTGATGCCGGCGTTCAAAGCAATAACTTTCATTTCCAGCCCAACCCGGTTAATCTCGTTAACCATTTCCGACATTTCTGTTGCTTCGCCGAGTACCGAGCCAATAGCTCTTTCAGCCTCTCGCGTCGTCTCTATCTCCTGGCTGAGAGTTCCAGATATTTTCCTGATCGCCTCTTCCAGCTCTGAAAAGACTGTGCCGCCGTCCCGCTCTGTCGCGCCAGCTGCCTCTTGCATATCCACTGCAATAGCAGTTACCGTCCCGGAGACATCGTTCAGGCTATCAAATATGCGCCTGATGGCAGCGTCCAATTCATCATGTGAGTGGGTCAACTGAGCCGATTGAATCCGGCACACTTCAGCGACGATCTTCATCACCTCTGGGCCACGTTCGAAGCTTTCCGATGCCCTGGTCTTCCCCAGTTCATCGCTAATTTCCTTGAGAGATATTTGCACATGCTCGAGCTGCTGGCGAGTAATGTCCTGATACTGCAGAGACGTAACAATCTCACCAATACTCGCAGTGATTTCATTGGAACGATTAGAGAGGGTCCTGGTTGTCTCGGCAGCCAGACGATTTTTTTCCTCAACGGCCGACAGTACAGAGCGGGTCAGGTCTTCTCCCTGACTGATCAGGCTGGAACGTCGGGATTCAATAGAAATGACACGAGCGCGAGCTTTGCGACAGAGGGAATCCAATGAGTCGAGCCGGGTCATGATACGATCAACCTTGTCCCCGATCGCCAGCTCCAAATTTTTCAGTTCACTTCCGAGTAGCTGAAACCCTTCTGCGGAACCTTCCGTTCCTGTTTCGATTCGCGTAGAAATCCCAAGCATCTGGAGCGTCTTGGATATTTCACGATAACCGGTCAACGGTTCCGGCAGTTGCTCAAGAAGGTTTAATAGCTCCCCCAGAGTCCTGTTCCCCTGATCCGCTTTCCGCAGTACATGTTTCAGGTGTTCTCCCAGGCGCCCCAACAGGGATTGAAGGTTCAGGCGAATATCCTCTGCCTGCTCCCCGAGCATCATATCAAAGACTTCGGCCGCCTGTTTTGATACCGTGCTGGCACGCTGATACATTCCCTGAAGTTGACTTCCGATCGCCAGAAACTGTCTCTCTGCCCGTCCAGCCAAGCCCTCCAGATCCTGAGCGACCCCACCCAATTGAGAGATACAAATTTCGGCAAACCCGTCAGAGATCGCTCGTGAATCAGCAGAAGAATCTATGTGAATTTCACTTGGCATGCTATCAAACACCGACTTTAGATTCGCGAAAGGACTGCCCAAACAGCACCCACTTCACCCTTTCAGCGACTCCAGAAATGGAAAATCATTTCATTTTGTATTGTTTGTACAATCTATTCAAGTCTTTTTGTGTGAAATAATTAATAAAATCACAACACGGGAGCGGATCATACTTAACACCCCGATATTAAAGATATAATTTTTGCGTAAAAACGAGTTTCAAAAATGTCGATATCTTCATGCATTAGCAGGCAGAGTCGACAAGCTGAATAAAAATCGATTCAGCCTGTTTCTGCTAAGTTCAATGCTTGACAAAAATGCCCGCCTCATTATAATCAATCCGCTCATGCCGAAGTGGTGGAATTGGTAGACACGACGGTCTCAAACACCGTTGCTTTCGGGCGTGCCGGTTCGATTCCGGCCTTCGGTACCAACAAGAGAAATGGCCCCTGATTCGTCAGGGGCTTTTTCTTTACCCTCCTTTATCCAAAGATATCTAGATTTGTCGATATATTAACGAATTATCAAATACTTAACATCGAATAATAACCTGAAAAACACCCTCTACACCTCAAAACGACTATACTCAAAAAGTCATAGACAGAAGGGAAACAGTGGTTTTTGAGGTCAGAGAGGTGGAGAAAATAGTAAGTTTTTGTATTGGGAAAGGACTGATCAAGCTAAATGGTAAGGCTGTTCAGGAGTAGAGACAAAGAGTCATACACGAAAGCCGCCGGAATTGTCCCGACGGCTTTCTTCTTATGTCACGACTTTTGCGATGCTTCAGAATTTACGATTATGCCAATTTGGTATAATACCAATTGGCATAATTCTGTTTCTTCTGTGTTGAAAAGGAGAAAGTAATGATGAATCGCAAACTGGTTTCTACTTTCATAATAGTAATGATCGCCATCGGTCTCACAGCGGCGCACGCTGAGGAGAAGGCACCCCTGTTTCCCCTGCCATTTACCCCGGACTTCACCCGAGGCTCTGGCTGGGGGATTGCTCTTGGGTTGGGGGTTGAATACGAAACAGCTTATGCTGGTTCGGACGAATATGAATTTGAACTGGATCCGGCCGGGGCCATCCAATGGAGAACGGGAAACCACCTTTTCTCTTGGGAAGGACTGGAACTGTCATGGACGACTCGCCAGAAGGATCAATGGTACATCCAGGTCGACTTGGGTTTTGATGGTGAACGTGAAGAAGGTGATTCTGATGACGGCAGGCTGGACGGCCTTGATGAGAGGGATGATGAGTTTACGGGCACTGGTGAGATCAGGTATGCCTTTGATGGCGAATGGCGAAATTATGTCGGTACTCGGATCTCTGTGGGGGATAGCGATTTCGGTACACTGGGATTCCTTTTGGCCGGGCACCGGTTCGGCTCCCGGCGGGATGGCGGTGGAACAGAAGCTATTGCCTTTGCCAAGTTTGGTGACAGTAACAACCTGAATAGAGAGTTTGGAGTTAGCCCATCAGAAGCTACCACATCCGGACTTGCGGAGACGGACTTGGGTAGCGGATACCGCTCCTCCGGCCTGCGCGTTGTCGATCGACGCTTTGTCAGCGAGCATATTCAAATCGTTTCCGGCCTGGAGTTTGAGTATTATAGCAGCGATGTGCGAGATAGCCCCATTGCCCGCGAAGACTTTGCGGCGGAACTAGAGCTGGCTGTCCTCTACCACTTCTGAACATCATCACCTAACGACTGGCTGGAGGCTACGGCCCCTGAACGGACGGAGTACCAACCCCGAAAAGGCAACAGCATGAGGGGGGGAGTACAAAATCAAACAATAAATAGTCCAAAACCGAGCGAGTAGTTATAAAACATAGTAAAAATTATTAAGATTGAAACAAAAAAGGGTTAGCTGAAAATCAGCTAACCCTTTGATATCTCTGGTGGAG
>Ga0102946_1000554_pt1 | contig 12947 bp, 9 predicted proteins | sample SalPon2A_A_D1_MG_FD_78209 | JGI IMG/M metagenome (GOLD analysis project Ga0102946, IMG submission 78209) | Soil microbial communities from South San Francisco under conditions of wetland restoration - Salt Pond MetaG R2A_A_D1_MG | ecosystem: Environmental > Terrestrial > Soil > Wetlands | place... | reverse complement strand
GGGCGAGTCGCTGCTCAACGACGGCATCGCGATCGTGCTCTTCAACATCCTGCTCGTCGCCGCGCTCGGGACGCAGGAGACCAGCCTGATCGAGGGCGTCGGCGAGTTCCTCTACGTCTTTATCGGCGGGGCCGCGCTCGGCCGCCCTCTCGGGCCCGGCGTCGCGGTGATCGCCGGGCGGGTCGGGCGGCTGCGCTCCACCGCGCTCACCATCGCCGTGGCCTACGGCTCGTTCGCGCTGGGCGAGCAGATCTTCGGGTTCAGCGGGGTGATGGCGTCGGTCTCGGCCGGGCTCGTCCTGAGCGCCTTCGGGCACACTCTGATTCCCAGGCGCGAGGTGGAGACCTGGCACGCGGTCTGGGAGTCGATCGCCTTTGTCGCCAACGGCGTGCTCTTCATCCTGATCGGGCTGGTGATCGACCTCGACCTGATCACCGAGAACCTCGACGCGATCGCGATCGGGATCGGCGCCGTGTTGATCTCGCGACCGCTGGCGATCTTCGCGGTGATGCCCGTGGTCACCCGGCTCGCGCGGCTCCCGGAGATCAGCCGGCGCAACGAGCTCGTGGTCGTCTGGGGCGGCCTCAGGGGAGGCGTCGCGCTCGCCCTGGCGCTGGCGATCCCTGACGCGCTGCCCGAGCAGGAGACCTTCATCGCGATGACCGCCGGCGTGGTGATCGCGACGCTGCTGTTCAACGCGACCACGATCGGGGCACTCGTGCGCTACCTCGGCCTCGACCGCCCCGACCGGATCGGGCGTTTCGTCGCCGCCGCGGCCCGCTACGACGGCGCCGCCTCCGCTCGGGCCGAGCTGCACGAGGTGGCGTCGAACACCGAGATCGAGGCTCGGCTGCGGGAGGTCGAGGACATCGCCGCTCGGGAGATCTCCGAGCTCGAGCTCACCGGCGAGGAGCACTACCAGGCGCTCCTGCGTCGCGGCCTCAGCGTCGAGCGCCAGACGCTCGCGGAGTTGATCGAGGAGGGGCTGGTCCCGCAGTGGCATGGCCGGGTCGCCATCTATGGCCTCGACGACGTGCTCGACGAGCTGCAGATGGGCAACGAGCCGCACCGGGGCCTGTTCGAGGTTCGCGGTCTCGGTCGGATCGTCTACGGCACCGCTCGCCGTATTCACCTCGGCCGCCTGACCCCTGAGAGGTGGGTCGAGATCGCCTTTCGCGACGGCAGCGCCCGGGTCCGGGCGACCGGCGACGCGATCGAGGCAATCGAGGTCCTGGCGAGCTGCCCCGGCGTCCCCACCGACCCGGTGGCCCGGGCTCGCGAGCGCTTCGTGCGCTGGCGGGCGAAAGCCGGAGAGGATCTGGACGGGCTGATCGAGACCGCGCCCGACCAGATGGTCGCTGCCGCGGAACGCCACTACGCGGCCGACCTCGGCCGGATCGCCTCCCAGCGGCACCTCCGTCACCTCGCCGAGATGGGCCTGGTCAGCACCGTCGCGGTCGAGCACGCGGCCGACCTGATCACCGAGCACCTCGAGGCCTGCGAGCGCGGGCGCTACTCGCTGACGATCAGCGACGAGGAGGATGTGGGGATCTGAGGACGGCGGGCGGCGATGATTCCGACAAGCTGGAACAGGTGTGTCCCGTTTGATACCGTTGTCGGCAATGCCCCGTGTGGGCGGGCAGGGAGAGGCGGCTCGCAGGCGAGTCGTTGATGAGACAGCCGTAAGGGGTTGGAGATATGAACAGGGTTTTTGCCGTTGCTATTGCCTTCGCAGCGATGATCGGGATGGCGTTCGCGCTGCCCGCCGTCGCCGGTGCCGCCGATGCGGCCAAGAAGGGCAAGGGAAAGAAGGGAAAGACGGTCACCGTCTGCAAGTTCGGCTGTAAGTACAAGTCGGTGCAGAAGGCGGTCGACAAGACCGGCAAGAACGCGAAGATCAAGATCAAGCCCGGCACCTACAAGGAGGGCGTGATCGTCGAGGGCAAGAAGCACAACGGCCTCACGATCATGGGCACGAAGAAGAAGAAGCCGAAGCGGGTCATGTTCAACGGCAGGAACGCCAAGTACGAGGACGGCAACACGGCGCAGAACGCGATCGAGGGCATCGACGTCAAGAGGCTGACGATCAAGAACCTGAGCGCGAAGAACTACGTCGCGAACGGGTTCTTCCTGCGCGACTCGGATGCCCGGGACGGCGACAAGTCGCTCGACTGCAAGAACTACAAAGTCAAGAACACGTACACGTCGTTCAACCGCGCCTACAACGTGTTCGCATTCGGCTGCGTCGGCGGCAAGATGACCGACTCGGAGAGCACCGGCACCGGTGACTCGGCCTTCTACGTCGGCGCGACGCCGCCGCAGAAGAAGCCGAAGATGACCCAGATCGCCCGCAACGAGGCCTACCTCAACAACCAGGCCTTCTCCGGGACGAACTCACGGTACGTCGACATCCACCACAACGACTTCTACAACAACGGGATCGGCATCACGCCGAACACGCTCGACTCGGAGCCCTACGAGCCGTCCGGCGAGAGCGTGATCCGGAAGAACAACATCTTCTGGAACAACCTCAACTACTACCTCGACAACTCGCCGGTCGAGACGACCTCGAGCGGACTCGGCGAGTTCCTCGGAACGACGATCAACTTCCCGACCGGGATCGGGATCGTCAACTTCGGCGTCAACGACTGGACGATCAAGAACAACAAGATCTTCGGCCACTTCAAGTGGGGAACGGCGACGTTCAGCGACCCGATCGGCAACGACGGTGACGACGCGATCAGCACCGACGTCCGCCACAAGAACAACGAGATGGGGAAGAACGGCAAGGACACGAACGCCGCCGACTTCTTCTACGACGGCTCCGGCAGCGGCAACTGCTGGCAGGGCAACTCGAGCTCGAGCTTCGTGCCGAGCGGCGCGGACAACACGCCGTCGGTCGAGGAGCTGTACCCGGCCTGCCCGGCGCCCGCGAGCGCCGGGACCGGTGGCAGCGGCGGTGACGAGGACCTGCAGCTCGTCGATCTGGTGGGCTACGTGCTCGCCGACCCGCCCGAGAACCAGCAGTGCTCGTGGACCGAGCACCCGCATCCGAAGTTCAAGAAGTTCAAGCCGTTCATGGTCACGCCCGGCCCGCAGGGGTGCCCCGAGTGAGCCCCCGCAGACTGAGCACGGCGCTCCTGGCCGCGATCGCCGGCCTGGCGCTCGCGGTCGCGGTCCCCTCCGGTGTGCTCGCGGGCCCTGGCTCGGGCTCGGGCCCGAGCGCGGAGGTCGCGAAGAAGAAGACGCCCAAGAAGAAGATCAAGGTGGGCGACGACTTCTTCGCGCCGGCCGACACAAAGGTCAAGAAGGGCACGAAGGTCAAGTGGAAGTGGCTGGACAGCAACTTCAACCCTCACAACGTGACCCTGAAGAAGGGCCCGAAGAAGCTCAAGAAGAAGCAGAAGCGGAAGCTCAAGTCGGGCACCGCCACGATCGACTTCAAGTTCGCCGCCAAGCTGAAGAAGCCCGGCAGGTACAAGTTCGTCTGCACGATCCACAGCACCGTGATGAAGCAGACGATCAAGGTCAAGAAGTAGGCCCCCTCTATGTCTGGACCGCCGGTTGACCGCCGCCAGTTCCTGGCCGCCGGTGGCAGCGGGCTGCTGCTGTGCACGCTGGGCGGCCAGCAGATCCGCTCCGACCAGGAGGCGGATATCACCGCCCTCAATCGCGAGATCGAGGTCCCGCCCAAGGTCCGCAAGCGTGCCGGGGCGGCTCCCGCGGGGGGCGCCGCCGCCTCGCCCACCCTGGCGGCGAACCGGGCGAGCGGCAAGCGCCGCGAGTACTGGATCCGGGCCGAGGAGCGGAACTGGAACATCGTCCCGAAGGGTCGCGACCAGATGCTCGGCAAGAAGGTCAAAGGCAAGACCAAGTTCCGCGCCTTCTGCTACCGCCCCTACACGCAGGGCTTCGCCGCCCCGATCACCAACGCCAAGGTCCCCGGGCCGCTGATCGAGGCCGAGGTCGGCGACACGATCGTCGTCAACTTCGAGAACACGCTGAGCTCACCGGTGACCATGCATCCGCACGGGCTCAAGTACGCGGTGGACATGGACGGCGCCTACAAGGGCAAGCACACGGTCCCGAGCGGTTTCGTCCAGCAGGGCGAGCGCTTCCAGTACGTCTGGGAGACCGACGAGACCTCGGTCGGCGCCTGGCTCTACCACGACCACGGGCCGCTCGACCCGGTGCCGCTGTTCAAGGGCCTGTTCGGCCCGATCATCGTCCGCGAGAAGGGCGCTCCGGTCCCCGACCGTGAGTTCTTCGTCCACTTCCACTCCTTCCAGCCGGTCGCCACCGGGCTCGACCAGGCGTTCTGGTGCGTCAACGGCCGCGCCTACACCGGCAACACGCCCACCTTCCGCGCCCAGGTCGGCCAGAGCGTCGCCTGGCACGTGTTCGGGATCGACGACGCCTTCCACACCTTCCACGTCCACGGCCACACCTGGAAGGATCCGAACGGGGGCAAGATCATCGACAACCAGACGCTCGGCCCGGGCGACTCGATCTCCGCCTACTACACCGAGGACAACCCCGGCCGCTGGCTCTACCACTGCCACGTCTTCAGCCATCTCCACCAGGGGATGACCGGCTGGTACATCGTCAAGTGATGTCGGCCCGGCCGAGAATCGGCCCGGCCGCCGTCGTCGGCGCGCTGGTCGCGCTCCTGCTCGCCCTGGCCCTGGTTCCGAGTGAAGCGTCGGCGGCTAACCGGCGGGTAGCGATCGGCGACTTCATGTGGTCCGACGACGAGCTCGAGATCGACAAGGGCGAGCACGTCAGCTGGTACTGGATCGGGCCCGACACGCTGCACTCGGTGACCGGCGAGGGGCCTCCCGCGAGCGGCCTCGACTCCGACCCGGGGACCAACTTCCCCGAGCACGAGATCGGCGACACCTTCGAGCTCGACTTCGACGCTCCCGGCACCTACAAGTTCCGCTGCAAGCTGCACTCATCCGTGCGGGGCACGGTCACGGTCTCCAACAAGCCCGGCGATCCCGTCACGGAGCCCGATCCGGTGCCGAAGAGCCGCGTCGACCGCAAGGCGCCCAACCTGCGCAACGTGCGGATCGACCGCAGCCGCTTCCGCCGCAATGGGACCGCAATGAAGTACTCGCTGAACGAGACGGCGCGCGTCGATCTCGAGTACTTCCGGTTCCGCAAGGGCGGCAAGCGGAAGAAGTTCGCCGGCTATGCCCGCCACAAGCGTGGGCACATCGGCTTCAACCGGCTCCGCTTCGGCGTGCGGCGCCAGCACTTCAAGGCGCGCCCCGGTCGCTATCTGGTCAAGGCGACCGCCACGGACGAATCCGCCAACACAACCCGCCCCGTCAAGCTCCGCTTCCGCATCCTGAAGAGCGGCAAGCGCCGATAGCGCCTCGCCGCAGCGCGCCGCTCAGGAAGCGTCGGCGCTCTCGGCCTCTGCCTTGGCGCCGCCGTTGGCCGGCTGCTGACGCAGGAGCGCCGCGGTCGTCTGCTCGAAGACCCGGCGCCACGCGGGGGCCGTGTCGCGCTCGCGCTGGACCTGGTCGAGCACGTGCTTGATCCGCCGGGCCGAGATGTCGATCCCGTGGCGCTCGGCCATCTGCTTGTAGCGCTCGTAGTCGCGCGCGAGCCGCAGCGTCACCGACTCGAACCCGTGCTTGGCGATCTGCAGGCGCGCGGAATAGTCCATGATCGAGGTCCCGAACATCAGCTCGTCGTCGAACTCCGGCTCGATCAGGAGGATGTCGACGCCCGGGTATTCCACCTCCCAGCGCTCGACGGCCCGGTGGAGGCGATCGTGGGCGATCATCCGGATGGCCTGGTTGGCGATTGCGACGAAGCCCATGTCGGAGACCCGGCGGACGCGCGAGCCGGTGATCGTCGGGACGCGCTTGGTGAAGTCGTTGACGAACGGCACGATCGGGTTGACGACCACGATGAACTTGGCCCCCTTCTCGACCGCGATGTCCACGTTGGTGGTCGACCGGATCCCGCCGTCGATCATCTCGTGCCCCTTCACGTCGATCGGCTCATAGACCAGCGGCAGCGCGGTCGAGGCGGCGACCGCCCGGGAGATCGGGACGTCGGCCCACTCACCCTCACCGAGCACGATCCGATCGGTCGTGTCGAGGTCGGTCGCCGTCAGATACAGCTCGCGGTCGAGCATGCGGAAGTCGTCGGTGCGATCGGGGTCGGCGAGCATCTCGGACACGTAGTCCTCGATCCCGGCGCCGCGATAGAGCCCCTTGGGCAGGCTCGCCGCCAGACCCTGGGCGACGTCCATCACCGAGGCTTCCCCGATCGTCTTCGCGAGCTGGCCGGCGACGCCGAGCAGACGCAGCGGCAGCAGCGCCGCGGACGTGGCGAAGCCCTTGTAGTTGGGCTGCAGCAGCATGCCCAGATCCATGTCGCGCAGCGGCGAGGGGAGGTTCTTGTTGAGCACCCGCATCATCTCCTCGGGCGTCACGCCGTTCGCGACTGCGGAGCCGACGAAGGAGCCGGCGCTGGTGCCGACGTAGACGTCGAACTCGTTAACCGTGCGGTTGACCGCGAGCAGATCGAACGCCCGCAGGGCGCCGATCTCGTAGACGGCGCCGGTGAAACCGCCACCGCCAAGCACGAGGGCGGTCTTCGACCGCTTCTTCCGGCGCGAGCCCCCCCTGCGCGCGGCCGGATCGAGCTTGACTACTTCGCTCATGACCGCAACGGAAGCTAGCAGTCTGGCCAGCCAGCTAAATGCGGCATGCCCGCCCCAGATCTGGTACAGCCGCCGCTCGGCGGGGCGGGCGGAGACGACCGCTACCATGGCGTCGATGCGGGTGAAGGTGGGACTGATCGCGCCGATCGTCGCGCTCGCCGTGGCGGTGCCGACCGTGGAAGCGGGCGTGGACCAGCCGCGGGTTTCCGCGCTGCCCGGCCCCGACCTGCCCGGCACCTCGAGCCCAGCGCTCGCCCGGGCCTCCGCCAGCGGCACGATCAGCCGCTCGAAGCTGCGCAAGCGACTCAGGTCGCTGGCCCGCCAGGCCCCCGGCGCCAGTGGCTTCTACGTCTACGACACCGACGCCAGGTCCAGGCGCGTGCTGTTCGACCGCAAGGAGGGCAAGCGGCGCAAGCTCGCATCGAACACGAAGCTGTTCACGACCGCGACCGCTCTCCACCGCCTCGGCGCCAAGCGCCGGATCGAGACCAGGGTCCACGTGCGCGGCAACATCAACGGCAAGGGCCGGCTCAAGGGCAACCTCTATCTCGTGGGCGGGGGCGACCCGACGCTCGGCAGCTCGGAGATCAACTCCCTCGCCAAGCAGGTCAAGCGAGCGGGGATACGGCGCGTCAGCGGCAAGCTGATCGCGGACGACAAGGTCTTCGACCGCAAGCGCGGCGTGCCCGACTCGGGCTTCGGCCCGAGCCCCTATATCGCCCCGCTCTCGGGCCTGGTCTACGGCGGATCGACCTACGCGACCGATCCGGCGCTGGAGGCGGGCGCCAAGCTCAGGGCGAAGCTGAAGAAGCGCGGCGTCAAGGTCGGCGGCAGGGTCAAGGTCCGCAAGACCCCGAAGCGGGCACGCGGACGGGCACCCGTTGCGACCGTCAGGTCCCCGACGATCGCGGCGCTCGCGGAGGCGACCAACGAGCCCTCGAACAACTTCTACGCCGAGATGCTGCTCAAGCGCCTCTGGGCGACCCCGACCCGCAAGGGCACCACGAAGGGCGGAACCAGGGCGGTCGAACGCTTCGCCCGCGCGCGGGGATCGCGGGTCGACGCCAAGGACGGCTCGGGCCTGACCGACGGCAACCGGGCCGCGCCGCGCGACGTCGTCCGGCTGCTGAGGGCGATGCGGACCCACAAGGCCAGGCAGGCCTTCTACGAGTCGCTGCCGCGCGCCGGCAAGGAGGGCACCCTCGACCAGCGGATGGAGGGCACGGCGGCGGCGGGCCGCTGCCGGGCGAAGACGGGGACGATCACCGGCGTCTCCGCCCTCTCGGGCTACTGCAAGGCCGGCCGCGGCAAGGTCGCGTTCTCGCTGCTGATGAACGGCGTCCGCAGCTACGACGCGGCTCGCAACATCCAGGACCGGATGGTGATCGAGATCGCGCGCTACAGGCCGTGACCGGCCCGCCGGGCCACGGGTAGTCTTCCCCGTCAGCATGGCGGGCGCCGGTAGCGGACACGGAGAGAGCGGCGGCGCAATCCTCGCGGCGTTCCTCGCGAACCTGGGGATCGCCGTCGCCAAGGCGATCGGCTTCGTGATCACCGGCTCCTCGGCGCTGCTCGCCGAGTCGATCCACTCCGTTGCCGACTCGAGCAACCAGGCGCTGCTCTTCCTGGGTGGACGCCGGGCCCAACGGCCGCCGACCGAGCTCCACCCCTTCGGCTTCGGTCGCAGCCGCTACTTCTGGGCGTTCGTCGTCAGCGTCGTGCTGTTCAGCGTCGGCGGCCTGTTCAGCGCCTACGAGGGCATCCACAAGATCCAGCACCCCGAGGAGATCGACTCTCCCGCTGTGGCCTTCGCGATCTTCGGCTTCGCGATCGTCTTCGAGGCCCTGGCCCTCAGGACCGCGGTCAGGCACGCGACCCCCGCCCGCGGGCGCCGCAGCTGGGCCACCTACATCCGCACGTCGCGCAGCCCCGAGCTGCCGGTCCTCCTGCTGGAGGATTCCGGGGCCCTGATCGGGCTGCTGTTCGCCACCAGCGGCGTCGGGCTGGCGGTGATCACCGGCAACCCGGTGTTCGACGGCATCGGGACGCTCGCGATCGGGCTGCTGCTGATGGGGATCGCGGTGGTCCTCGCGATCGAGATGAAGAGCCTGCTGCTGGGCGAGGCGGCGGCGCCCGAGCACGTCGAGAGGATCGAGGCGGAGCTGGGCTCGGTCCCGTCCGTGGTACGCATCATCACCGTATTGACCCAGCACCTCGGGCCCGATGAGCTGCTCGTCGCCGTGAAGGTGGAGCTCGACCACTCGCTGACCGTGTCGCAGGTCGCGGCCGCGATCAACGAGTGCGAACGGGAGATCAGGGAGGCGGTACCGATCGCGAAGCGCATCTACATTGAGCCCGACCTGTTCGAGCCGGAGCTCGCGGGAGGCGCGGGCGAGGAGGAGTAGCCCTGGGCGCGGGCGAGCGAGGCGGGACTACTCGAGCTCGGGCGGCAGGGCCCGCGGGCCGTCCGGATACAGCTCGCGCAGCTGCTCGTCCGTCATCTCGAGCGTGTTGGCGAGCTCCTTCGGCGCGCCGACCACGAGCCAGAGCGCGTCGGCGTCCGTGTCGTTGAACACCTGCCTGGTCACCGGCGGCGCGATGCGCAGGGAGTCCATCGGCCCGAGGGTGAGCGACTCGTCGCCGACCCGGATCCGGCCCTCGCCCTCGAGCAGGACGTAGAGCTCCTCCTGCGTGCCGTGCCGGTGCCGGGTGGAGGCCTGTCCCGGCCGCAGCCGCCACAGGCGGGCACCGAGCGACTCCGCCTCGAGCTGCTTGGCGAGATCGGTGTTCTCGACCTGCATCTGGTTGGACGGTCGCCAGTGGGCGTCGGACGCGCGCAGCAGGATGTAGCCGGGATCGCTCATGCCTACATTCTGAACACTCCGTAGCCGAGCTTGCCGAGCCCCGCGGGGGCGCAGGCGGCGAGCGCCTTCGCGAGCACGTCGCGGGTGTCGCGGGGGTCGATCACGCCGTCATCCCACAGTCGCGCGGTCGAGTAGTAGGGGTTTCCCTGCGCCTCGAACTGGTCGCGCAAACCCCGCTTGAGCTCCTCCTCTTCCTCTTCGCTCCACTCCTCGCCGGCGGCCTCGGCACGCTCGCGGCGGATCGTTGCCAGCACCGTCGCCGCCTGCTCCCCGCCCATGACGCTGATCCGCGCGTTCGGCCACATGAACAGGAAGCGGGGCGAGAAGGCGCGGCCGCACATCCCGTAGTTGCCGGCGCCGTAGGAGCCGCCGATGATCACGGTCAGCTTCGGCACTCGCGCGCAGGAGACCGCGGTGACGAGCTTTGCGCCGTCCTTGGCGATCCCGCCGGCCTCGTAGTCGCGGCCGACCATGAAACCGGCGATGTTCTGGACGAAGACGAGCGGGATGCCGCGCCGGTCGCAGAGCTCGATGAAGTGGGCGGCCTTGAGGCTCGACTCGCTGAACAGGATCCCGTTGTTGGCGACGATGCCGACCCGATGTCCGTCGATGTGAGCGAAGGCGCAGACGATCGTCTCCCCGTAGAGCGCCTTGAACTCGTCGAGCTCGGAGTCGTCGACGACCCGGCGCAGGACCTCGCGCACGTCGTATGGAGTCCGGGAGTCGAGCGGGACGACGTCCAGCAGGCCGTCCGGGTCGGCTCCGGGTGGACGCGACTCGCGACGCTCCCAGGGAGCCTCGGCCTGCCCGGGGAGGGTGGCCGCGATCGAGCGGACGATCTCGAGCGCGTGCTCGTCGTCGGATGCGAGGTGGTCGACGACCCCGGACTCCCGCGCGTGCACCTGGCCGCCGCCGAGCTCCTCGGCGGTGACCTCCTCGCCGGTCGCGGCCTTGACCAGGGGCGGGCCGCCGAGGAAGATCGTCCCCTGGCCCTCGACGATCACCGTCTCGTCGCTCATCGCCGGCACGTAGGCGCCGCCGGCGGTGCAGGAGCCCATCACCGCGCTGATCTGGGCGATCCCCCGCTCCGACATCGTCGCCTGGTTGAAGAAGATCCGGCCGAAGTGCTCACGGTCGGGAAAGACCTCGTCCTGCATCGGGAGGAAGGCGCCGCCCGAGTCGACCAGGTAGATGCAGGGGAGGTTGTTCTGGAGCGCCACCTCCTGGGCGCGCAGGTGCTTTTTGACCGTGATCGGGTAGTAGGTGCCGCCCTTGACCGTGGCGTCGTTGGCCGCGACCACGCAGCGCCGGCCGGCGACCACGCCGACGCCGGCGACGATTCCCGCCCCGGGAGCGTCGCCGTCGTACATGCCCTCGGCCGCGAGCGCCGACAGCTCCAGGAACGGCGCGCCGGGGTCGCAGAGGCGCTCGACACGCTCGCGGGCGGGCAGCTTGCCGCGGCCGATGTGCCGCTCCATAGCCCGCTCGCCCCCACCGCCCCGGACCCGGTCGATGCGCTCGCCGAGCTCGGCGATCAACTCCTCATGCAGCTCCCGGTCACTCATGTCGGCTCCTCCCGGTCCGGATCGACGACGACCAGCGGGTCGCCCTGGCTCACCTGCTGTCCGCGCTCGACGTGGAGCTCGGCGACCGATCCCGCAAGCGGGGCGCTGATCTGCAGCTCCATCTTCATCGACTCGAGCACCAGCAGGACGTCGCCCTCGGACACCGCGTCCCCCTCCGAGACCTCGATCGCGAGCACCTTGCCCGGCATCGGGGCCTCCAGCGATCCCGAGCGCGGGTCGGCGTCGCCGACCGCGCGATGGGTCGGCTCGAGCTCGAGGTGGTGTCCGCCATGCGCGACCCAAACGCGCTCGCCCTCCACGAGCGCCCGATAGGTTCGGGCCACGCCGTCGAGCTCGCAGAGCAGCCGGCCGTCACCGGTCCACCGCGCCGAGGCCTCCTCGGCCTCCACCGTTCCGCGCAGGCGCCGGTCCTCGATCCGCAGCTCGCCCCCGTCGCGGAAGCTCCGCCGCCACGGCCCGGGCTTGACGCCCAGCTCCGCGGTGTCGGCCAGGTAAAGCGCGAGCGCGCCGGCTGCGAACAGATGCGCGGGGGGCGCGAGGTCATGGCCGGGAAGGGTGCGCTCGAGCAGGTCCGTATCGAGACGCCCGGCGCGCACGTCCGCGTCGGCGAGCAGCGCCCGCAGATGAGCGGCGTTCGTGGTCAGGCCGAGGAGATCGAGATCGGCGAGCGCTCGATCGAGACGCGCGAGGGCGGTGGCGCGATCGGGTCCGTGGGCGATCAGCTTCGCGAGCATCGGGTCGAAGTCGGTCCCCACCGCCATCCCCTCCGCGATCCCGGCGTCGGTCCGGAGCCCCGGGCCGGACGGCGGCCGCCAGCGCCGCACCGTGCCCGTGGCGGGAAGGAAGCCCGCCGCCGGGTTCTCCGCGTAGAGCCTGGCCTCGACCGCGTGCCCGTCGGGATGCCGCCCTTCGGCGGGTCCCTCGACCCTGAGCTCCTCCCCCGCCGCGACCCGGAGCTGCTGTTCGACGAGGTCGACCCCCCACACCAGCTCGGTGACCGGGTGCTCGACCTGCAGGCGGGTGTTCATCTCCAAAAAGAAGAAGTCCCCCCCGTCCCCCGGCGCGATCAGCTCGACCGTCCCGGCGCCCTCGTAGGCGCAGGCGCGAGCGAGCGAGACCGCTGCCTCCCCCATCCGGGCCCGGAGCCCGGGATCGACGGCCACGGACGGCGCCTCCTCCAGCACCTTCTGGTGGCGGCGCTGGAGCGAGCACTCCCGCTCCCCGAGGTGGATCGCGTTCCCGTGCCTGTCGGCGAGCACCTGAACCTCGATGTGCCGCGGGCGGTCGAGGTAGCGCTCCGCGAGCACCCGGCCGTCCCCGAAGGCCGCCTCGGCCTCGCGCCGGGCGGCGGCGAGAGCTCCCTCGATCTCGTCCTCGGAGCGCACCACGCGCATCCCCTTGCCGCCTCCCCCGGCCAGGGCCTTGATCATGAGCGGCATGCCCTCCGCCGCGGCGAGCGCGCGGATCTCGGCCTCCCCCGCATCGCCACTGCCGGTTCCGGGGATCACCGGGACGCCGGCGTCGGCGGCGAGCTCCTTGGACCGGCCCTTGTCCCCCATCGCCTCGATCGCGTCCGGCGGCGGGCCCACCCAGACCAGCCCCGCCTCGGAGACCGCGCGCGCGAAGGCCGCGTTCTCGCTGAGGAACCCGTAGCCGGGGTGCACCGAGCGGGCGCCGGCCCGGTCCGCCGCCTCCAGCAGTGCGGCGGCGTCGAGGTAGGAGTCGATCCGCAGCGCGACATCGGCGGCGAGCACGTGCTGCGCACGGGCGTCCGCCGCCGTATACACCGCAGCGGTCTCGATCCCGAGCCCG
>Ga0102946_1000553_pt1 | contig 12964 bp, 13 predicted proteins | sample SalPon2A_A_D1_MG_FD_78209 | JGI IMG/M metagenome (GOLD analysis project Ga0102946, IMG submission 78209) | Soil microbial communities from South San Francisco under conditions of wetland restoration - Salt Pond MetaG R2A_A_D1_MG | ecosystem: Environmental > Terrestrial > Soil > Wetlands | place... | reverse complement strand
CGGGCAGCCGGCGTCGTCGCCATATATCCAGCGCCGCATCGGCGTCTCGGTCGTTGCAAAGTCCTTGACCTGGCTGTTGATCCAGCTCCCGGTCGGGCGCCGCGTCAGGATAAATTTGCTGCCGGGAAAGCGTTCGTCCAATTCGCGATAAAGGATGGGCCAGGGGTTGTCCTGGAACGCATCGTATTGTTCGACCATGGCGTAGGCCATCTCGTGCACCTTGCTGGCAATGTCCGGATCTTTTGTGCCAAAGCAACCCGTTACTTTATAGCCGAGTTTGGACAGTGCTGTTTCCAGGCTGGTCGTGCCGGTCTTGTGAAAGCCGATGCAAAATACTTTTTGTTTCATTGTCCGATTCTACATTACGCGGTGCTATGGCCTGCAATCTGCCGTCAGCAACAATTCGGTCAGTGCGTGGTACTCGAGCCCGTTGTGCCCGGTGATATCGGTGATGCGCTGCATGCGTGAATAGATTGTGTTGGGGTGCACCGCCAGTAGTCGCGCTGCTTTCAGGACATTCATGTTGGCATCGGCGTAGGCGCGCAAGGTATCAATCAGCGCGCCACGCGCCTTATCGTCCGCGGTGAACAGTGTGGCGCTCCAATGCGGCAAAGCGGCGCGATTTCCTTCCCGTGCCTGGCGCAGCAGGAGCCGGCGCATCGGGATGCCGGAGAATCCGACCACCCGATGGGCGGCGTCTGCGAAATCGAACGCGAGCTGCGCTTCAGCCAGCGCCTGCGGAATGAACGACGTCGACGGCACGTCCGTACTAAGGCCAACCAACACCGCGTTGCCGAGCTTGAGCAGGTATTGATGGGCTTCTTCGGACAGTTTCGAACGCGCGACCGTCCAGCCTGAGATACGGCGCGTTGCCGAGATGATCGTAATGACCTTGTTGTCGCGTACGCCCGTGAGGACGCGTCCCTGGAAGGGGGAGAAGACGTCTTCGATCGAGTCGCATATCCGTCGAACCCGTGCCGGGAACTCCATCTCGCTGGGATGCACCGCCTGGGTGACCGCAACGCAGAAGGATTGCCGTTGTGCCAGGTAACCAGTGCGGCGCAACAGGCGGGCGACTCGTCCGTCGGCTTCGTCGTATCCGTCCAGCAGCACTGACATGAGCTCACTGCGAAGATCGCCCTCGGCCTCGGCGATCTGCCGCGTGTGCGCGACATACTCCGAGGTAGCCAATGTACTGATGGAGTCGGTGTACTCGAGCGAGAAATCCGCGATGGCGGCCAGGGTTTCACCAACGCTGGCGTCCGCATCCGCATTCGCCAGCGCAGCTTCGCGCAGCCAGCGAGAGAGGACACGATGACCACAGCGATACGCGTGCAGGGTAGCCTCCAGCGGAAAATGCTGTTCGGCTCGCCGTGTGGCGTGATCCCTGACGAAGTTCAGGTCCAGGTCAGTGCCGCCACGCAGGTAATCCAGGATCTGGTCGATGTGCGCCCTCGCGTGGGCCTGCTGCTCAGGCACCACGTCAGGGTTGCCGGAGGCGGCAAAAGCGGATACTTCCTCGTCGACCGTTGCCTGTAATTCGGTCTGAATTTCGTCAAGCTGTGCCTCGAACCAACCGGCGGCGCCCGGAATGACGCCCACTTTGAGCAGCGCATCGAGGGCAGAGCGAAAGGATTGGCTGCGAAGTGACATAAAATGTAGAAACCACACAATTTAATACTAAAAATTGTAGCAGATTTGCCAGTGTAGCTCTTAAAGATTAGAGATATTCTCCAATATCTGTTCAACAAAGCTAATCAGGAGAGGGGCAATGGCGAAGTATCTGTTCGTGTATCACGGTGGCGATCATCCGGAAACCGACGAGGAAATGGCGGAAGTGATGGATGCCTGGGGCAAGTGGATGGGCGGTTTGGGTGCCGCGGTTGTGGATGGCGGCAATCCGGTTGGCAAATCGACGACCGTCAATCCTGACGGCTCAGTTGTGGATAACGGCGGCGCAAACCCGGCCAGCGGTTACGGTTTGTTCGAGGCGTCTGACCACGACGACGCGGTCGCCAAGGCCAAAGGCTGCCCGATCCTCACCGCAGGCGGATCGGTCGAGCTGGCCGAGGTGATCGATATGTAGGCATTATCACGCGGCGCCGCGCAGGGGTTGGACTCTAGTTCGACCCTGCGTATGGCGTCGCCGTGATGCGATAAACCTCGCGCCAGGTCTCGCCATCATCGTTCGAGAATTCGAGCTTCCATTTCCAGCCAGTTGCATCGGCCGGGAAGAAAGTGATGCGGCGCAGCGGGTTAGGTAGCGGCGCGACGTAGTGCATCACGATATTGCCAACATCATTCTGCGCCGCACGAATATGCGCGAAACCCGCGGGAAGCTTGTCGACTGACCAGGCGATTTCCCAGGTGCCGGTATCCGGTTTGTAGGTACGCAGGTTCGTGCCGACCGAGCCGTTGGCCGGCAGCCAGAAGTCCTGGATTGCGGTGCCATTGCCCAGGCAGGTAAAAATCCAGCGCGCACCCTCGCCAGGCGCCCAGCCTGAACCGTCCTGCGCCAACTGCGAATCTTCAATTTTCCAGTCGCCGATGTACTGGCCAAACTGCGCCAGTGGGCCCACCATGCAGGCCTCTGTGTTGCCGAATGGCAAGTCGCTTTCTTCTGCGAGTGCTGCGGCCGCCAGAAACAGGCAGCCCATCAATGTTAAAGGTCGCCAGACTGTCATAGACTTCTCCCCCGGATAGTTCAACGAGTTATTGTAACGAGGCTATAGACCTCGACCTGCATGAAATTACTGCATTTATTATTGTCGATCGCATGGACGACTGCGCTGCTGCTCACGCCATGGCAGGCTGTGACCGCCCATGGCGGCGTGGTGGAGGAGGAGGATCTGTGCGTGATCACGATCAGCTACCTCAAGGCACATTTCAAGATTTACCAGCCGCTGATCGATGGCCACAAGGAATACTGCGAAGACCTGCCAAACGCGACCGAAAGCATTTTCGTCATGGAGTACCTGCATGACGAGCTGGGTCGTGTGCCCGTCGACTTCAGAATCATTCGTGACGTAACCGGCAAAGGTCGCTTCGCCCGTTGGGAAGACGTTGCCGCCATTGAGGAACTCGATAGCGTCACCGTTTTCTATCAACCGCCGGTCGTCGAGCCGGACGTCTTCACCGTGTTGTATGACTTCACCGAGGAGGGTGACTATATCGGCGTGGTGACGGCCAAGCCCGGAGACACCCAACGACAACACATCGCCGTGTTTCCTTTTGAGGTGGGCTACACCGGCTACGGCTACTGGCCGGTGATCGTTGGATTGCTCGCTGTGTTGGCTGCGTTGTACCTTCTTAGCAGCGGCCGATTGGCGCGGAGAGAATCATGAAGCTGTCTTTCTCTGGGATCTTCCTGATGCTGGTGTTTACGGTGACGCTGGCCGATGAACCCTCCTCAAAGGATGAATCCTGGACTTCGAAACGCGGACTGTTCGTCGTGAGTTATGAGAGTGAGTTAGAGCCGTTACAGATTAACCAGCTGCACAGCTGGGTCCTGCATCTCGAGAACTCGCAAGGAGTGCCGATAACCGGCGCTAAAATCGAAGTGGATGGCGGGATGCCGAAACACGATCACGGACTGGCGACGAGCCCGCGCGTAACCGCGGCGCCGGGGCAGGGTGATTATCGGCTGGACGGCCTTCGGTTTCACATGCATGGCGACTGGGAATTGCTGCTGACCATCGTTGCCGACGGCAAGACCGACAGCGTCGTAGTGACAGTGACTTTATGATGCGAATTGCGATCGCCATCGTCATCGCAGGACTGTTCGGTTTCGGCTGGTACAACTGGCCTGCCAGCCCGCGACCCTGGACCGATGCAGACAAGGTCGTGTTGCAGTCGCTGGCGCTTGCAAGCCTGCCGGCATTGCCGCCCGATTCAGGCAATGCGGTTGCGGATGATCCGCGCGCAGCCGCGTTGGGTCATGCGTTGTTCTTCGATTCGCGTTTGAGCGCCAATGGCGGCATATCGTGTTCAACCTGCCACCAGCCGCAACGCCATTTCACGGACGGGCTACCGAAAGGTGTGGCGCTTGGCACGTCCAAGCGCAACACACCCAGTATCGTCGGCACGGCATATAGCCCGTGGTTGTACTGGGATGGCCGCCGCGACAGCCAGTGGGCGCAGGCGCTGTCGCCGCTGGAGGACGCGAATGAGCATGGCAGCAATCGCCGGCAGATTTTGCAGGTCATCGTCGAAGACCCGGACTACGCCAACCGCTACGAGCAATTGTTCGGCGAGCTGCCGGACCTGCAGCAGCAAGCCGAAGTTGATGAAGCATTTGCCAACGTTGGCAAGGTCTTCGCTGCTTACGAACGGCTGCTGTTGCCGGGACGTGCACCCTTTGATGACTATGTGGATGCCGTCATTGCCGGCAATGCAGAACGGCAAGCAGAGCTTTTTAGCGACGATGAAGTAGTGGGCCTGCAGCTCTTCATCGGTAAAGCGGAATGCACGCAGTGTCACAACGGTCCCTTGCTAACGAACAACGAGTTTCACAATACCGGGGTGATCGCGGCGCCCGGTGAGTTGCCCGACAAAGGTCGCGTCGTGGGAGCACGTGAGGTTGCCGCAGATCCGTTCAATTGCAGAGGGGCATTCGGCGCCAGATCACGGGATGCATGCGCAGAGCTTGAGTTCATGCGCACCGGGCCCGAGCTGATCGGGGCATTTCGTACGCCGTCATTGCGCAACATCGCGGATACGGCGCCCTACATGCACAAGGGTCAGCTGCCGACGTTGCACGCCACGCTTGAACATTACAACGAGGCGCCACTTGCGATGATCGGTCACAACGAGGCCAAACCCCTCAAGCTGCGAAGGGGTGAGCTGCGACAGCTCGAGGCTTTTCTGCTGACCTTATCGGCACCGCCTGACGTCGAAGAGAAGTGGCTGAGGGCGCCAGTGCGAGACTGAGTACCGGAGCCTATCCAGGCGGGCGCTCTTTCGGGTCGGTGATGTTCACAACAAGGTCACTGTAGAAGCCATTAAAGTCTGAACGGCCACTCAGGCTGTAGGCGCCGATTGCGCCAAACTCGATGTAATCGCCAACCGTTATGTTGCCTGGGAGAGGGATGCGGCCGCGCATCTTGTCATCCGAATCGCAGGTGGGTCCGAGCAGCTCGAACTCGGCCGTTTCGCCGTCGAGCAATTGTCCGGCACGGATTGCACGGCTAGCGTAGCGATCATGCGCGTCGTAGCGAAGCTCCCAGAACGCGCCGTACAGCCCATCGTTGATATACAGCTTGCGGTCCTTGCGCAGCAGGACCTCAACTACCGCAGACAAGCCCGGTGCGGCCAGTGCCCGGCCGGGTTCCGCCATTAACTCGCCGTTGTCGGCCAGCGAAAATTTTGCGGCGTCGACAATGGCCTTGAAGTAGTCGTTGATCGGTGGTGCTTCGAATCCCGGGTAGGACTTCGCGTAGCCCCCGCCAATATCGATCAGCCGCAGTTTGAAGGGCAGGCGATCGAGCACGCCGATGGCGGTCTCGATCGCGTGGACATAGGCATCCGGGCTCATCACATGCGAGCCGACATTAAATGCCAGTGCCGGCTCCGCGCCACTGTCCGCGACCGCCTGCAGCAATGCCAGCGTGTCGTTTGCCGATGCGCCGTACTTGGTTGACAGGTCCACCATCGCAGAATGGTGATGCACCGCGAGGCGCACAAAGATGACGGACTTGCTGGCGTCAATTTCATTCAATAGCGGTTCGAGACCGGAACTGTGATCAATGACAAAGTGGCGCACACCGTACTGCTCCTGCGCCTCGCGGGCCGCATTGCGCAGGCGCACCGGATTCATGAAATAGCAGGTAGCGGTGCTGTCCACGGCGTGCGTTTCCTTGATTTCCTGCAAGGATGCACAGTCGATATGGCGGATTCCGCCGTCAATCAGCGCCCGCAAAACTTTCGGGTCGTTGTTGGCCTTGATGGCATACAGCACCCGGCCGGGAAATCCCTCGATGAATTCCTGCGCCGTCTCGTGGTAGACGTGCGGGTAAACACAATACACCGGGTCGATGGGTTGCAGCTCATTGAGCATGTCAAAGACGTTGTTATAAGTGTCGCGCATCTTAGGTTGGGCTCGCTGCGGTACGTCGTCGGAGGATCAGCCAGGAAACGATCAGGCCGGTGGAGACGATCAAAATGAAAATGGAAGCCAGTGCGTTGATGTCTGGTGTGACACCAAGCTTGACCTTGGAAAAAATGACCATTGGCAGTGTATTCGAACCCGGGCCGGAGACGAAGCTTGCGATCACGAGGTCGTCGAGCGACAGCGTAAACGACAGCAGCCAGCCAGCGACCATGGCCGGGGCAATGAGTGGCAACGTGATGTCGAATATCACCTGCGTTGGCCGGCAACCCAGGTCCATCGCGGCATCCTCCAGCGCCTGGTCCATCGCGGTCAGTCGCGATCGAACGATAACGGCAACATAGGCCATCGAAAAGGTGGTGTGTGCGATGGTGATCGTGCCAAAGCCCCGTTGTCCCGGCCAGCCAATGAATTGCTGCAAGGTGACAAACAGCAGCAGCAGTGACAGGCCGGTGATGACCTCGGGCATGACCAGCGGCGAGGTGATCATGCCGGAGAAAAGTGTCCTGCCGTGAAACCGGCCGAAACGTACCAGTACCAGGCCAGCCATCGTGCCAAGAATGGTCGCGAACGTTGCCGAAGTTGCCGCAATTTTGAGACTCAGGAAGGTCGCGTCCAGGATTTGCTCATTCCTGAGCAGTTCCCCGTACCAGCGCGTCGAGAAGCCACCCCACACTGCGGCCAGCCGCGAGTCGTTGAACGAATAGATAATGACCGAGACCAACGGTATATATAGGAACGCATAGCCGAACGCGAGTACGGATAATACAAATCGTGACTGCCGCCTCATGTTGCGCTCTCCGCTTCACGCGCCTGGTTTTTCTGCAGGAAGACGATCGGCACGACCAGTATCAGCAGCAACATGATGGCGACCGCGGACGCCAGCGGCCAGTCGCGATTGAAGTAGAACTCGTCGAACAGGACCCGCCCGATCATCAGCGACTCGGGGCCGCCCAGGAGATAGGGGATCACGTATTCGCCCATGGCTGGTATGAAGACCAGCAGACACCCGGCAATGACGCCCGCCCTGGCCAGCGGCCAGGTGATGTCCCAGAACGCGGCAGTTTTCGATGCGCCGAGGTCCAGCGCGGCGTCCACGAGGTCGTGGTCCATGCGCTCCAGCGTTGCATACAGCGGCAGGATCATGAACGGGAGGTAGGAGTAGGTCAGGCCGATGAAAATGGCGAAGTCGGTATACATGATCTGAATGGGCTGATCGATGACACCCAGCCAGATGAGGGAGTTGTTGATGACGCCGTAGTTGTTTAGCAGGCCCATCCATGCGTACACGCGCAATAGAAAGGAAATCCAGAACGGCAGGACGATCAGCAGCAACAGGACACTGCGTACCGCCGGCGCAGAACGGGCGATGCCGTAGGCCATCGGGAAGCCCAATAACAGGCACAATACTGTCGCCGAGGCCGCCAACAGGATCGATCGCAGATAGGTGATGGCATACAGCTTGTCGCCAAGCAGGAATATGAAGTTATCGGCCGACACCGTTTGCGAAAACGGTGGCCGCGCCATGATGGGGTCGGCGAGGCTGATCTTCAGGATAATGATGAACGGCAGCGCAAAGAAGACGACCAGCCACAAGTAGGGCACCGCAACGGTAAAGCGTCGCCAGAACAGGTCTTTTTTGCTCAGCAGTTGCACTTAGCTCTCTTCGGTGAGGACGATGGAGCTGCGTGGTCGCCAGGATACCCAGATTTCGTCTTCCCACTCGACGAAGCGTTTGGCTGAACGATGCCGGTTTTGTTGACTGACATGAATGATCTTGCCGGACTCCAGGCGTACCCGGTACAGCGACAGGTTGCCGAGGTAGCCCAGGTCGTCCACCACGCCTTTCATGCGAATGTCGTCCGGGTCTTCAGGTTCATCGCGGCTGATGAATATCTTTTCCGGTCGAACCGCGATGCAGGTGGTCTGGCCAACAGCAACGGCGTGCTCGCCCAGTGCAGCAAGTGTCGTGCCGGCTTCGGCGGAATCGACAGAGATGCCGTCCGCATCAACGGCAACGACCTTTCCGTCGAAGGTATTGATCGTGCCGATAAAATCGGCGACGAACCGACTGCGCGGGTACTCGTAGATCTCCATGGGTTTGCCTACCTGCAGGAAGCGACCCTCTTCCATGACCGCAATGCGCGTTGAGAGCGTCATCGCTTCTTCCTGGTCATGCGTGACCACGACAAAAGTAATACCAAGTTCGTCCTGGATGTTCATGAGCTCGAACTGCGTATGCTCGCGCAGCTTTTTGTCGAGGGCGGCGAGTGGCTCGTCGAGCAGGAGGACCTTCGGCTCCTTGATCAAAGCGCGCGCCAAAGCCACGCGCTGCTGCTGACCACCGGAGAGTTGATCCGGTTTGCGTGTGCGAAAGTCGCCGAGCTGCACCAGGTCGAGCATTTCGTCGACGCGCTTCTTGAGCTCGGCAGTCGGCGTGTTCTCCTTGCGCAGCCCGTAGGCGATGTTTTTCTCCACTGTCATGTGCGGGAAGACCGCGTAGGACTGGAACATCATGTTGACCGGGCGGTCGTAGGGCGGCACTGCAGTGATGTCGACGCCGTCGATTTCAATACTGCCGGCGGTCGGCGCTTCGAACCCTGCCATCATTCGCAGCAGCGTGGTCTTGCCACAGCCCGAGCCGCCAAGAATGGAAAACAATTCGCCACGGCCGATATCGAGATCGACCTTGTCGACGGCCACAAAGTCACCGAAGTGTTTGGTGAGGCCGCGGATGCGAATAAAGGCGTCGTCAGGCTTGCTCACTACAATCCGCTCTTGGCTTGCACATAGGCACGAGTGCGCAGACGCGCTTTCTTCGGGTCCTGAGCGGTGGTTGCATACATTCTGTCCATGATTTCCTCGGTCGGGAAAACGGCCGGGTCGTTGCGCACGGCCGGGTCGATCAGTGGCCAGGCAGCCCGGTTGGCGGTTGCGTAGTTCACGGTGTCGGTTATTTCAGCATTGATGTCTGGTCGCAGGATGAAATTGATGAACAGGTAGGCATTGTCCTTGTGTTGTGCATCACTGGGAATGTACATGCCATCGACCCACATGCCGGTACCTTCTTTCGGTGCCGTATAGCGCAGGTCAATGTCGATACCGGCTTCGGCAGCTCGCCACTTGGCGGTTGCATAATCGCCGGACCAGCTCATTGCCACGCAAACCTCCTTGTTGGGCAGGTCGACCAGCATTTTCGAGCCGCTGAAATACCGAATGTGCGGCCGCAGCTCGCTGAGCCGTTCCCGGGCCAGCTCCAGATCCTCAGGATCCAGTGAATTCGGGTCTTTGCCCAGGTATACGAGCAGCATCGGCATGACGTCGAGCGGGCTGTCGAGAAACGAAACGCCGCAATCGGCCAGCTTGGCGATTACCTCTGGATCAAACAGGATGTCGCCACTGTCCATCGGGTAGTTTTCGCCCAGACGTTCGTAGACCATGTCGGCATTCCAGGCATAGCCGGTGGTTCCCCAGAAGTAGGGCACCTGTTTGTCAGAGACGTTCGGATAGGCGTCGATGATCTGCATCGTCGCGGGGTCAAGGTGCCGGGCATTGGGTATGCGCGACAGGTCCAGGGTGTCATAAACGCCCGCTGGCGAAATTCGCGCAGAAAAACTGTTGCTGTGTATCACGACATCGTACCCGGAGTTGCCTGCCAGCAGTTTGACGTCGACAATCTCTGCCGAATCGTAAACGTCGTAATTCACCTTGATGCCGTACTCTGCCTCGAACTTCTCGATCGTGTCAGGGCCGATATAGTCCGCCCAGTTGTAGACGTTGACCACGTTCTCATCGTCCTGCGCGCTGTTGCCACCGCATGCGGCAACGAACAATGCCACCACGGCGAGTAGATTCCGATAAGTCACATCATGCATCCCTTGGAAAGTGCCGTGGAAAAGTGCTGGCCAGGTAGTCCATCACTGCTGTCTTTGCTGCATCACGACTCCAGGTGCGCGGGCTGATGAGACACGACAACCACAAGCCATTGATCATCGACGCAATAGTGTAGGTCACCGATTGTGCCGATATGTTCGTGTATTTGCCCTCGGCAATGAGCTGCTCGCACAGGTCCGCGACAACATCGTCATATCTTTGATCCCATTCCGCGCACATCCGCTGGTAGGTCGGCCGGGATTTGACCTCGCCCCAGAACGCAAACCAGATGGCGAGTTTGCCACGATTACAGATCGACGGGCGCAGATCGTGTTCCATGATGGCCTGCAACTTATCGGCAGGGCCGGGGCCGGAATTCTCCAGTGCCTTGTCGAATTTTTCCCGGTACTCGCCGGCCAGGCTCGCCAGTGTCTCGGTAAGCAGGTTTTCCTTGCTTTCAAAATGCAGGTTGACGATCCCCTGGGATAGGCCGGCTTCACTGGCGACATCACTCAGCGTGGTGCTGCTCATGCCCTTGCGGGCAATGCACTTCATGGTGGCATCGATAAGCTGCTGGCGGCGCGCGGCTCGCGAAGCGGTGCGGCGAGGTGAATCTGTGGCGGCGGCAGGCATGCGCCGATCATGACACAAAGTGAATGAATACTCATTCATTTTTCTGGACTAAAGCCGCGCCCCGTGAGACTCTTGGAACTTGAGCAAAGAGGCGGAGACCTTATGAAAACCTATGACGCGATCGTTGTCGGTGCCGGACACAACGGCCTGACGACTGCAGCCTTTTTGGCCAAGGCGGGGCTGGACGTGGTTTGCGTTGAGAAGAACGATTACATCGGCGGTGCCGCCGTCAGTCGAGAGCTCTATAAAGACTGGATGTATTCCAACTGCTCCTACGTATGCAGTCTGCTGCGTCCGGAAATCTTTCGCGCTCTGGAACTGCACAAGCACGGTTTGCAGATTACGCCTTTCGGTGGTTCCTGCCAGTTCATGGAGAACGGCGACTATTACGGTGCCTACCACGACCCCGAAGTGGCCTACCGTGAAACGGCACGGCATTCGCAGCACGATGCCGACGCGTCCGAGCGTTACAGCGCCGATACCATGCGGCAGTGCCGCTTTGTGCGCGACTCGTTGCTGCGCACCCCACCGGACCCGACCTCCTTCAAACCCAAAGACATTCGCGAACTGCTGGCCATCGGCGCCAAGTTCATGGAAATGGGCGAAGACCGAATGTACGAGACGATTCGCTTCTGGACCATGAGCGTTGCCGAATTCCTGGACGAGTACTTCGAAAGCGACATCATCAAGACAACGAAATCCGGCAGCGGCATCATCGGCACGGCCCTCGGGGTGCGGTCGCCCGGCACCGCATATGTGTTGTTGCATCACTACATGGGCGAGGTTGACGGCAATATCGGCAGTTGGGGTGTTGCGCGCGGCGGTATGGGTGCCGTGTCGAATTCCATCGCCGGCGCTTTCCAGGCCTTCGGCGGCGAGCTGCGTACGGAAGCAGGCGTTGAGAAAATCGTCGTCAAGGGCGGGCGAACGACCGGCGTGGCCCTGGAAAACGGTGAGGAGATCAATGGCCGCATTGTCGTTTCGGCCATGGACGTCAAACGGACCTTCCTGACGTGCATGGATAAGTCGGACCTGCCGGAGGAGTTTTACAATCGAGTTGAGAATTTCAAGATTCGCGGTTCGTCGGGCAAGCTGAATATCGCGCTCGATGGCATGCCACGGTTTCCAGCAATACCCGACGGCAGCCCACTCTATAGCGGCGACATGCATTTCATCGACACGATGGATCGCATGGAGCGTGCCTACGATGACTGGAAGGCCGGCACGTTCTCGAAAGACCCGTATGTCGACATGGTGATTCCTACGATGACGGACCCGACCATGGCGCCACCGGGCAAGCACTTCATGAGTTGCTTTGTTCAATACTGCCCGCGCCAGATCGAGGGCCGTGAGTGGACCGAGCCGGAGAAAGAGGCGTTTGCGAAGACGGTGATCGACCAGATCGCAAACTACAGCCCGAACTTCAAGGAGTTGATCCTGCACTACGAGGTGCGCACGCCGCAGGACATTGAGAATGAGATCGGTATTACGGAAGGCAACATCTTCCACGGTGAACTCACGATGGACCAGTTGTTGTTCAACCGGCCGGTCCCCGGTTACGCCCAGTACCGGGCGCCGGTCAATGGTTTGTACATGTGTGGGTCGAGCACGCACCCGGGCGGTGGCGTCATGGCTGCCCCTGGTGCCAACGCGGCGCGGGAAATACTCGCTGACCTCAATCGAAGCAACACCGTACCGGAGAACTTCGGCGATGACTGATAAATACGATGCAATAGTTGTTGGCGGAGGGCATAACGGCCTGGTGTGTGCGGCAATGCTCGGTCGGGCGGGCAAGAATGTCCTCATCCTCGAAGCAAACGGCCAGGTTGGTGGTGCGGCGATTACCCGCGAATTCGCCGAGGGATATACGGTTTCAGCTTGCGCACATCTGCTGTACCAGCTGCAACCCGTGGTGCAAAAGGAGCTGGGCATCAAGCCGCAACTGGCCATAGAGGACATGGCGACGATTGCGTTGGCCGAAGACGGCGAGCATGTGCGCATCGACGGCGTACAGGTTGATGGCGTGAGCAAGGCCGATGCTGCGAGCTTTCGTGAATTTCACAAGCGCACGGCGCGCTTTGCCAAATTTCTGAACAAGTACTTCAACAAGCCCCCGCCGAGACTTGGCACCAAAGACTGGGCGGACATGAAAACGCTGGGCAATCTTGGCCTGGACCTGCGTTTGCTGGGCAAGTCGGAAATGCGTGAATTCCTGCGCCTGATCGGTATGAACATTCACGACGAAGTCACCGAGCGGTTCGAGAACTCCTTGCTCAAGGGTGCGATCAGCCTGGATGCCGTGCTCGGAACGCATCTCGGACCGCGATCACCGAACACGATGCTGACCTATCT
>Ga0102946_1000552_pt1 | contig 12986 bp, 13 predicted proteins | sample SalPon2A_A_D1_MG_FD_78209 | JGI IMG/M metagenome (GOLD analysis project Ga0102946, IMG submission 78209) | Soil microbial communities from South San Francisco under conditions of wetland restoration - Salt Pond MetaG R2A_A_D1_MG | ecosystem: Environmental > Terrestrial > Soil > Wetlands | place... | reverse complement strand
GATCTACCGCGTCGCCGGCAGCGGCCCGACGGTGGTGCTGATCCACGGCATGGTCAACTCCTCGCGCCACTGGCAAGCGGTGGCGGAGCGGCTCGCCGGCTCCTACCGGGTGGTCGCCCCGGACCTGCTCGGCCACGGCGACTCGGCGACGCCGCGCGGCGACTACTCGCTCGGCGCCCACGCGGCGAGCATCCGCGACCTGCTGACCACGATAGGGGTCGAGCGGGCGACGATCGTCGGCCACTCGCTCGGCGGCGGCGTCGCGATGCAGTTCTTCTACCAATTCCCCCAGCGCACCGAGCGGCTCGTGCTGATCTCCAGCGGCGGCCTCGGGCGCGAGGTCAGCCCGCTGCTGCGCGGCGCCGCTCTGCCCGGCGCCTCGACGCTGCTCGGCCTCGCCGCGCACCGCCGCGTGGTTGACGCGATCGACGCGGCCGGCGGCAGGCTGCGCGGGCGCGGCAACCGCAAGGGGGTCTACCTCGAGGCCGTGGCGCGGGCGCTGCGGCCGCTGCAGGAGCCCGGCTCGCGGCGCGCCTTCGCGCAGACGCTGCGCGCCGTGATCGACGTCCACGGCCAGCACGTCAGCGCCGCCGACCGCCTCTACCTGCTCGGCGACATGGCGACCTTGATCGTCTGGGGCGAGCGCGACCGCACGATCCCGATTGAGCACGGCCGCGCCGCCCACGAGGCGATCCCCCACTGCCGCTTCGAGTCGCTGGCGCGCGCCGCCCACTTCCCACACCTCGAAGACCCCGAGGGCCTGGCCGGCGTGCTCACCGACTTCCTCGCCACGACCGCGCCGGTGCGGATCGACGATTCCGAATGGGCGGCGGTGATCGCCCAGCAGGCGAAGCGGCGCCTGCGCGCCGTCGCCTGAGCGCGTGGCGGCGAAGCTCAGCGCCGGCCTGCTGCTCTTCCGCGAGCCCGCTGCGCCGCAGCTGCTGCTCGTCCATCCCGGCGGTCCCTTCTGGGCGCGCAAAGACCTCGGCGCCTGGTCGATCCCGAAGGGCGAACCGGACCCCGGCGAGGAGCTGCTCGCCTGCGCGTTGCGCGAGTTCGGCGAGGAGCTGGGCCCGGCGGCGCCGGCGCTGGCCGAGGAGGAGCTGATCGAGCTCGGTTCGATCCGCCAGAAGAGCGGCAAGACCGTGCACGCCTGGGCCGCGCAGGCGGATTTCGATCCCGCGGCGCTGGCGAGCAACCTGTTCGAGCTCGAGTGGCCGCCGCGCTCGGGCGAGCGGCGCGAGTTCCCCGAGGCCGACCGGGCCGAGTGGTTCGACCCCGATGAGGCCCGCCGCCGGATCCTGCCGGCGCAGGCCCCGCTGGTCGACCGCCTGCTCGAAAGCCCGCTCGTATACTCGCGCCGATGAGCGACGAGCTCGGCTCCGAGCAGGATCTGCCGCCCGGCGGGGGGGCCGCGGACGACGAGGTGCCGCTCTCGCTACGGCTGCTCGAGGCCGGTGTGCGGGGGGCGCGGTCGGTCGGCAAGGCGGCCGGCGTCGAGCGGGCGATCGAGGCAGCCGCCGAGGAGGCGATGGTCGCCACGGTCGAAAGCGAGGCGGTCGAGCGGGCCCTGCGGCGGGTGCTGAACGGCCCGCTGGTCGAGGACGCCGTGCACGGCGCGCTGGAGAGCGAAGCGGTCAAGCGCGCTCTGATCGATGCGCTCGACAGCGAGACGGTCGACGAGGTCTGGCGGCGCGTGCTGGCCAGCGAGGAGACGCAGCGGCTGGTCGAGCGGATCGCCGAGGCGCCGGAGATCCGCGCCGCGATCAGCGCTCAGAGCGTCGGCTTCATCGAGGACATCGGTCACACGATCGGCGACACGACGCGCCGCCTCGACGGCGTGATCGAGCGGGTCGCGCGACGGATCCTCTTCCGCAAGCAGCGGGTCGAGCCGACCGAAAGGGCGGGGGCGCTGACGCGAGTGCTCGCCTTCGGCCTCGATCTGCTGATCGTCAACCTCGCCTTCTCCGGCCTGGCCGCGATCGCGGCGCTGATCGGCTCCTTCTTCTCCGGCAGCGGCAGCGGCCTCTCCGGCGTCGCGCTGGCGCTCGGCGGAACCCTCTGGATCGGCCTCGCCGGCATCTACCTGCTCGTCTTCTGGTCGCTCGCCGGGCAGACGCCCGGAATGCGCTTCTTCGGCATCAGGCTGGGCACCGAGGGCCGCGGGCTGAGGCCGCGTAAATCGGTGAAGCGGCTGGCGGGGTTGTTCCTCGCCGCGATCCCCTTCGGGCTCGGCTTCCTCGGCGTGCTCTTCGACGAGCGCCGCCGCGGCTGGCAGGACCGGCTCGCCGGCGTCGACGTCGTCTACGAGGGCCGCGAGCCGATCGCCGCCCCGTGGTCGAGGCTCGACACCCCCGAGCCGCTGGGGGTCGTCGAGCCTCGCTCGGTTGCCGCTCCTACTAGGTGACGGTGTTGCCCTCCGGGCCCTCGGAGAGCTTGTAGATGATGATGATCGCCAGGGCGAAGATCGCCAGCGACCAGAACGGGTAGGCGGGGAGCGCCAGCAGCGCGCCGATCGCGTTTACGGCGGCGATGAAGATCCCGAACCAGCGGCCGAATTCCCCGCCCGAGAAGAGCGAGAAGGCGGCGACCAGCTCGAGCACGCCGACAATCAGGTGCACCCAGCCCCAGGTGTTGAGGCCGCTGATGATGTAGGTCGTGTCCTCGGTGAAGAATTTCGAGTCGCCGATCGCCGCGATGCCGTAGACGATGTTGAGGATCCCGGCGACCAGCAGCAGCACGCCGGCGAAGACCCACCAGCCGCTGATCAGGGTGTCGTCGTTCATGTGTGGCCCTTTCGTGAGGGGGGAGGGAGGAAAAATTGCCACCCAGCAGCTTCTGCCCCGCGCAGGTGTTTCCTTCTGCGAGTGACCCGTGCAGCCGACATTGCTTGCAGAATGCCTCCATCTGGCACTATTCGCGCGATGAATCGCGCTACGGGAACTCTGGCGCGATTCATGTGGCCCGCGCCGGTCGCGGCGCTGCTGCTCGTGCTGCTGCCAGCGGGCGCCGGGGCGGCGCCCCCCGTCCTGCACGAGCTGAAGCCCTCGCCGCCGGCGAACAAGCCGCTGGGTGTGCCGGGGCGCCCGCCGGCGCCGCGCTTCCGCGAAGCCGACGGAGCCGGGATCAGCAGCGTGCGCGTGGCCGACGTCGCCGCCGAAGGCACCCGCACCAACGGCAAGATCGTCGCCACCGACCCGCGCACAGGCCCATATAGCTGCTCGGGCACGGCGCTGAACACGCCGAGCCGCTCGATCGTGTTGACCGCGGGTCACTGCATCACCGAACGGGGCAGCGAGGGGCGCCGGATGTCGTTCGTCCCCGCCTACGACCACGGCAGCCGGCCGTTCGGCACGTTTCGCGTCGAGGCCGCATACGTGATGCCGCAGTGGAGCCGTCGCGGCAACCCGGGATTCGACGTCGCCGCGCTGCGGGTCGCGCCGAACAAGCTCGGCAAGCTGACCGACGTGGTCGGCGCCCGCGGCTACGCGACCCTGCGCTCGCGCCGCGCTGCGTTTCAGATCTTCGGCTACCCGGCCGCGCGGGCGGGGGGAGAGGAGTTGCGCGGCTGCCGCGCCCACGGCCTCGGCAGCGACAGGCTCACCCTGCGCTACTCCGGCCCACCGACGATGCCGGCCTCCTGCGACATGGCGGCGGGCTCCAGCGGCGGCGGCTGGCTCTTCGACGGCCAGTTCGTCAGCGGCGTCACCAGCTACAGCTACCAGGGCCGCGCGACCCAGCTCTTCTCGCCCTACTTCGGCCCGGAGGTCGGCAGCTTCCTGCGCCAACTGCCATGATCGTCGTGTGAGCGTCGATGTGGTGAGAGCGCCGGAGGAGGCTCTTCAGGGGTTGCCCGACTTCCCCTTCGAGTCGAGCTACCGCGAGATCGACGGGCTCCGCCTCGCCTACCTCGACGAGGGCGAGGGCAAGCCGGTGGTCTTCTTCCACGGCGAGCCGACCTGGTCGTTCCTCTGGCGCAAGGTGATCCCGCCGGTGCGCGACGCGGGCTACCGCTGTATCGCGCCCGACTACGCCGGCTTCGGCCGCTCCGACAAGCCGACCGACATCGACTTCTACACCTACGACCGCCACGTCGAGCTGATGTCGACGCTGCTGGAGCAACTCGACGTGCGCGACGCGACCGCGGTGGTCCACGACTGGGGCGGGCCGATCGGGTTGCGGCTTGCGGTCGAGCATCCCGACCGCTTCTCGCGCATCGTGGTCATGGAGAGCGGGCCGTTCACCGGGCGCGAACAGCGCAGCGAGGCCTGGCTCAAATTCCGCGACTTCGTCGAGCGGACCGAGGACCTGCCGGTCGGCTTTCTCGTCCGCGGGGGCTGCCACAACGACCCCGGGGACGAGGTGATCGCGGCCTACGACGCCCCCTTCCCCGACCCTGCCTCGAAGGCGGGCGCGCGGGCCTTCCCGCTGATCCTCCCGCTGACTCCGGAGTCGCCCGGGGCGGCCGAGGGCCAGCGCGTGCTCGAAGCGCTGCGTGTGGACGATCGGCCGGGGCTCGTGCTCTGGGCCGATTCCGACCCGATCCTGCCGTTCAAGCTCGGCGAGGCAGTCGCCGCCGCGTTCGACTACGCCGCGCCGACGCCGATCGAGAACGCCGGCCACTTCCTGCAGGAGGATGCGGGCGAGCAGATCGGCCGCATCATCGCCGACTGGCTTTAGAGCCTGTCGCCCTTGCGGCTTGCCGGTCGATGGCGGCGCGCAGCTCCGCTTCCGGCAGCTCCAGCAGCAGGCGCTCGCGCCGCGGCGGACCTTCGTCGTCGAGCCAGGTGATCGTCCCCGGCCAGTAGGGGCTCGGCGGCGTGCCCGGGTGGTGGAAGGCGGTGGCGAAGACCCAGCTGCCGGTGTTGTGCAGGCTGCCGCCGCCGCGCAGGGCCCAGGCGCCGTCGCGCTCTTCGGGGCCGCCGCGGTGGGTGTGGCCGGCGATCACGTGGCCGTCGGCGACGCCGAGCCGGGCGGCGAGCTCGGCCGCCGCGTCGACGCCGCTGCGGGTCAGCGTCGCCGGGCTGAGGTCGGCCTCGAACTGCGAGCGCAGCAGCCGGTTGACCGTCCACACCCCGGCGGGCACGGCGGCGCGCAGGGCGGCACGGCGAATCCGGCCGCGCTTGCCGGCGCCGCCGAGCGAGCGCCAGGCTCGCTCCGACGGCCTTGCCCTGCCCCAGACCGAGCCGCCCTGGGCGAGGCCGTAGGTGAAGCCGTAGACCGGCTGCAGGACGTGCTCGTAGTCGGCCGGGCCGGGGCGTGCGGGGAGCGGGCGCAGGGCACGCATCGTCGCTGCCGCGGCGACGCACTCCAGTCGCGGCAGGGTCATGTGGCAGTCCATGTAGTGGCCGTGGGTCGCGTAGACGTCGTCGCGCAGCCAGAGCCCCGGGTAGGCGAGCTCGACCCGGGCGTCGCCGAGCCAGGCGGCGATGCGCACGCCGGCCTCGCCCTCGAGCCGGGCGCGGTGCTCGAGCCCGAGCGGCTCGGCGGAGAGCGCCAGCCGCTCCAGCAGCGGCTCGGCCAGCCGGTGGTCGTGGTTGCCGGGGACGAGGACGACCGGCTTGCCCGCCATCGCCTCGCCCAGCTCCTTGAAGAAGGGCCTGGCGCTCTCCAGCACGGTCGCGAGCGGCAGTTCGCGCAGCTCGAGCACGTCGCCGAGCAGGACGAGGCGATCGGCTGCGGCAAGCTCGTCGAGCAGGGAGCGCCGGATCGCGGCGTCGCGCAGGACGTCCTCGCCGAAGGCGTTGCCGAGGTGCAGGTCGGAGACGATCGCCGTGCGCATCGGGAGAACCTACCTGCCCCTCGCGTTCGTCATTTGTGGCGCATGCCGCCACAAATGACGAACGCGGGCCTCTCTAAGCTGTTCGGATGATCGGCCTCAGCGAGGAGCGCCTTGCTCCCGTCAACGGGATCGAGCTCTGCTACCAGGAGATCGGCGATCCCGACGGCGAGCCGTTGCTGCTGATCATGGGCCTGGCGACGCAGATGATCGCCTGGGACGAGGAGCTCTGCGCGATGCTGGCCGGGCGCGGCTTCCGCGTCGTACGCTTCGACAACCGCGACATCGGCCGCTCCACCAAGATCGAGTCGGCGGGGGTGCCCGGGCGGGCGGCGATGCTGTTCGGGCGCGGCCCAGCGCCGTACCTGCTGCGCGACATGGCGGCTGACACGACCGGGCTGATGGACCACCTAGGGATCGAGTCGGCGCACCTGGCCGGCGCCTCGATGGGCGGGATGATCGCCCAGACCGTGGCGATCGGGCACCCCGAGCGCGTGCGCTCGCTGGTCTCGATCATGTCGAGCACCGGCAACCGCTGGCTCGGGATCCCGGCCTGGAAGGCGTTCGGGACCCTCTTCTCGCGCCCGGGGGAGGGGCGCGAGGCGGCGATCGAGCACACGGTGAGGACCTTCAAGGCGATCGGCTCGCCCGGCTATCCGATGGAAGAGGCGCGCTTCCGCGAGCTGGCCGGCGCCTCCTATGACCGCTCGCACAGCCGCGCCGGCGTCGCCCGCCAGCTGCACGCGGTCACCGCCTCGGGCGATCGCACGCCCGCGCTCGAACGGCTGCGCCTGCCGGCGACCGTCCTGCACGGCGACAGCGACCCGCTGATCCGCCCCGCCGCCGGCCGCGCCACAGCCCGCGCGATCCGCGACTCGCGCCTGCGCATCTTTCCCGGCATGGGCCACGACCTCCCGCCCGCGCTCTGGCCCGACTTCGTCGAGGAGATCGCGGCAACCGCTCAGCGCTTCGGCCCGACGAACTGGTCGAGCCTCGCGACGTCGTCCTTGCGCGAGACGTAGATCGTATGGGGCCGCGCCATCGTCCAATGCAGGCCGAGAAGATCGCATGTATCGCAAAAGATGCCCCTGATTTCGTCAGAGACGTTGTCGAAGGCGTATCGAGGCGCCGACCATGTGTCCGACTTGCCACGGGTATTTGTAAAGCGACAGCCGTCGGACTGAATGAGTCCACGAAGCAGAAGCTCTGGGGCCAAGCGCACCAAGGCCCGCTGCCACTCTGCCAGCTCGATCTTGCGCGTGTGCTTCATTCCCGGTCCATGCTGTGGAAACAGGCATGGCCAAGACTTTGAGTACGCATAGACCTCGTAGCAGTTGCTCGGCTTGAGGATGCGGCTGACTCTGTTGAACGGGAGGACGGCGAGCATCGCCGCTTCGCACTCGGCGACGATGTCTGGGTACTTCATATCCAGGAAGACGCGCAGCTTGAATACGCCACGGCGAGCCTTCGAGATCGTTCCGTCACCCAGATAGAGGCCGAGGAGGTAGACGTAGGCAGTCGAGAGGCGGTCAAACCGATGCGTTTCGCCGCCGCAACTCCTGCACGCGCCAGGCCCACGGGGCCGTCCGTAGAGCATCGGCTTGGACTGAAATGAGTGGGGAAGGCGTCCGCTGCGCCATTCACGAATAGTGGCGCGCGAAATGCCAAGGCGCCGGGAGATCTCGCAGTCGTTCAGGCCTGTCGCTTCTAACCGAAGGGCTTGAGCGACTGTCCCTTGCTATGCACCGGATTAGCTTGAAAAGTGCGGGTGAGAGGAGTCGAACCTCCACGTCCCGAAGGACACGAGCACCTGAAGCTCGCGCGTCTGCCATTCCGCCACACCCGCGTGGCATAGCCAATTTAGCGGTTGGCGGGCTTTGGAGCGGCTAGATCCACGAGACGAACACACGTTCGTAATCTAGCCCCCTCAGCGGACGGAATGGCGAACGCCCCCGTCGTCTGGCCCCGCTAGAATGCCTCGCCCACGCCGCTATCGTCTAGGGGACTAGGACGCCGGATTCTCAGTCCGGAAACCGGGGTTCGAATCCCCGTAGCGGTACTGCGGGGGCCCCGAGCAGGGAGCGGGCAGGCCAGCGCCAAACCTCGTCAACGCTTGAGCAACGAGCGGCTGCGTTGCTCCAGGAACCGGTTGACCCACTCGGCGACCTGCTCTGCGTTGTCCAGCCAGGGGCAGTGGCCACCCTTGCCGAGGTGGAGCTCGGCGTCGGGGAGCGCCTCCGCCATCCTTCGCCCGGCCTGCGCGGAGCCCATCGGGTCCCGGTCGGCGAAGACCAGCAGATTGGGCTGCTCGACCGCTGCGAGCTGGGACTCGGTGAGCGCGGTCCGCGCTCTCGCCCCGCGTAGGCGCAGCAGCGCCCTCAGGTTTGATCGAAAGGTTCGCTCGAATCCCGGCATCCGCTCGGTGGCGAGGATCACCTCTGCGATCTCGGCTGGAAGCGGGTGCTCGCGAACCATCTTCGAGAGCTGCTCGACCTGCCTGGGGGAAGGCCGCTGAAGTCGCATCAGCGCCGTGCCGAGGAATCTCGTCGAGAGCAGCCGCATGGGGAGCGGCGCCGAGGTCCCGGGGGCGAGCGCCGGGCAGCCGATGTGCGCCATCGTGCCCACTCGCTGTGGGCGGTCGATCGCCAGCCAGAGCGCCCACAGCGAGCCGAGCGAGTTGGAGACGAAGGCTGGACGCTCGAGCCCGAGCCCGTCGAGGACGCCCTCGACGAAGCCGACGGCGTGCGCCCGAAGTCCCCGCGGATCCTCAGCGGGCGGGTCGGTCAGCCCGTAGCCGGGCAGGTCGACCGCGTACAGCGTTCGGCCCACGACACGGGCCATGAGCGGGGCCAGCATCGCCGCGGGGGTGCCGATCCCGTTCAGCATCAGGACCGGCGGGCCCTCGCCGGTAACGAGCGCGTGGGCGCGGCCCTCCAGCAACTCCACCTCGACGTACCTGCTCTCGGCCTGCACCCCGTAGCGGTCCAACACCGCCGCCTGGGCCGCCTCGAAGGCTTGCTTCGACTGCGCGGGCATTTCGCGCTCCTTCCGTGGTTTACTCTTTGTAAACCATCACCATAGAAGGAGCTTTACATAATGTCAAGTAAGGGCAAACGCGACTACGGTGATCCCGGCACGCGCGAACGCATTCTCGAGGCGACCCGGGACCTGCTCGTCGAGCGCGGATCGGGCCTGAAGCTCCAGGCGGTGGCCACCCGGGCCGGCGTCTCGCGCCAGGCGCTCTACCTGCACTTCGGCGACCGGGAGGGCCTCATCCTCGCCCTCGTCCGACACATGGACGAGACCCTGCGGTTGGCCGATCGGCTGGCGCACGTCTATGCGGCGCAGGACGGACGGCAGCTGCTGGAGCGGGCGGCGCGCCTCAACACCGAGTTCTGGAGGGAGGTCGCGCCCGTGGCCGGCGTTCTGGTGGCGAGCCAGGGCGACGATGCTCTGCATGCGGCGTGGCGAGAGCGGATGACCTTCCGCCGCGGGACGTTTCGGCAAATGGTCGAGCGACTCGACGAAATGGGTGAGTTGGCGTCCGCCCGGAGCGTCGACGACGCCACCGACCTGCTCTATGCGTTGACCCATTTCGATTCCTGGCGTGAGCTCACCGGAGAGCTGGGCTGGAGCGACGACCACTACGTCGAGGCGATGGGCAGCCTGTTCGGGCGAGCGCTGCTGAACGACTGACTTCTATCGCCCCTTGGCCTCCAGCAGGTCGGCGTCTGCGCGGTCGACCAGGCTTGCGAGGGTGTCGCCGGCCTCGAGCTCGGCCGTGCCGAATGCGAAGGAACTGCTCGGGGCCAGCTTCGCCAGGTTCAGCTGGGACTCTGCGATCCGGCCGTGGGCATGTTCCCGGTCGGCGCCGGAGATCGCGCAGACGAACTCGTCGCCTCCCCAGCGGACGATCGGGTCGTAGGGTCGGAGTGTGGTCTTCAGCGCTGCGAAGATCTGGCGCAAGACGTTGTCACCGGCGCCGTGACCGTGACTGTCGTTGGTCGCCTTGAGATTGTCGATGTCGATGAAGACCAGCGTCATTCGCCCTCTTGCCCGGCGGGCGCGCTCGATCTCGTGGCGGAGGACCACCTCGCCCAATCCACGACGGTAGCCGCCGGTCAGCTCGTCGAGGTTGGCCCGTTGAATCTCCTCCTGGAGCGATTCCCGCTCACGCGCAGCCTCCTCGCGATCCGTCGCCGCCCGCTCGCGGTCTTCGGCGGTCCGAGAGCGCACAGCAGCAGCGCGCTTCCGCGCTTGTGCGGCCGCATCGAGGGCCTTCGTCGCGAGCGGGTCGGTGGTCTCGATGCCGTGCGCCAGTCGTTCCGCTTCCCGGTCGGCAAGATCTGCCGCCAGGTCGCGTTCCGCGGCGGTGTTGTCGCGCCGCCGCGCCACCACCTCGCGTTCCTCGGCGCGGGCGTCACGCTCGCCGGCTATCTCCAGCCGCAGCGCGGTGGTATCGGCACGGGTCAGCCTGCCTTCGCCGCGGTCGGTCAGTCCCGCCTCGTGCGACAGACATCGCGCGGGTCCGCGCGATGTCTGTCGGCCACTCACCCTCGAGCTCCCGGTCGGCGGCCACCTGGTCGCGATCCGCGGCCACCTGGTCGGCATCCGCCGCTTCCTGCTCGCGCTCGGCGAAGCTCTGATCGGTCTCGGCAGCGGTCTGATCGGCGTCGGATGCGGTCTGGTCGACATCGGAGGCAGCCTGATCCGCGGTGCGACCGAGTCCGTGCCACCACCTCCGCTTACGTGGCATCCGAGAATCCTCGCGTATGCCTGCGATATCGAGGAGGTGTCATCGACTGAAGGGTAGCGCTTGATCAAATTAACCTTGGCAATACCCTGGGGAGAGTCACCTCACCCTGGTCGCGACGGACGAAGCGATGCACGACTTCGAGCCCGTCGCGACGCTCTGGTAGCGACCAGCGGCACACCTTCTGGAACGCGGGCGAGGAGCCCGCCCGCATCCTCGAGCTGATCTCGCCAGGAGGCTTCGAGCACTTGCGCTTGGATCCGCCCGATCCGCGCTTTCGAGAGAATCAGCGGCATGTTGACGATCGCAGTCACCGGCCCGACCGGCGAGATCGGCAAGTCGTTCATCTCGGCGCTCGAGCGCATGCCCGAGGTCGAGCGCGTGATCGGCATGGCCAGGCGGCCCTTCGATCTCGGCGCCCAGGGCTGGGAGAAGACCGAATACCGCCGCGGCGACATCCTCGACCGCGACGCGGTCGAGGGCCTGGTCGCCGAGGCCGACGTAGTTGTCCACCTCGCCTTTGTGATCGTCGCCGGGCGCGGCGAGAGCCGCGAGATCAACCTGACCGGCTCGCGCAACGTCTTCGAGGCGGCGGCCGCCGCCGGGGTCGGGCGGCTCGTCTACACCTCGTCGGTCGCCGCTTACGGCTTCGACCGCTCGCTGCCCACACCGCTGACCGAGGACCTGCCGGTCAAGGGGACCGCCCGCCATCCCTACTCCGCCGACAAGGCCGAGGTCGAGGCGGCGCTGCGCGAGGCGCTGCAGGGCACGGCCACCGACGCCTACGTCTTCCGTCCCTGCATCGTCGCCGGGCCGCGGGCGCCGCTGCTGCTCGAGCTCGTTCCGCTGCTCAGCGTCGGCCAGAAGCTGCCCGGGCCGGTGCGCTGGGCGCTGGGCAAGGCGCCCTCGCTGCGCCCGGTCCTGCCCGACCCCGGCGTGCCCTTCCAGCTCGTCCATCACGACGACGTCGCCGCGGCGCTCTGCGCTGCCGTGCTCGGCCACGGCGAGCCCGGCGTCTACAACCTCGCCGGCCCCGGCGAGCTGACCGTCTCCGACCTCGCCCGCGAGCTCGGCTGGCACTCGGTGCCGGCGCCGCAGCTCGCCGTCGGCGCCGCGGCCGAGGCGATGGCGCCCTTCCTGCCCTTCCTGCCGGCCGAGGCGGCCTGGATCGAGACGGTCCGCCGCCCACTGCTGATGGACAGCTCGCAGGCGCGCCGCAAGCTGCACTGGATGCCCCACCACGACGCCCGTGAGACGCTGCGCGAAACGATCGCCGCTGTCCGCTCCAGGTAGCCGGCTCGGGGATACGCGCCACCTACGGGGCGGCGACGCGGCGCCTGAGCGGCCCTACCGGAGGCCGTTCAGCAGGCGGCCTACGTTGCGGCGGCTGAAGTAGGGGCTGAAGGTATGGACGCGGTCGCGGGGGCGGCCGTAGCTGGTCACTCCGTTGATCTTCGTGCCGTCCTCGATCAGGGAGCCGCCGCCGCTGGCGCCCGGCGCCCAGTGGCAGCGGATCGCGATCGTCGGCGGCCCGGGGATCCGGTAGGTGCGGCTGTCGTCGCCGACGTAGGGCGAGTCGCAGCCCTGCAGCACCTCCGATTTACCCGGGTAGCCGAAGGTCTCGAACTCCTGCCGGCGGCTGGCGTCGAGCGCGATCGCGGCGCCGCCCCCGACCGCGTCGGCGACGTTGACGCCCTCGGCGTTGGGCTTGACCACGATCGCGCCGACGTCGTAGTTGGGGTTGCCGAAGCGCGACCAGTCGTCGAGCACGAAGACCGCCTTGCGGTAGGCGACGAAGGCGCCGAAGGGGGCGGTTCCCTTGGTGTAGGCGGGGACGAACTGGACGTAGTGCGACCAGGCGCTGGTGCGCCGCCTGCCGCGCGGCCCGGAGTTGAGGCAGTGGGCGGCGGTCAGGACCAGCGTGCGGGTCGGGCTGTCGATCGCGGTCGCCGAGCAGTAGCCGCGCCGGCGTCCCTGACGGACGAAGAGGCGGCCGTTGAAGGAGTGGGGGGAGACGGTCGCCTCGGCGACCGGGCCGAAGCTGGCCCGCGCCGTTGCGCCGCGATTGGCGTCGAGCGGCGGCGTCGAGCGCATCCGCGCCGGCGTCCAGTAGCGCGCCGTGCGCGCCGCCTCTCCCTTGCCGCTCGCGGCGGGATGGACCCGGGTCGCCCCCGAGGCGCCGGCCGGCAGGGCGGCGAGCGCCGCCACCAGGCAGCAGAGGACGACGATCCGCATGCAGAAAGGATAGGGCCAGTGTCCTGAGTCAGAATTTCGCGGCCGCCTCGCGGTGTCTGGACGCGCCTGGAACCACCCGCCCGGCACAGGTACCTCCAGTACCTGTTTGCCGGGCGTGCGGCCCGAGTCCCGCCCAGTCACTCGCGACGCTGCTCTCGAAATTCCGACTCAGGACACTAGGTGATCAGCGGCACGACGCAGCGGTAGGCCTTGGTTTCG
>Ga0102946_1000551_pt1 | contig 13010 bp, 11 predicted proteins | sample SalPon2A_A_D1_MG_FD_78209 | JGI IMG/M metagenome (GOLD analysis project Ga0102946, IMG submission 78209) | Soil microbial communities from South San Francisco under conditions of wetland restoration - Salt Pond MetaG R2A_A_D1_MG | ecosystem: Environmental > Terrestrial > Soil > Wetlands | place... | reverse complement strand
GGAGGAGTACCGCGAGGCGATGCACCGGCAAGGCAAGTCACTGGTGCGGGTCACGGTCGAGCACTGGGGCCCGATCGCCACCGGCGGCTTTCCCCCCGAGAACGACGACTGACGACACTCACAGACAGGACTGCGCATGGCCAACAGCCGCGTCATCGACGGCACCGACATCGTCGCCGTGGACTTCCCCGGTCGACTGCAGGACGACGAGCTCGCCGAGCTGCGAGACCTCGCCGGCTCGGTCGCCGCGGAGCGGGGCCACGCCAGTCTCCTCGTGGAGTACGCCGACGCCGACCCGGACGCCGTAGACGCACGTGTGGTCTGGCGAGAGCTGCAGCGGCTCGCGGCCGTCGACGGGGCACATCGGTGCGCCGTGGTCACCGACGCCGCGCTGGCGGACGCTCTCGCGACCTCACGAGGGGAGGAGCGGTCGACCGAGCTGGAGGTCTTCGCGGCCGAGCAGCGGGACGACGCGCTGTTCTGGCTGCGCGAGTAGAGGCGTCACGCTCGCGCACAGTCCATCGCGGGTCAGGCGGCTAGACTCTCGTTCCCGTGGCTCTCACTATCGGCATCGTCGGCCTGCCCAACGTCGGCAAGTCCACCCTGTTCAACGCCCTGACCAAGAACCAGGTGCTGGCGGCCAACTACCCGTTCGCCACCATCGAGCCCAACATCGGCGTGGTGCCCTTGGCCGACCCCAGGCTGGACCGGCTGGCCGATCTGTTCGACAGCGCGAAGGTGCTGCCGGCCACCGTGTCGTTCGTCGACATCGCCGGGATCGTCCGGGGCGCCTCCGAGGGGGAGGGGCTCGGCAACAAGTTCCTGGCCAACATCCGTGAGGCCGACGCCATCTGTCAGGTGGTCCGTGCGTTCAGCGACGACGACGTCGTCCACGTCGACGGTGCCGTGTCACCGCAGAGCGACATCGAGACCATCAACACCGAGCTCATCCTGGCCGACCTGCAGACCCTCGAGGCGGCGATCCCGCGCTTGGAGAAGGAGGTCAAGGGCAAGAAGACAGACCGCGCGGTGCTGGAGACGGCGCTCGCGGCCCAGAGCGTGCTCGAGCGCGGCGACACCCTGTATGCGGCGGGGGCGGCCGCGGGTGTTGAGGCCGAGCATGCCCGCACGCTGGGCCTGCTCACGACGAAGCCGTTCCTCTACGTCTTCAACCTCGACGAGGACGGCCTGACCGACGAGTCGCTGCACGCCTCGCTGGCAGAGCTGGTGGCGCCGGCCGAGGCCATCTACCTCGACGCCAAGCTGGAGGCCGAGCTGGCCGAGCTCGACGCCGAGGAGGCCGCCGAGCTGCTGGCCTCCGTCGGGGTCACGGAGCCGGGTCTGGCCCAGCTCGCGCGGGTGGGCTTTGACACGCTCGGGCTGCAGACCTACCTCACGGCCGGCCCCAAGGAGTCTCGTGCCTGGACGATTCGCAAAGGCTCCACTGCGCCGCAGGCCGCCGGGGTGATCCATACCGACTTCCAGCGCGGCTTCATCAAGGCCGAGGTCGTGTCATACGACGCGCTGGTCGCCGCTGGCTCGATGGCGGAGGCTAAGGCGGCGGGGAAGGTCCGCATGGAAGGCAAGGACTACGTCATGGCCGACGGAGACGTGGTGGAGTTCCGCTTCAACGTCTGAATGGGCGCGTTTCCGCAGGTCAGAGGTGGCGCAACCTCTCTCAGTCCGTACACAGTCCGCAAGAACTTCAGCGCGAAGGGCTGGATCTGCCCTTCCGTAGGGCAATCTGCAGCCTGCTGCGTCCAGTTGACCGGCCCATGACGTGACCCCTAGGCGGCGGAATGACACGCACCTTTGACTCGCTCTCTCAGCGCCACGTGCGTGTGCGGATCAGCTCACGCAATCCGCGGCATGAGCGTGCGCGGCATACCGATGCAAGCACACCGAACGTTGGCCGCCGTTGGCCATGGGTGTTGAAGCGCCCACGAGGACGCTCAGGGACGATCCTGTACGGCTGCTCGTCGGGTCAGGTATAGGCCGGAGGATGTGACTGCGACGAGAGAGCCTGGCGAGCGCCGCTTAGGCGCTCGACACCGGTCGGGTCCAGGAGCAACATGGGCTGTCCGGAACGCCGCCGGAAGTGAGGCTGCCTCACGCATCGGGTGGCGGGCCAGGGAGAGGCGAGGAGGATACACGTGACCCCAACCGCCTTCATCGGAGCGCGTGTGTTCGACGGCGAACGCATCACTGAGCCGGCCACCGTTGTCATCACGGGTGGCGTGATCACGGCGGACAGCTCCACTGAGGGAGCCGACATCGTCGACGCCGCCGGGGCGACCCTGCTCCCGGGGCTCATCGACACACATACACATCCGCGCACACCCGACCAGCTCGTCAAGGCTGCCCGGGCCGGTATCACCACGCTCATTGACCTGGGCTCGCCGAGCCTGGCCAACCTCGCAGCCCTGAGGAGCGAGAAGGACGCGCCCGACATCAAGAGCGCGGGACACGTTGCGAGCGCGCCCGGCTCGATGTTCATCGAGGCCCTCGGGATGCCGACTTCGACTGGGGTTGCCGGACCGGGCGATGCTGCCCGATTTGTCGCGGAGCGCGCCGCGGAGGGTTCCGACGTCATCAAAATCATTATCGAGGACCCTAGGTTCCCCGGTGCCAAGCCCTTGGACACCGACACGGTCGCCGCCCTGGTCGAGGCCGCGCACGAGGTCGGGTACCTGACAGTCGCACACATCGTGAGCACCTCCACCCTGCGATCCGCGCTGGAGGCCGGCGTTGACGTCGTGACCCACACGACGCTGTCGAGCGAGATCGACGACGAGACCCGCGAGCTGATCGCACAACGCGGGACGGTCATCATCCCGACGCTGGGCATGATGGACGGCATCGTCAAGGCGGTGGGCGGCTCACTCAGGATGCGCATCATCGGTGCCCTGGTGCCGGCTGCTCGCATCAGGTACCGCTACGCCGAGGCAACAGTGCGTGCTTTCCGTGACGCCGGCAGCGTGGTGCTCGCTGGCACGGACGCGAACGACTATCCGGAGGTTCCCTACCAACCGCCGTTCGGCGAATCACTTCACGAAGAGCTCGCGAAGCTCGTCGCTGCGGGACTTCCGCCCATCGAGGTTCTTCAAGGGGCGACCTCACATGCAGCCGACGTCTTCGGGATGAACGATCGCGGCCGAATCCTTGCCGGCCATCGCGCTGACCTTGCACTTGTCGATGGTGATCCCACGTCCGACATCTCGGTGTCCCGCCGGGTCCGGGGGGTCTGGATCGGCGGTCGCCGCATCGCGTGAAGCCGGCGCGAGGCGATGCCCGAAGTGCACGCGCGTCGGCTGGAGAGTGCGTGTGGCTGGCGGCGGTGAGACACGGGACGCTGAGCGTGGACGCTACGCGGCAGAAAGGGGCATGTTTGCGAGAGCGCGAATCGCGGCGTGTGCGTGCGTCCCCGGCTGTTGCAAAGAGCCGCGATGCTCCTCCCGGCTTTCCACTCCGGGTGCCCGGCAGTCCGCTCGATGACTGAGATGTGCCCCTCCCTACGGCGCGCCGGGCCTCAAGCAACTCGTTGATAGTGCATGGCGACCGCGCCGTTGCGCAGCGGCTCCGCTGAGATCAGATCCAGGCGTCGGGTGCTGGCCAGTCTGCCGTGATACAGGGTCGGGCCATGGCCGGAGATCATGGGATGGATGAGGAACCTGTACTCATCGATCAGATCCAGTCGGTCTAGTTCTGCCGCAAGTTTCCCGCTGCCCAGAAGCACCCCGTTGGGAGTGCGATCCTTGAGTTCCTGTACCGCCGTGCGCAGGTCGCCGACGACGTGGTGGCTGTTGGTCCACGGGAAGTCGATTCGCGTCGCTGACACGACGTACTTTGGCTTGGCTTCCAGCTTGAGCGCCCACTCGCGCATCGCCGGCGGCGCATCGACGTCGCCGCGGGCGACCGCTGGCCAATGGCTCTCCATCATCTCGTAGGTGATGCGTCCCCAGAGCATGGCGCCGCTCTGGTCCATGAGTCGGGTGAAGTGCGCGTGCGTCTCATCGTCGGCGATGCCCTCCTGGTGGTCGACGCAACCGTCCAGGGTGAGGTTGATGCTGAACGTCAAGAGACCCATCCGAAGATCCTAGGCCGCCCGCTTCCGACAGACACGTGCGTCCGGCAGGCGGCGCTAGAACGTGGCCACTTCGCGGCGGATAGACGCACCTTTGGACCCGAGCGGATCGCGGCATGAGCGGCCACCCTCGGCGCCACTGATCGGGACGCGCAGCAGTGCTTCTACCTACCCGCTGTCGACCGAGAAGGTCCGGTCTGAGCAGACCCGCTGGTCTCACTCCTTCTTTGCGCGTGTCTCTATGCGCACGCTCAGGTCGTCGAGCTCGTCGGCCAGCGAGGAGGCGACCCAGACTTGGTTTCGGGTGCGCTTGGTGAGGGGCCGGATCACGCCGGCCTCGTGGAGTCGGCCAATGGCTGCGTAGACGCTCGAGGTCGCCCCGCCCACTCGATTCTCGGCCTCGTCGGCGGAGAACACCGGGTACTCGAGGAGGCTGTCGAGCAACTTGGCTGCCGCGCTGCCCTTGCGCGGCTTCCCGGCGACCAAACGGCATTCGTCGGGCATCTGGGCCAGCCGGCCACCAGTAATTCGCGACTCCTGCGCGGCGATCCGCGAAGCCTTGGAGAACGACTCGATGATCGCCGTGGCGTCGCCGGCGCGGTAGGCGTTGAGGGCCGCGAAGTAGGACTCGCGGCGCGCCACGATCGCCGAGGCGAGAGGCACCACGACGCGCCGTGTAGTGCCTCGCTTGCGCAGGATGGTGTTGATCAGCGCGCGGCCGATGCGTCCGTTGCCGTCGGTGAAGGGGTGGATCGACTCGAACTGGGCGTGCGCGATCGCCGACTGGATGAGCACGCCGACGTCGGTCCTGTTGGCGAAGACCAGCAGGTCGTCCATGTAGCCGTCGACGGTGCGCGGGGGAGGAGGCACGTAGGTGGCGTTGCGTGGCGAATGGTCCGAGCCCTCGATCCAGTTCTGCATCTCGCGCGGGCGCCCCGCGTGGGCGCGTTCCTGGGGGTCGTCGGCCATCAAGGTCTCGTGGGCCCGATAGATCTTGTCCAGCTCGATCGGCTGCCCGTTCTGCACGGAACTGATGAGGTCGCTCAGCGCCGCGGTCGAGGCGACCATCGACACAGCCGACATGTTGGACCTGATCCCGTGCAGTGCTCGTGCATAGTCGTCGAGGGAGGCCTCGACGTGCTCGATCTTCGACGAGGCCACCGACTCTGCTCGCAGCAGCAGTGTGGCTAGCGAGGCGAGGTGATCGCCGTGGGTCTCGTCGAGGGCTGCGATCTCGCGTAGCGCTACATCCATCTCAGCGCCGATGCTCGAGGGAACCGCAACGTCAAGCTCAGCGATGCGCGGCGGCAGCCAGACCGTCACCTCCGTCAGGATCCGATCCTCGCGGGTGCCGCCCCTGATGGACTGCTGCCAGGGCTCGACGAGGTGCTCGTGTGCCGGCACTTCAATACTGGACACCCGTCTCGCCTCTCTGACCTTGCTGCTGCTGGTTGTGCTGCTGGCGGTCTTGGCAACTCGCAGCACCAACGCTGCGGTCGCGACAACTCGGAACATCGTAGTAGATATTCCGAGTTACAAGTTTCAATCCGGAATATCCACCAAGGTATTCCGACTTAGCGCTCGGCGCCGGCTGCAGCCGCTCCCGACAGCGGCTCCGCTAGCTGCACAATGTCGACATAGTCGCGCCAGCGCGTGCTCGTGATGCCACGCTCCAAAATGGTGATGCCCTTCTCCGCAACCGAAGTCTCCGGGGCATACCCAAGTATCTCGATCGGCTCACCCAGGACTCGGGGGATGGACACCATCTTCGGCAGGGGGACAACCGGGTCCCCGGTAGAGATGTCCCACGCCACGACGAGCCGCGCTGTCCCAACCGTGCCGTGCACCCGCATCCGAAGGCCAGGGTAGTCAGCCGCCACTCGGATGGTTTGGACATTGAGGCTGTCACAGTCGATCTCGAGCCCGTCGTCGGTCTCGACAGCCGCAACATCCCTCACGACTTGTGCGATGTGCGCTGCAGTCACGCACGCCGAGAGGGCTTCGGAGTCCACGTCCTTGGTTGGCCGGCGAAATCCGTACCCGGCTAGCAGGATGCCGCCCTTCAGCGCGAAGTCCTTCCCGTGCGGAGTCCGCTGAAGCCGGTCCAGGAACGACTCCAAACCATGGCGTATCACCAATTCGCCGGTTGTGACCGGGGCATGAGCCTGCCTTGACGTTAGCGCTTGGCGCTGAAGCTGCTCGAAGACATGAGTGCCGCTCACCGCCATCAGGTCAGCGCCTCCAGCGTCCGCAGCAGCGGCCCCCGAGTCCGCGGCAGCTTTGACGCGATCTTCAACAGGTCGGCAGGCTTCCCGCCTCGGCCAAGCCACGTCCGCAGCGCGTCTCGCCCCAACTCATACCCCAACGAACCGCGTAGCCGAAACGCGTCAGCGATGGATCGTTCCTGGCTATAGATACCAATGCGCATGCTCGCACCGGGGATGGAGATGGTGGTCCGACCTATGGTGAAGGAGTCAACAGCGAAGAGGTGCCAGGCAATCGGCCTCTCAGTCGCCGGAGTGCGGCTGCCCCTTGGAATGGCAACGTCAAGTGCTTGAGGAATCTCGTCGGTCAGGTCGTAGTAGGCCAGTGCCGAGGTCAAGCAGAGGGTCGCCTTGGGATGCTTGGCGGCCGCCTCCAGCCAGTCCCAGTCGGCCGCGTCAGCGTTGGAGGGGAGGTAGAGGCCGCGCGCAATTTTCTCGTAGGCGCCGGCGTTTGCGCGCCGGTAGAACGTGCTGCGGGACGTGGCGCGCTCACCAGCACGAAAGAGTTTCGCGTTGGGCATCTTGTCCCCCTCTCATTGGAACAAACCGTATACCGATAACTATACCTGTATACGTTTTCCTCCGCCACCACCATCTCTTGAGTCTCACCCCGCCAGCCGAAGCGCCCTCAGACCCTAGGTGACTCCAGCGGGCAGAAGTTGCCTTCCATGTTGCACGTGTGATGCGGAAGCGACGAGCCGTTGCCCCAGCCGACATGCAACGCAGCAATCGCAGTCAACACCGAAGCGGTTGGGGATCGAGGCAGCGCGCACCCGCTCAGCACGACGTGCGGTAGTCATCGGCTGACCGATGAAGCAGATCGTTCCCAGGTCCACGCCTTCCAAACGACGACCGCAAGTGCGATCAGCATCACGGCGACGTGGAAGTAGTCGTCGAGGTCGCCGGGCAGCCCAATTAAGGTCAGCGCGAACAGCGGCGCCACGATGACGTTGACCCATCGGTTGGCTCGGAGCGGAAGCACCCACGCCATCAGCACCATGGCGATCGGCACTTCGATCATGATGCCTCCGAGGAGGAACATTGCTTCGGTGACCTCTTGGCCGTTGTAGATCCCGTTCAGCGCGTCCGCGAGGACTTCCGCCTTCATGATTTCGTGCAGGTCGCGGAAGATGAAGTTCAGAAGGACAAAAATCCACAGAGCAGAGAGAAGCGCTCGCTTCTCCAGACGGTCGATACGCTCGTTCGGACCCAGGACAAGATCTCTGCTTGGTGTTGTCGTGCTCACGATCGGGTACCCACGTCGCTGTTCGCCTTGCTGGACGGCACGCCACGTGCGGCTGTGACGTCGACGGACACTTTGCCGACAGCGCGACCACTCTTGATGCGGTCGTACCCCACCCGCACATCACCCAGGGTGACGGTCTCGCTCAGGTGCGAGCCGACCTTGCCCTCGTCAACCAGGGCGGCAATCTCCTTGAGGTACCGCGCGTCCTCACCCTGCACGAACCAATGGCACGACTGCGACCCGAATCGCCAGCGCAGCAGCCTCACGAGCAGGCGAGGCAACGGACCGAGGAATCCGTCCATTTTCTGGTCGCCGACCACGATCCATCGGCCGTCGCGGACGAGCGCGCGACGGATCTCAGCGTCGCTGCGGTTCCCAATGCAGTCGATGATCACGTCCCATCGCTGGGACGTGAAGTCCTCGGAGCCGTACTCGATGACCTGATCCGCACCCAGGCCACGTACGAAGTCCGTGTTGCTGGAGGAAGACACACCGGCGACCCAGTGCGCGCCGCGGGCTTTGGCGATCTGAACGGCGTAGTGGCCGACCCCTCCGGAGGCGCCGTTCACGACGACTCGCTTGCCTGTGACGTTCCCGAGTTCGACTGCTTGCAACGCAGTCGCGCCGGCAACCGGTAGTGCCGCGCATTCGAACGCGGTCATTTCTGTTGGAGAGAGCCACATGTGATCAGCCTCGGCGACAGCGTATTCGGCATACGCACCGGTCAACCAGCCGAACACTGACTGGCCGACCTCGAAGCCCTCGACGCCAGAGCCCACCTGGTCAACCACTCCGCAGGCTTCACGGCCGGGGATCTCGTGCTTGGGGCGATGCAAGCCCTCGACCAGTCGCACGAAACCCGGCGACCCGGTGGCAAGGTGCCGATCCATCGGGTTGACGGTGCTCGCAGCGACCTTGATCCGAAGTTGTCCTGGCCCAGCCGATGGCACTGGGCGCTGGGCGATCTCGATCGCATCGAGCCCATAGGCATGCTGCACGACGGCGGTCATGCTGTGTGACGGATGCTGGGCCTTGCTCGAAGTGTCGGGGGAGGGTGAGGTGTTGGGTTTCTTATCCATGAGACAACCGTGCGCTTGGGTGGTTGCCGATGAGTGGCAGGTCGGTGGAGGGGTGGTGGAACCGAGAAACGAGCTCAAGATCGACGGAGCTCGGCAATCAGGACATCGAGAGTCTCCCGCATCACGCGCAGGGTGTCGCGCTGGTCGAGGTCACGGGATTGGGCCTGCTCGGCGATAGCCCGGGTTGTCGGGTTGTTGTCAACGCGCACTGCGACGTCGGCGATCAATGCCGCAAGGCCAGTGTCGGGGTCGGCCAGGAATCCTTGCGATCGCAGGTGCCCGACGACGATTGCGGCGGACTCCAGCCGATCAAGTGAGCTCGTCATCGTGACGAATTCCAGACCCGCAAGAACGACGCCACTGTGGTTTCCGGCGTCGAGCAACTCCTGGACGTATGAGCGCAAGATCGAGAATGCTTGATCGGGGTGGCCCTCATGGAAGGCTTGCCGAGCGGCGAGCGCTTCTATCGGACTGTTCGTGCGCGGCGGTATGTCGAGTGACGCGGCTGCAAGGTACAACGTCTGCGCGCGTTCGTTATCGCCCCGCATCGAGGCGGTCGCACCAGCCAAATACAGAGCCCAGGTCATGTACGTTGGCGGCGCCGACTGGTGCCGAAAGCGCTCGATGAGATCGTCCAGGAACGTCGCGGCGGCCGCAAGGTTGTCGACCCGCAGCATGTTTCCGCCGACGAAGATCTCGAACAGCATGGCCAGCGACGCTTCGTTGCGCGAGCGAGCCGTTGCGATGGCCTCTGGGCCTAGATCGAGAATTCGCTGTCGATCGCCCTGAATGACTGCGATGCCGAAGCGACCGAGGACGCCCCTCGGCGAAGGGCGCGACTGAGCAATTGCATCGAAGCGAGCGACATCTTGGGTCATGGTGTGATGCAGCGCGATCCAGAGCAGACACAAAGCGTTCGTTTCATCATCGGTCTCCTCGACGATGTCGAGGAGACGTTCTGCCCAGTCGGAGATCTCACCGACTCCGCGCCGCAAGAACACCTGGGTCGAGATGCGAGCAATCACGTGTGCGGTCACTGCAACGTCTCCGCGGGCGAGTGCCCCATCCACCGCCGCTCGCAGGTTTGGCCACAACTCACTGAGTTCATACAGACCGCGTACCTCATCGGGGCCATCGAGAAGCACCGAGATCCGGTCAACCTCACTCCTGATGAACGCGCAGTGACGACGCGCGATCTGATCGGCTTCTCCGCTCTCTGCGAGGGCCTCAGCGCCGAACTGACGGATGGTTTCCAGCAATCGGTACCGACGTCCGGAACCCGTTGAGGCGACGCTCACCATGGACCGGTCGACAAGATCACCGACCAGGGCGGTGACATCGTCAACGCACAGAGTCTCGTCAGCAACAACGGACTCCGCTGCGTGCATGTCGAAAGGGCCAGCGAAGACCGACAGCCGGCGGAACAGCAAACGCTCCGCGTCGTCCAGCAAATCGTAGGACCACCGAACTGCGGCCTGCAGGGTGCGGTGCCGCTCGACACTTCCCCGTCGCCCAGCAGTGAGCAACCGGAAACTGCTGTCGAGCCGGGCGACGATGTCTGCGGGCGCATGACTACGAATACGCGCGGCTGCCAGCTCGATCGCGAGCGGGACGCCGTCCAGGCGCCGACAGATCTCAGCGACCGATTCAGGGTCGTCAGCGATGTCGAACGAGCGGTCTGCTGCGAGGGCACGCTCAGTGAAAAGTTGGACCGCTGACGTGGTGACGTCGAGGGGACCAACAACCACAAGTTGTTCGCCTCGAACACCGAGACCTTCGCGCGAAGTGCACAGCACGGTCACGTCCAGCCCCGCCGAGGCGATCTCATCAACGAGTGTTGTCGCACCGTCGATGACGTGCTCACAGTTGTCGAACACGAGCAGGCCACCAGGATGATCCAGCGCACGCACGACCGCGCTTGCAAGGGGACGCCCCGGGGCCTCCTTGACCTGGAGCACGTCAGCAACGGCTCGCTCAACGTCGGTTGATGATGACACGCCCGCGAGTTCGACGAACCACACGGGCGCGGCCTCGCGCCGATGTGCGAGCTCGAGCGCCAGACGCGTCTTTCCGATCCCACCGGGGCCTACCAGGGTCACCACAGGGGAGAGATCGACCGCGGCCATCGCGACATCCATGGCGTCGGCACGGCCGATCAGCCGTCCACGGGGCCGCCGCGGACCCACCCATCCGGCCCGGACGCGCAGCGAGGGAAAGTCGGCGTCACCGAATTGGTGCACGCGGTGCTCGTTCCATGAGTCCGTAAAACGGACCGCTCCAAGGTCTAACAGCGTCTCGTTCTCAAAAAGCGCCGCAGCACTCATCGAAAGAAGCGTTTGGCCACCGTGGCCGGCGCCGGCGAGTCGAGCGGCGAGATCGACAGTTGGTCCGACGTAGTTGCCATTGCGCCCGTCTGCCTCGCCGACGTGCAGGCCGATCCTGACGAGTTGCTCACCTGCCGCGGTGACGGCATCAGCGGCGACCAGTTGGACCTGCTTGGCCCAGTTGAGTGCATCGCTCGCCTTGGCGAAGACGACCGACATCGATTCTGCGCCGGTGGCCCAGACCTGTCCGTCGTGCTCGGCCGCCACAGTGCGGACGAGCCCGGCATGCACTTCTGCCGCTGCGGCCCACCCAGAACGATCGTCGCGCCAGCGGCGATGAGATGTGTCGATCTCAGAACATGCGAAAGCCATCATCCCCGTCGGAAACTCAACGTCAGAACGTCGCGGTCCCGTGGCAGCCAATACCGGGTCCTGGGATAGCACAGCGGTCTCGAGTTCCTTCAAGCGAGCGCTGGGTTCGACACCGAGGTCCTCGATGAGGTGCTGACGGGCTCGCCGATACGCTTCCAGCGCATCGCCCTGACGCCCGACGCGATACAAGGCGGTGATCAACAGCGCCCAGAGACCCTCGCGAAACGGATGGCTCGAGGTAAGTTCCGTCAGTCGGCCGATCACCGACTGTGGATCGGCGTCGACCACGTCCTCCAGGTCGGACTCGACAGCACCAAGCCACTGCTCGACTAAGCCATCAACCATCGGCTGCAGGCCGGGGGCGTCGAGGCCCGCGAGTGGCAGTCCATCCCACTGGGCCAAGGCCCCAGCCACGTCGCCGGCGGATAGTCGAGAACGAAATCGAGCGACGTCGATGCTCTCCTCCGGTACAACGAGACGGTATGCCGCACCGGAGCGGATGAGCGCCTCGTGGCTAACGGCGCGTCGCAGCCGAGCAACATACCCCTGCAGCGTTTTCGCTGCGGTGCGCGGTGGGTCATCACCCCAGAGAAGATCGATCAGGGTCGACACCGGGACGGCCCCGTCCGGGCTGAGAACGAGTGCTGCAAGCAACTCTTGGCACTTCGCTGGACCGGGGTCGATCGGTGTTCCGTCCTCAGCGAGGATCGTCACGCCGCCGAACAGTTGGATCCGCACGAACCTTGGCCCTTCTTCAGATTCGCATCGTGTCACGGATCCCCTGGGGCGGGGTCGGCGTCTGCGGATGGTATTCGATCATGGAGATAAGTCCGTTGGCGCTCACATGCTCAAAGCTCAAGGCGTGGTTGCGAAGACTTTCCGGTGATACGGGATGTGAGTGAAGGAAATGCCTGAAGCGCCAGCCGTGCAGGCGTGCGAGGGGCCGGTTGCTATCCGTAATGGCCAAGGCCATGAACCGGCCACCGGCGTGAAGCCGCTCGGTCGCTGTGCGGATGAGGTCGGCTGGGTCCCTGTGGTGAGACAGCAGCCACGTTGCCGTGATCAGGTCGTAGCGTTCATCGGCCACCAGTGCGGTGTCGGCATCGCAGTGTCGGAACTCCGCTCGGCTATACGGGTGAGCGGCGCGAGCGGCGCCGATCATCCTTGCCGAGGAGTCCACCCCCACATAGCTGTCGATCGCAAGGCCAGCGTGAGCAAAACGTCGCACGTTGCGGCCGGTGCCGCACCCGAGGTCAAGCACGCGCAGCGGTCGGTCGCCGAGCAGCTGGAGCCGATGATGAAAGGCGGCGTTTGCTTCGCGGCAGATGAGGTGCTCCCACAGGGTGGCTCGCGCGTCGAAGTGACGGACAAAGTCCGAGTCGTAGAGCTCGGCGACGCCCAAGTCTGCGACGCCCGTGGGTGCACTCATGGGTGTTGACTCCTTCCGGGAGAGCTGGTCGGTGATGTGCGGCTCACGCTCGTGAGACACGGCCGCGCAGCGCGAGGGCTGACAACGTCAAGGTCACGACGAAGACGGCGCCGACGGCACCGACTCCTTGCGCGAGTATGCCGACGTCCCAACCGACCATCAGCAATGCGCGGAGTGCCTCGAGGAGATAGGTCACCGGGTTGTATTGCACG